>Ga0172362_10001951_pt1 | contig 17826 bp, 16 predicted proteins | sample LakKivs1_kivu2a2_FD_114534 | JGI IMG/M metagenome (GOLD analysis project Ga0172362, IMG submission 114534) | Sediment microbial communities from Lake Kivu, Rwanda - Sediment s1_kivu2a2 | ecosystem: Environmental > Aquatic > Freshwater > Lake > Sediment | place: Rwanda: Western Province, Lake...
GGGACCATCTCGAAATAGGAGAGAAATGCGTCCCTGTCCCTCACCGGTTGTCGCATGCTCTGAAACGCACCACCTGTACTCATGGTGAGAAGAGAGTGGTGCGCATCAACTATCTGCGAGAGGAGAAAAGTTCCCGCCGATTTCCTGTAGGCTGGAGGCAGGCGGTGGATCTCATAACGTACCCTGCCCATGATCACCTGGAGGTCGAACATTGAATAAGAAGATATCTCCCTGGCAAGCAGGGAGCCCAGTTCGCCCCTGGTGACTGCTCCTGACAACCTCCTGCATATCTCCTGAATCCTCTCATATTCAGGTCCGCGGATGGATTTCATGGTACTGCTGTCGCATCTGGCGGGTAACAGGTGTTCAAGTACGGACCAGCTGACTGCACAGGAACACGCAGGAACCGATCGCCTGGTAATCCAATACGATATTCACTCATTCTGAACTTCATACCCTGTATTTGTTCCCGCATTCCGGCATCCCGAGATAGGTGTCGTGGGGCGATATTGGAGTGATGAGGGAGGAGCCACTGTACTTCCCCAGACCTTCCCGGCTTATGAACCTCTCCGTCTCACTGCAAGAGCCGCAGCACCGAGTCCCCCCAACGCGAGGAAGTATCCGGAAGGAGTCCTGGTCGGTGCCGGGGTGGACTGGGGAGTGACTTTGGGCTCTATCCCTTCGGCAGTAGGTTGCGTGGTTATCGGCTGCGGGCCCGCCTGGCCTATAGGGGGAACAACATGAATGATAAAGGTGGAGATGGGCTGGGGCCCGGCAATGGTTCCAGCCTGGGAGCATTGGCCAGCACCGGACTCACCCGAAAGGTAAAGGATGCTCACGCTGGAGCCGTCATTCCTCCCGGAATATACAGTCGACTGGCCGCCATTCAGAGATTTATCGATGACTGCGTTCTCACCGCTCCACAGCATGACATGCGCGGAAAGGGCTTTACAGACAGATCCGCTGCAGCTGCTGCAATCGGGTAGGATTGTATAGTCCATCCTATAGTTACCTGCAAGTGAAACAGGAAGAGTATGGGGATCCCCGTACAACTCAGTCACTAGCCATTGTTCCGTCCCGGTTGCCGTCGCAACGAGAGCGATTCCCCCCCAGGCACCACCACTTCCCCCGATAATGGTGGCAACAACCTGGTCGCCATTATGAAAAATGTTATAAATTCCCTCGTCAGGGACGGTGCCGACGACCTGCAACGGCGTGACGGGTGTAAAACCGCAGACAGGATTGCCAGTGGAATAATCACATGAATATTGTGACTCCGCACGGATGATGAGCGTATTAGAGAGAGGATCCAGCGCCGTAATACGGCCCAGATAGCAACTCTCCTGCACTACAGCCATACCTGGCGTTACAAGGAGGATAAGGAGAGATGCGAATATTATGCTGCCTCTCCGAAACCAGCAGGGGCATTCACTTGAGATCATCATGGTTGTGATGAGATATGTGACGATATCAATAAAAAACCAGGTGATGCAGGCTGGCACCCCTGGAAAAAGATGACCTGCCAACCGGGCTTCCGGGTATGAAACCCTGAACGTGAACTCCTGTGAGGTGACCAATCTTGACCTGGGTTGCACCTGTCAGGTGATACTACCATATGCAAGAATGCTTCTTTCACGACCTTGATAGTCGTATATTGTAACAATCTCATGGAAAAAACAGGTTTAAAATGGGCTTTTATTCTTAACCAGTTGCAGGGGCATTCTTTACTTATGTGGGTACCCCTGCCTTTCGTATCAGGTAATAAGCCGCTGCAAGGCAGATTACAATGACACCGAGACCCCAGAGAGTGAGGTCGGAAAGTGCCATATTTGAATATGGGTCCAGGAGGATGATCTTCCGTGCCACGGCAATAATTGCCAGCAGTACGATGATTTCCACATGAATTTCCTGCTTCTTGATGTAGGCCTTGATGGTATCAAGCAATTCAATACCAATCAACACCAGCAGGAATAACCCGAACACGGTTAGGATCTCGTGATTGTCCAGCCGGTAAGTATGGTCCATAAACAGGCCGGCAACCATGAAAATGATCAATTCGATAACAGAGATGAAGATGACAAATGCAAGAAGCACAATAAGGATATAATATATTATCTTTTCAAATTGGTTCAACCGTTCCAGCATTGTATCGCACTCCCTCTTGCACCTGGAACCACAATATCGGGATCGTATCCGCTTCCCGGGAGGAGATTCGGGTTTTTCAACTGTCTCTCTTTATCCGGAAGCGAATAGTTGCCAGATAATTAGGGTATTTTCATATTCACACTCAAGCTCCATAAACTCTCTGCACACCATTTCAGCCCGGTTTTTTATTCGATGGAAGAATCACCATCACGGCACATTCAGGAATATCCGACAAGAAACCATCAACAATGAATGGAAAGAGACGGTATACCCGGCCCGGACTGCCGGGAAGGTATCACTGGGAGCATGCCGTCACCATGAATTTTTGTAGAAGGAATGAGAGAGGTTTGCACATATGCGAATACACGTCCTCGCTCTCACCTTCCTGATATTATTCGTTGTCCTTGCAATCAGCCCGGCAGTTCATGGATCCCAGTCCCTCGGGGTAGATGCAGGATTCTTCCTGATTGAGTCCGGGCCGTCGGGGGCCCCAGTCATCTTTGATGGCCTCTTCATCGGTGTCACCCCTGTCACCTATCCTGTCATGAGAAACTCCGCACCGCAGCACACTGTCACCATTTCGGCAAATGGATACTACCCGTACACAACCCAGTACACGGCCAACCCGCAACCGGGTGAGACAATCCGGGTCTATGCAGATCTGGAACCCAGCCAGTCTTTTGGCACCCTTGTAGTGACCTCGTCCCCGGGTGGAGCATTGATCACAGTGGACGGGGGCAAGGGTCAGCAGGCACCATGGACGTATAAGGATATCCGCGCGGGGAGCCACCTTGCCCAGGCTTTCCTCTCGGGATACGAGCCTTATGTCACCATCACAAATGTCCCTGCAAGTGGGAGCGTCACTATTGAGGCATTATTAAAACCTCTCTCGGAGGTAGGAACCGTGCAGATAAAGAGTTCTCCCGGCGGGGCTGATGTCTACGTCGATGGGATTTACAGGGGATCTACGGCCACGACCGTGGGCAATCTTGCAGCGGGATCCCATTTCACTCTCCTGAAGATGGTGGGATATCAGGACTGGTCAGGGCTCGTGAATGTTCGGCCCAACCAGTTGACCATCCTCGACATACCCCTGCAGGTACAGACAGAGATCAAAACAGGGTTTATTTATATCGATTCAACACCACCAGGAGCTTCTGTATTGCTCGACGGCATCTTCCAGGGAGTGACCCAGGCCAATAACCCCCTTGATCTCACGGGGATTTATCCCGGAGAGCATATTGTAACCCTCAAACTTCAAAATTACCAAGACTTTATCACCCGCCTTCCGGTGCAAGCAGGAAAGACTGCAAGTGTGCGGGCGACCCTCGCTCCGGTCCAGGTACCAGCGGGTTCGGGGGCGGTGCAGATCAGTTCCGAACCATCCGGGGCTAATATTTTCATTGATAACAGCTGTGTTGGCATCACTCCCCTGACCATCCCCTCGCTTCCTTCAGGTCTTCATACCATTCTTATCCGTTTGAATGGCTACCAGGATTACAAGAATACATTCAATTTGAGCGTGGGGCAGACGGCACAGGTCCAAGTCGCCCTGACTCCTGAATTCCCAAAAATTTCCTTCCCGGCATGGTCCTGTATTATTGCATTTATGGTAACAGGGTTTTTTTTCTTCGGTAGTCGATTAAGGAGAGAATAAACATTTTTTTATAGACCTCTGCACTTTTCACTGTCTTTTCATACCTCCCTTATATTGATTGATAAAAAATCAATAGGGCAATGCCCATGCAATTTCCCGTAAAATATAGCACGATTTCTTGCACGGGATACAGGAACACTTTTTTTGTGCTCACTCATGCTCGCCTGGAACCCACCGGGAACCATGGGCAGTATACTCTTTTTTCCATATCGGCACGGATTCCTTGATCTGATCAATTATGTATTCACATCCCTGGAACGCTGCTTTCCGGTGGGAAGCTCCCACAATGATCAGCACGATCTGATCGCCTGCCAAAAGGGACCCTATTCTATGGATGATATCCACGCGGCGGACCCCAAACCTGGCAATTGCCTCATCCCTTATCCGGGCCAGTTCCTGCCTGGCAACCTCCTCGTAGGCCTCGATCTCCATCTTTTGGATTCCGTCATCCCTTACAACCCCAAGAAAGCTGACCAATGCACCCATCTCACTGTTTCGTGCTTCCGAAAGAAGCTCTGATACATCGAAATCTTCCCTGGTGATCTGAATCATATCTGTATCTCCCTGTCATCCGCCTGCAACCGGAGGATAAATTGCCACCTCGTCTCCACCGGCAACAGAATGCTCCTCTCTTCTCTCCCCGGTAATTCGTTCCCGGTTCACAAGGATGATAACGGATCGTATTATCTTCCCCTCGCCATCCATCAGTTCAGGAAGCCCCCGCTCATTTCTCTTCCCCACGGCCTGAATCACTGAATGCATAGTGGCCGGGGTGGAGACCTGAATTTCAAAACTATCCCCAAATAATTCCCTGAACCTGGCAAACGCCCTGACTTTGATTGTGACCATCACATTCAATCACTGCTCCCGCACACCGGACACCCCGGGTCTCTCTCGATGGGGATCTGATCAAGCCTGCCGCACTTTCCATCCCATACGAGCAGGACATTTCTCGCCACATCGCCAACATGGAGAAGTAATTTTATTACTTCCAGGGCCTGCAGGATGCCGACAACACCTGCGGTAGCCCCGAGCACCGGGGGAGACTTTCCTTCCGGAGGGTACGGCATGGTGCATTGCAGGCAGGCTGTCTCTCCAGGGATAACAGTGGTAAGTTGCCCATGAAATCCGCTCACCGCCGCATGGACAAGCGGGATATTCTGAATATATGCAACCCTGTTCAGGAGATAACGGGCCTGGTAGGAATCAAGGGCATCGACAAGCAGGTCCATACCGCTTGTCATTCGTAAGGAATTTTCATCGTGTATCGCCACAGGAATCGGCTCGATTTGAATATCAGGATTCAATGCCCGGAGTTTGTCAGCAGCCGATTCCACCTTGAACCGGGAGATATCGGGTTCAGCATGAAGCACCTGCCGGTTGAGGTTGCTCCTTTCCACCCTGTCAGGATCGATCAAACGGATATGCCCGATTCCCGCTGCGGCAAGGTATAGCGATACAGGTGAACCGAGTCCCCCTGCACCGGCCACGCATACTGATGCACTTCGCAGACGTTCCTGCCCTTCATCTCCAATCAGGGACAACTGGCGCATATAACGTTGGCGCTCCCTCTCCGAAAGCATCCGGTTCTCTCCATTCATATGCCCGGTATTTTAGCATATATGGGCATTATGGAGAGTAATATAGGCATGCTGGAACATAATGGTGCGTGACAACCATCTGCCGCAACCCGAATAATTGCAGTACGTGGGCCGGGGAAATTTGACATGAATCGCAATATACAGTCCATGCATGCTCTTATAAAATACCTGAGGGGGTCCAGGGGCATGGTCATTTCCTATTCCGGCGGACTGGATAGCACTTTTCTCGCTGCGGTCGCACAGGAATTGATTCCTGGATTGACAAGATGCGTGCTGCTCGATTCTCCCCTTGTACCCAGGCGCACCATAGATGAGGCGGAGAGCCGGGCAGCTTATTTTAAAATACGTTGCGAAATTGTCCCATTTCCTATACTTGGAGATGAAGAATTTAAGAAGAACCCCATTGCCCGGTGTTATATCTGTAAAAAGCGGGCAGCCGCTGTTTTATGGAAAAAAGCAGCACAATATGGCATGAATGATGTGGTGGACGGAGTGAATTGTTCTGATTACAAGGAGTTCCGGCCCGGCATCCGCGCCGCCGATGAAGAAGGGATCATACACCCTCTCGCTGAATGCAGGTTTACAAAACCAATGATCAGGGCTATTTCAAAAGAAAGGGGATACCCGTTCTGGGACCTTACATCAGCCCCCTGTCTGGCAACCCGCATTCCCTACGGCCATGAGATCACGAAGGATTTGCTGGAAAGGATTGAATATGCAGAAGATTTTCTTATAGATTCCGGCTTTTACCAGGTGAGAGTCCGGACGCATGGAAACCTGGCGAGGATTGAAGTCCCGGAAAGCGATATGCCACGTCTTCTTGGGGACAGAGATAAAATCACGTGCAGGATGCGGGAACTCGGGTTTCTCTACTGCACCCTCGATCTGGAAGGTATTCAGAGCGGTAGCATGGACAGGGAAATTGCGCTTTTTTAGGCCGCATTAATGGAGATTATTCTGACGCCAGGCGATTCCGGATGCTCGACAAATACATATCTCTGTATGATAGTACTGGCAAGTAATCCATTCTCATCAACCGTGTTGAAGAGTTATCCTTCAGCAGGACAATGCTGATATATGCCATGTATAATCTCATCATCAAGTGAGGACTGTTGAAAAGAGATGGATGGAAAACCCGATATGCATATATATTCCCGGGCTGCACGTCTCTCCTGTGTGGGGAGATACCGGGAAGCACTTTTCCTCTTTGCACAGAGCGATCCGGAGCACCCGCCAGGTCCTATTGACCTTGCTGCATGGGCGTTTACCCTGAACCGGACCGGTCGCTTCAAGGAAGCCCTGAACCGCTGCGAGGACGCACTTTCATTGGATATTCACTGTGCCGAGGCCTGGTTTGTCCGGGGACTCACGCTCTATTACCTGGGAAAATACGATGATGCCATTGCCTGTCTCGACAGGGCGCTCCATTATGATCCTTCCCACGCAGAATCCTGGTATACAAAAGGGAACTGCCTGTACCAGGAAGAGAAGGCAGAACAGGCCATCACCTGTTACAATCGGGTATTGGCCATAGATCCCCACTCCCCGAAGGCCCTATATAACCGGGGGGTTGCTCTTGCAGATAAAGGAGATTTCCATGAGGCTCTTTCATCCTATAATGCCTTTATCCTGGAAAATCCCGATATTGGCGTGGTATGGACAAATAAGGGTGTTGCCCTTGCAGGACTATCAAGATACGAGGATGCCATCGAGGCATTTGATATGGCACTTCTCCTGGACCCACGCGATGTAACAGCCCTGAACAACAAAGGTATCTCGCTTGCCAGGCTGGGGAGGGATCAGGAGGCGATGAAAGTATTTGAAACGGCAAGGAATATCTCCCATCTTCAGCCATTCGGAAGGAAAATGTGGTAATGCGGGATACCGTGCAGCAGAAATATTTGCCTGGAACATCTATCACAGTAATCTCCCTGCCTGATCTTGACCGGAAACGGGCAAGCGGTTACCCGGAGTAACTATTTCATCCCCCTCTTCACCATATCTTTCTGCTGTGTCAGGATCCCGTCACATCATGGAGGTCCCCCGTATCACCTGCAGCCTGTTCGGGGCAATCAAAGCAGCGGCTACCATGAAGGATACTGTCATCCTCGTCCATGGACCAAGAGGGTGTGTCTACCATATCAACTATATCCTGGGGCTCCGCGGCGACCGCCATTGCCCCGTATATTGCACCTGCATGGATGAACATGATGTGGTCTTTGGGGCTGAGGAACGATTGAAGCAGGCTATCGAGGATCTCGATGCAGAAAAAAGGCCAAAGATACTGGTAGTACTATCCTGTTGTGCGTCCGGGATTATCGGTGAAGATGTTCAGAATGCCTGCCGGACTGCCATGACCCGGGCTAAAGTGATCAGCATCGATGCAGGAGGATTCGCCGAGGATTTCACGGTAGGATATGCAAAGACCCTGAAAACAATCGTATCGGACCTCTCCGAACCGGTAAATGCAACCATCCCCGGGACGGTCAATATACTGGGAATGCTCAGGGCAGGACCTGATATCAATGAATTACGCCGCCTCCTCTCCCTGCTCAATCTCAAAGTTGGTGTAGTGGTCCCTGCCGGTGCGTCTCATGACGAGATACGACATATCGGGGATGCATGCCTCAATATCGTTTTGTGCGAGACTGCCGGGATGGAGGCGGCTGAATATCTCCACCAGAAGTTTAAGACCCCTTACATCAGAACCGTTTTCCCGATTGGTACCGAATTGAGCCGGGCTTTCCTCGCACAGGTAGCCTCTGCGCTAGGCATTTCCCAAATCCCCTCGCTCCCGGGTCACCCCGAAGATGCGTATATCCCGTCCAATCCACCCCGCATCGCAATCTTCTCCGGTCCGACCAGGGCTATTGCTCTGGCCCGTTTCCTGTCTTTCCATGGCATGTCTCCGGCACTAATTGTCCTCGACTTTGAAACCCCGCTTTTAGATGAAGTACGGTGCGCAGGCGATGAAGGATGCACTGTTATTGTCAGCCCTGACTGGGATACCATTGAAGGTTCACTCAAATCTCACCATATAGGACTCCTCATTGGGGGACTGATGGAGCACCCTCTTGCCGCCGGTCTTGGTATCCCCTTAATAGATGTGATGCATGGAAGCCAGAAGACTGCAGGCCCTGAAGGTGGAGAGAACCTTATAAGGTTAATAAGGAGACACATTCTCATTTGATTCTCAATGATTTTCCTGTTAAAAAAAAGCATGGAATTCGTTTGGTTTTCAACGCATGAAATAAGGATTCAGGCCTTTCCTGGCCAGGGAAAATTGATCCTGGCCAGGCATTCATCTGCTTCTTTGTTCCTGCCCATCTGCCGGAGAGCAAGAGACTTATGATAATAGACAAATGCATTTATTGCATTCAGTTCAAGTGCCCTGTTGAAGCAGGCAAGGGACTCTTCAAAGCGGTGCAGTTCGCGGAGGGCAATACCCTTGCTCGCAATGACCCTAATATTCCGGGGACTCAATGAGAGCGATCGGTCGAAAAACTTCAGGGCTTCGGAATATCTTCCCATTTCGTTCAGGCAATAGCCGCTGTCATTTAAGGCATACAAAAATTCGGGATTGACCGAGAGCGCAAGGTCAAAACATTCCAGGGCTTCATTGCATCGGTGTATCTTCCGTAAAGTGTATCCTTTCTTGAAGAGGACCAGGAGATTGTGGGGTTCAATTTTCAGAGCATCCCCATATACCGACAGTGCTTCCTCGTGTCTCCCCATTTCGTAATAAATATCTCCTATTGCTTCCATGAGGGCGGTATCACGCGGATTTTGCTTCAGGGCCTCGGAATATGCCGTAATTGCCTCTTCGTGTCTCCCCATGTCCTTTGCGCGAAGGGCCCTCTCCAGCAGGTTTGTCTCTTCCATGAATGTGAAGGTATGCCCCACACTATATAAGATATTCCCCTGAAACATACGAATGAAAAAAACAAAATTTGGGTCTCAACACCATTTTAAATGGCACGAGTGGGCAATTCCAACAAAAAAATGAAGGAAAAGTTTATATTCCCTGAATATGAATGGTGACATATAAAGGTGGCATTTGTGGGTAGTGCTCATAAGGAGCTCTGGGCTTCGCATAGACGCCCGGTAGTTCTGGCTCTGCATCCCTGTGAGTGCACACTCTTGAGATGATATTCATGCACCATTCCAAATCCGGCAGGGTGAGAATTGCCCTTATATCAGCCCTGCTCCTGATCACCGCGATGCTTGTTCCAGTGACCGCAGACGGTCTCCAGCCAGATTTTACCGCATCGCCTCTGACCGGACAGGCCCCTCTTGATGTACAGTTCACTGACCAATCCATCGGCTGTGTGACTTCGTACCTGTGGTTTTTTGGTGACACATATTCCACCAACCTACAAAATCCACTTCATCAATACATCAACGCAGGGAATTACACAGTGAGCCTCACTGTCGCAAATGCCACCGGGAGTAACACCACCACAAAGGTAAACTACATCCAGGTTACCAATCCCCCTCCCGAGGCCGACTTCTACGGTGCACCGCTCTCCGGGGCTATGCCGTTACCCGTCCAGTTCACCGATACATCCACCGGTATCATCACCAGTTACTTCTGGGACTTCGGGGATGGAACGAATGCGACCACGGCAAACCCTCTCCACACATATGACGCAGCCGGACTCTATAATGTGACCCTGACGGTCACCAACGACGGAGGAAGCGATTCAAAAACCGAGACATCGTATGTGAACGTAACCAATCCCCTTCCCGTCGCATATTTTTCAGCAAATCTCACTGCTGGAAAAGCTCCCCATTACGTACTCTTCACCGATGAATCGTCAGGAGTAAATATTACGAGTTGGTCATGGAATTTTGGTGACGGTGGCACGTCGACAGAATCCGACCCGGTATATGTGTACAACAACCCGGGCACATACTCCGTCACACTGACGGTGACAAATGACGCGGGACCGAATACTATCACCAGGAATGACTACATCCAGGTCTTCCAGGATATCCCATCTGCGAATTTCACTGCCAATCCCACATCTGGCGGAGAACCTCTTACGGTGCAGTTCTATGACACCTCTCTTGGGAACCCTACAACCTGGCAGTGGCATTTCGGGGACGGTGGTATTTCACCACTCCAGAGCCCCTCGCATACCTACTATAATCCAGGTACCTATACCGTGAGCCTCACCGCTGGAACTTCGGGCGGGACCAATACGACAATAAAAGAAGATTATATCCAGGTCTCACAGCTTTTCCCGGTGGCTGATTTCTCAGGTACGCCTCAGATTGGAGCTCTTCCGCTGACGGTCAATTTCACTGACATCTCTACCGGTACGCCTTCATCCTGGCTCTGGGACTTTGGTGACGGGGAAACTGCGGCCTCCCAGAACCCATCCCATATATACTTATCACCGGGGACGTATTCGGTGAATCTCACCGTCGCGAACTCATACGGGACCGATTCGGTGCAAAAGGACGAGTACATAAGGGTCGGAGAACTCCCGCATGCTGACTTCAATGCCACCACCACCACCCCATACACCTATCAGTATATCGATTTCCAGGACCTCTCAACAGGAACTCCCGAGGAATACTATTGGGATTTTGGAGATGGCCATACCAGCTCATATCAGAACCCCTGGCACGCCTACCAGGACCCCGGGAATTATACTGTCTCACTGCATGTGACAAACCTGTTTGGTGATGATACAGAGACCAAGACTGACTATATTCATGTCACACCCAGTCCATCAGACGTATGGTTTGAGGGGCAGCCGCGTGACGGGTCATTCCCGCTGACGGTGACCTTCTACCAGTATTCTTACGGGGGATATTACGAAAATCTCTCATATGAGTGGGATTTCGGGGACGGAAGCCCCAATTCCACGAGTTCAGAGTATGAAGTTGTGCATACCTACATGGAAGCCGGAATATATGACGTGACCCTCACCGTCTTGGCTGATGGATTATCGACCACATTCCAGAGGCCTCAGTATATCGGGTCACAGTCACCGCCCCCGCCTGTCGCAGAATTCACCGCCACGCCGTGCAGTGGAGAAACGCCATTAAGTGTGAGTTTCATCGACCAGACGTCCGGTTCCCCTCTCATATCTTACGGGTGGGACTTTGGCGACGGCAATACCTCGACAGAAAAGAACCCGGTGCATGTATACTCTTCAGCAGGGAATTATAATGTCACGCTCACTGCGACAAACGCCGGGGGAAGCGACACTGAATTGAAGGAAGGTTATATTACGGTCGGCGTGGTTCCTCCCCTCACTGCGGACTTCACTTCGAATGCGACTGCCGGGACGGTTCCCCTCACCGTCCAGTTCCTGGATGCTTCGGATGGAAATCCCAGTTCCTGGTTCTGGAACTTCGAAAGCGGGTATTATTACATTCTGGATGGAGAGGTGGTGGACAGTGCAATCCCCTATTACGGTGGTCAGATCTCAACCGAGAAGAACCCTGTTGTAACCTACAGCGAACCGGGGAACTATTCCGTGACCCTCACCGTGAGCAGGACAGGGGAGACTGACACGGTTGAGAAGGTAGACTACATCCAGGTCAACCCACCTCCACCTGCCGCGGACTTTTATGCGTATAATAATGAAGGGCCGGCACCCCTGGAAGTCGAATTCGACGCTTACGTTCCCTGGTGGTATTACATTGACGAATGGATCTGGGACTTCGGTGACGGGACCGGCGAGACGAGAACCAGCCCCTGGGTCGAGCATTCATACCAGGATCCCGGCCTTTACAATGTAACGCTCACCGTGAACAGCCCCTACGGGACAGACACTACTACTCAGGTGAATTGCATCAATGTGACACAGATGCAGCCCCCCGTCCCCTCCTTCGAGGCAACGCCCCTCTCGGGTGACGCTTCTCTTTCTGTCACATTCACAGATACCTCATCAGGCACTGTCTCTTCCCGTTTATGGGATTTCGGTGACGGGATATCCGAATGGGTGAATGGAACCACCGAAATCACCCATGTCTACTCCCTACCGGGGATCTATACCGTGAGCCTCACCGCCGGAAACACCGGGGGGCAGGCAACAGAGGTGAAACCGGATTATATCACTGTAATTCCATTTGGACCGGCCCCGGATGCGAAGTTCACTTTTACTCCGGGTATCGGTACCGCACCCCTGACAGTATACTTCACGGATACATCTGGAGGTTCTCCTCTGAAATGGGCATGGGACTTCGGCGACGGTGAGGTCTCCTCCCTCCAGAACCCCACACATACCTATACCACTTCAGGCAGGCATACCGCGACCCTCACCGTGTTTAACCAGGGAGGCAGCGACACTACCTCACACACAGTATGGGTGAAGGCTCCGAGACAGCCCATGGCATACTTCATGACAGACAAGACCCTCGGGTATGCACCATTGACCGTCCACTTCACCGACCGCTCGTTCAACAACCCCACCAGCTGGGCATGGGACTTCGGCGACGGTGAGGTCTCTTCCCTCAAAAACCCCACACACACTTACATGACTCCTGGAACATACACCGCGAGACTTACCGTGCAGAATTCTGCAGGGAGCAGCAGTACTTCGCGCCGGATATACGTAAGGTGATGGGACTTTCCCATCCCCTGATTTTTTTTCAAACCGGGCATTACCCATCATAGGCCCATATTCCAGGTGCATTCGAATAATACCAAGTTGCACTCTTCCCGGATTACCGGTGATCCATTATTCCAGGGGACTGGAAATCGCGTTTCAATTGACAACTACATAAAGAGTCATACCTATAGTTTCAAAATCTTGAGATTGGGTATCATACTCACTCTTTCATTTAGCCTTGGGCTCCTGCTGGGATGGAAGGATAGTCTTTAAAAATGCAATCCCTTCCGAACCCTGGCTCACCACCGCCTGAATAGCACGGTCAAGGTCTTTTACACTGAAATCAAAATAGAAAGGGTAAATGTACCGCGAGAGAGTGAAGCCAACAACTTTCCCGCCCTCGATAATCCTTGAGAACCCAGTGAGCGGAGATGTGAATGCTTTCGTGAGTGCAAAGATGAAGTGAGGATCCTTCTTCTCATAATACTCATTCAATGTATCCGATTCCGGGCCTTTTGGGAGGGTGATCTGGAAGGCCACAATAAAATAAGCCTTTCCTTTCTGGTTCTCCAGGAGTATGGGGAAATCCCCGAACTTAATCCAGAATCCACGAAAATCCCCTTCATCAAACTCGCTGACGATGGTTACATCGATCTCATTCAGGTATTGCCGAAGCTCTTCAATCACTACGGCATCCTCTTTTTTTGCAACAGATCCCGGCATATATGTGCTGTTTCTCCTCTTCGATAGTTTAGCCTTTTCCCAGGCAGAAACCCTTGACCCATCAAACCCCAAGGTTCGATCAATATAAATAGTCTCTCATTCTCTATGGTTCTTGGCGCCAGGAAGGTGCATACACTTTAACCTGACGCCCGGGAACGCATACAGGTTCCTCCAAACAAAAGGGAACCTGGACAAGATGCCGTTTCCCGATCCCAAGACGCAGGAGGTGAAACCACATTGGAGTACCAGCATCGGAATCTCGTGCTGCCAGGCATTATCCTCATATGCCTTCTCATACTTCCCGCAGCAGGAGCATCTCTGGTATCAGATTGTTGGGGAGATCTATTCTACGCCCCACAGCAGGAATGCCCCCTTTCCCTGAACAATCCTTACTCATCAGACACGACATTTTCCCTTCCATACGAGGGAGTTACGAAAGCGGCACAGGCGGAATCGGACGACCCGTCAGGGTCCGCCTCCCTGCAAACCCCTTCCGCAATAGGGAGAGTCTCTGCATGGGTAAACCAGAACTCGATGCAGGGCAACGCAAACGTGGTGGTCTCCACCACTGAGTACCACCAAACGGTGACCGCCACAGGGCAGATACACAGTTTTCAGTTCTTTGCCTCGTGGGTCTCCTGAAACCACAGGGCTACCCCCATTGGGGGTTGCCCTGTATTTTCCCATATCTCTCACTTCACACAGTTGATAGGATATTCCAATCGTTGCACCTGAGTATAACTATTCATATCAGAATTCAGCGGGAAAAATCTTCGATTGTCTTTTGATCGTTGTCAATTGAGGCGAGGGACGAGAGACGGAGCCCCGCAAGTCGGACTTTCTTCCCTGATAGGAGCGGTATCGCCAGTTCCCTCGCGATCCTCATTATTGCCGAAGCGTCCCTTGTATGGCAGGTAAGGGAACGAGCCCTGGTAATGGTGGAAAAATCAGAAAACCTGATCTTGACCGTGATGGTCCGTGCAAGGAGGTCCAGCTCCTCCAGATCTCCGCAAAGGACACTTGTCATACTCTTAAGCGTATCCAGAATTATTTCAGGGCTGTCACAATCATTATCAAATGTTGTCTCCCTGCTTACGGACTTGCTGCCGGATAATTCTATGACCTTTGCATCATCAATCCCGCGTGCCAGATTCTGGAGTTGAACGGCACTCCTCCCAAGGATATCCATGAGTGCCTGAATATCGGCCCTGGCCAGATCACCAATGGTCAGGATTCCTTTCTGCTGCAGTGCAACCCCTATCTTCTGGCCGATTCCGGGGATCTTTCCGACTGGGAGAGGGTGGATCAACTCCTCTATTCGCCATGGCGGAATGACCACCAGACCGCCGGGCTTCTGAAGGTCGGAACCAATTTTGGCAATGGTCTTCCCCGGACCAACACCGATAGAGCAGGTGAGATTCTCCTGTGATACAACGTCTTCCATGATCCGCCTGGCCAGGGCCGCTGCCCACTCATAATTCCGCAGCGATGAAAGATCAAGGTAAGCCTCGTCAATACTCACCTGCTGGAACCGGTCCGCATACCCCCGCAATATCGCCATAATCCGGTCTGATACACTCGAATAAAGGCGATATCGTGGAATTAAAAAGATAGCATTTGGGCAGAGGCGATATGCCCGGGATATGGGCATGGCAGAGTGTATGCCAAATCTCCTCGCTTCGTACGAACACGTGCAGACAACGCCCCGCCCCTTTCCCTCCTTCGGATCGGCTCCTATCACCACCGGTTTTCCTCCGAGATCGGGATGCTCACGGACTTCCACCGCAGCGAAAAAACTGTCCATGTCCACGTGGAGTATAATCCGGTCCTTCGTATGGGAAGGAAGATGAGGCACCGGGCTGTCTTTCATTCCGAATGATTCTCCGGGAGCGTGCGGATATCGGAGAGTGAGTTCATTGTAGCGATCCTCCTCTCCAGGTCTTTTAATTCGGCCTTCAGCTTCATATTCTCCCTCATAAGTTTGTTCAGCGTTACAGCAAATGCAGCATTCTCATTCCCCAGAACTTCGATACGATGCTCGAGCCGCTCAATATATTCCTTTTGTTCATCTGGGTCCATTGCGGTTGCACCTTACCACACAGCTCCATGCCCGATGGCCATATAGTTTAGGATATTTCCACCGGGAACGTAATCCTTCTTTGTTCATTCTGCAATTCCAGGCAATTAATTACATTAAATTCCATGTAGTAAGACCAATGTCACAGGGTTCACTCCAGAAGTATTCCACTATTGGATAATCAATATAATACCATATTCTTCCCGGGGAAATACTGAACATCACGTATTTCCGGGTTCATCCAGCAAGTATAAGAGTCTGGGTTCATATTCTTGTTATACTGGAACGGGATCATGATCTCCATTCCTGGTTATGCACATCCCCTATTTCAGGCACGTGTGAGCGGAAAATGAGTCTGTTATCGCCAAAACAACCCTTTTGGTCTCAACTGATGGTAGTGATATTCATTCTCATTAGCATCCTGGTGGTAGCCGGGATCAGTATCAATTATACCATCATGGCCCAGGACTACCAGGAGAATGAACAGACACTCCGCAATATGACTGAAGCCTACATCTCTTCATCGTTTCAACGAATTGACACCGGCCTGAAAATGTATGATAATACCTATAACGACCAGATGCAGGAGGGTTTCTCGATTGTAATGGCGGGGTATAATCTCTCAGGAGGAGATCCCTCGCGCATGGACCTTGAGGGACTCAAAGAGACCACCGGTATGTCTATTTACATTATCAATCAATCAGGGGTGATCGAGTACTCGACATCTGTACCGGATATTGGCCTCGATTTTTCTGAAATATACCCTGATTTCTATCAATATCTGCAAAGGATATGGTATTCCCCTGGTTTTTACCCCGACCGGATAGTGACCGAGTGGGTGAGCGGGAAGCTTACCAAATTTTCGTATATGCCCACCTACGACCACCGTTACGTGATCGAACTGGGCCTTGCTTCTGATAGAATCACCGCGGAAAGGAAGGGTTTGAAGTATGGAGATGTGAGGGAGGAGGCCCAGGAATTCAATCCCTATATCGAAGAGATACGCATCTGGCAGAAACAGAAACGGGTTGTGGGAAATTCAAGTTACAAGCCCGATGACACCCAGTCAAAAATTATAGATACCATCCTGAAAGATCGCACGAGTCTCGAGTTTTTTTATCCTGAGGGAAACAGGGTGAGAAAGTGGCTCTTTGTGGATATGCTGGATCCGCGATATGCGGCAGATATGAGTCTCATCGTGGAAATTGTATACAATAAGGCAAAAGTGGAGAGGGATCTTCAGCAACTTATTTTCTTTCACACGCTTGTTGCAGGCATGGTACTTCTTGGCGGCGGAGTCCTCGCATTCATCCTCTCCAGGAGGCTTTCAAAACCCATACAGGGTATTGTCTCGGACGTTGACCGCATCGCCCAGGGAGATCTCTCCCATCGCATTTCTCCACCGACGGCCGTTGAATTCGAGAGCATAGAGACCAGTATCAACGCCATGGTGCAGACCCTGAAAGGGACAATCCTCCAGTTGCAGGACAGCCAGGATGCCCTGAAGAAGGGCGAGGAGCGATACCGTTCCGTCGTAGAGACGCAGACAGAGATGATTGCCCGTTTTCTTCCCGATGGCACCCATGTGTTCACAAACGATGCATATTGTAAATATTTCAGGCTCTCCTGTGACCAGATCATCGGTACTCGATTCAAACCGTCCATACCGGATGATGAACGCACTATGTTGCAGGAATATTTCTTGTCATTTTCTCCCGGTCACCCGAACGGAACCATCGAGCACCGGATCATCCTGCCTGGAGGTGAGGTGAGGTGGCAGCAGTGGAACGACCGGGCTATCTTCGATAACGAAGGCCATGTGGTGGAGTTTCAGTCGGTCGGACGTGATATCACCGATCGGAAGAATACAGAAGCCGCATTCCAGACTATGGTGAAAAGCATGGTAGGCACAACCGGCCTTGATTCACTCCGGAAAATTACAGAAAACGTCAGTTCATGGCTCGGAGCCGATTGCGTCATAATAGGGGAGATCCAGCCCGACATGCAGACTGTCAAGGTCCTTTCCATGTTTCTCGATGGGGAGGAGATACC
>Ga0172362_10001956_pt1 | contig 17816 bp, 17 predicted proteins | sample LakKivs1_kivu2a2_FD_114534 | JGI IMG/M metagenome (GOLD analysis project Ga0172362, IMG submission 114534) | Sediment microbial communities from Lake Kivu, Rwanda - Sediment s1_kivu2a2 | ecosystem: Environmental > Aquatic > Freshwater > Lake > Sediment | place: Rwanda: Western Province, Lake...
ATTTGTTGAAAAAGGTTATTGTGGGAATTGTGGAGCGAAAGTTCCTTCTGAAGTTTTGGAGGAGCTTAAAAATAGTTCAGGAGAAGAAATTATTCAGTGCGAAGTTTGTGGAAAAATATTATATCATTCTGAAGATTTGAAGTAACCTCAAGCAGGGAAAGTGGTCGCAAGGTTAATCTTGAGGAAAGTCCGGACTCCAAGGAGCAGGGTGCTTGGGAAATCCAAGTGGGGGAAACCCTAAGGAAAGTGCCACAGAAAACAAACCGCCTCTCCAAAAGGCAAGGGTGAAAAGGCAGTGTAAGAGACTACCGTTAGCTCTGGTGACAGAGCTAAGCTCGGCAAACCCCACTCGGAGCAAGGCCAAATAGGACAGCGAAGGTTGCTCCTACCATGCTGTCGGGTTGGCTGCTTAGATAAATGATCATACCCTTTTAAGGGACAGAATCTGGCTTATTTCCTGCTTGAGGTTTGCAAAGTTAAATGATTTTTGTATAATTATTCGGCCGCAGAAAAGTCGGGGCGTGGCGCAGTTTGGTTAGCGCACCTGCATGGGGTGCAGGGGGTCGGAAGTTCGAATCTTCTCGCCCCGACCACTCTCGGGATGTGGCTCAGCTTGGTAGAGCGCTTGGTTCGGGACTAAGAGGCCGTGGGTTCGAATCCCACCATCCCGACCAGTTTAAATCAATGGAGGAGAAAAGTGGAACAGGACAGAGCGCCGTTATACGACGCGGTTAGAAAGTACATTAGAAGGAGAATGACCCCATTTCATATGCCTGGGCATACTCAAGGAAAAGGTGCTCCAAGAACTCTCAAGAGATTATTCGGAGAAAAATTCTTTGACTTTGACCTAACAGAAGTATCTGGTCTTGATTATCTTCATTATGCTCAAGGAGTAATAAGAGAAGCTGAGAACCTTGCAGCAGAGCTATATAAGACTAAAGCAACAATATTTCTCGTGAACGGAACTACTGCTGGAGTTCACGCAATGATACTTTCCACTGTTAGGCGTGGAGATAAAATTATTATTGGAAGAAATTCTCACCGTTCTGTAATTGGAGGAATAATACAGGCAGGCGCTATACCTGTATTTGTGCAACCTGAGTTTAATAAAGAATTTGGTATTATTACAAATGTTACTCCCGACTCGCTTGAGAAGGCAATTAATGACAACAAAGATGCAAAAGCTGTCCTAATGACCACACCTAACTACTATGGTTTTCAAGGTAGAGTGAAAGACCTTATTGATCTTATTCATAAGTATGGTATGTATGCACTAATTGATGAAGCACATGGTGCTCATTTTCCTTTCAATTCAAAGTTTCCTCGCTCAGCCATTACCTATGGAGCAGACTTAGTTACTCAAAGTGCACATAAAACTCTACCAACTCTCACTCAAACTTCTTTCCTTCATATTGCATCAGATAGAGGAAATATTGATAGAGTTGAGCAAATTCTTAGTATTATTGAAAGCTCGAGCCCTTCTTACATATTTATGACAGCGATGGATATTGTTAGAAAAGAAATGGCTCTTTATGGGAGTAGAATGTGGGATAGAGCTATTGAAATAGCAGAATATGCAAGACGAGAAATCTCTAAAATACCAGGGTTTACAGTGACAACTGATAAACTTATAAATGGAGATGATATTTTCGCTTTTGACCCTATTAAACTTACAATAAATGTTCAGGAACTGGGGTATTCCGGCTTTGAATTTGAAGAATATTTGAATAAGCATAATATTGAGATTGAACTTGCTGATTTGCAGAATGTGCTTCTTTTTATAACAATTGGGACGACAACAGCCGATGTTATCAAGCTTAAAAATGTTCTTAGAAGAGTAGAAAAAAGGGGAGAAAGAAGTCAGGTCAAAATGCCTGAGTTTCCCGAAGCTTCTAAGTGCTTACTTACCCCAAGCGAGGCCTTTGACAGTGAATATGAGCTTGTTTATGTAAAAGATTCTATTGGGAGAGTAAGCTGGGGAATTGTCGCGCCTTATCCTCCGGGAATACCTGTCCTTGTACCCGGAATGGAGATTAGAAAAGAGGCTGTCGAGTTTATTGATGAAGTATTTAAAAAAGGAGGGTTAGTACAGGGTTCCATAAAGAATAATTCTACTATAATGGTGAGAGTAGTCAAATAATAAGGAGAAAGGCAATGGTAGAGAGAGATGTACTTAACATTATTAAAAAGAGTGAAGAGGAAGCTAGTAATACTATAGAGAAAGCTTATGAGAATTTAAAGCAGATGCAACAGGAATATGAAAAAGAAAAAGAGAAAATCTTAGATGACTTAGGAAAGGAATTAGAGAAAACAATAAACGATGTCATGAAAAGACTTAACAAGGAGTTTGAAAAACTTAAGAAGGAAGTTGAAGATGATGAAATCGAAAAAGTTAAACTCCTTCACTCGAAAACTTCTAATAAACTTATTTCGCTTTCAAAGGAAATTGCAAGTCAGGTATTGGTAAATCTGAAATGGCAATCGAGAGACTAAGGAAAGTCCTTATTGTTACGAATAAAGGGAAGAAGGAAGAAATACTTGAAAAACTTTTTAATCTTAGAGTTTTTCATATAGAAGATTTATCATATGCAACTGATGAAATAGGCCATTTCAAGAAGTTATATGCACAAAGAGATTACTCGGACTATTTATCAAAAATTTCTTTGGTTTTTTCTATATTTAAGGAGTTTGGCTTTAATCAGAAAGGTTTTATCAAATCTTTTCTTCCCGATGATATTGCTTTGACAGAAGACGAATTTGATGATGTAATTAAGAATTTCAGTTTTGAAAAATTCTACAATGAAGTTATTTCTCTATTTAACAGATACAATGAAATTTCTGAAGTAGAAGAGAAGGTTTTGGAAGAAAAAGAGTACGTTAACTTATTAAAACATTTTCCTTTTGATTTTTCCATACTATTAGGAACTGAGAAAACTAATTCATTAGTTGGTTTTATTAAAAATCAGCAACTTTATAAACTTCAAGAAAATGAAAAGGATTTTTTGGAAAACTCTTTCTTTTATGTTTTTGACTCAGCAAAAGGAAGTGCAAAGGTATTTTTCATTTTCTTGAGGGAAGATTATTCTAAAGTTGATGAAATTATCAAGTCATACGGGATTGAGTTAATTGAGCCTAAAAAAGAAATTGTAGGTTTTGTTGAAGAGGAAGTTTTAAGGATTTCAGAGAAGCTTTTAAATATTAACAAAGAAAAGAACATTATCATTTCAAAACTTAAAGAGCTTTCCAACCAGTCTAAAAAGCTTATCACTCTGGAAGATTATTATTCTTCTTTGAATAAGAAGGAAGAGTCAGTTATTAAGTTTATAGAAGGTAAAAACTATTGCGTTATAAAAGGTTTTGTTAGAACATTTGATGTAGCTAAGATTCTGTCTTTTTCAAATGATGATAATTGTTTTGTTTTCATAGGTGACCCGGAGCCTCAGGATTTAGTACCTGTTTCTCTTAGGAATGGCATTATTTTTAAACCTTTTGAGTTTCTTATAAAACTCTTTGGAGTACCTTCTTACGGTGTAATTGACCCAACTCCTCTTGTTGCAATACTCTTTTCTGTTTTTTTTGGAATTGCATTAGGTGATGCTTTTTATGGTTCACTTCTTGCTATTTTTGGAGGACTTTTTGCTTATAAATATAAGCAGAAAGTCCAGGCCCGCAACTTTTTTATGATTATGCTTTACGGTGGTATTACTGCAGTGATAGCAGGTCTTTTAACTGGTTCTTTTGCTGGAAATTTCCTCTCCATGTATTTTCCTATGTCTGGCTTTACTGTAATTTTAAAGTCATTGCAGATTATTAATACAAATTCACCCTCAGGCTCAATGAATTTTCTAATATTTGCAATTTTAATAGGAGTATTTACTCAACTACTTGGAGTTTTTGTCAGCGTGATTGTAAAGCTAAGGCAAAAAGATTTTTGGAATGCTTTGTTCAACGGAGTTGGGTGGTTATTATTCCTTCCAGGGCTCATGTTCTTGTTTGTGATTAAGAGTTTTCCTCAGTTAAAAATGATTGATAATATTCTCTTATATGCAGGTTTAGCATTCCTTCTTATAGGTGGTTGGATTTCTGTCAGGAATTTTTTCTTCAAACCTGTTGCAGCAGTTGTGAATCTTTACGGAATAAGAAGTTCTTACGGCATTACAAGTTTTCTTGGGGATGCTCTTTCATATTCACGTCTTTTTGCATTAGGACTGAGCAGTTCTATACTTGCTTCTTCTTTTAACTTAATGGCTCGCGCTATAAGTAGCATGTTTGGGAACTTTGGAATTGTTCCACTAATTCTGATTCTATTAGCAACTCATGCGTTAACTCTCGTAATGAATGTTTTGGGTTCTTTCATTCACTCCATGCGTTTGAATTTCCTTGAATTCTTTGGACGTTTTTATGAAATCGGCACCTATGAATTTAAACCTTTAGGGTATAATTTTAAAAATATCAGAGTAGAAAACAAAAGGGAGGCAAAATAAATGGAAAATTTAGTAAACAACTCATTACTGAATGGGCCAATGTGGGTTGCTTTTGGTGCTGCAATTGTTGCAGCTTTGGCTGCAACTGGCTCTGGTATTGGCATCGGAAGAACAACCTCTCATGCAGGGGGTATTTTGTCAGAGAAACCAGAGCTTTTTGGAAAGCTTCTTGTTATTATGGCTTTGCCAGGAACCCAAGGGTTCTATGGATTTGTAATTTCCTTTTTAATGATGCAGAATTTTGGTTTTATTGCAGGAAGTCCAAAAGCTACATTAGGACAGGGCCTTGCGATGTTTGTCCTTGGAATAGTAATAGGCTTTGTTGAATTCAAGACAGCCATGGATCAGGCTCATTCTTCTCTTGGTGCTCTTGACCTTACAGGCAAGCGTCCTGAAGAAGGCGGAAGGGCAATTCTCTTACCTGCGCTTGTGGAAACATATGCTATTTTAGGACTTGTCGTTGGCTTCCTTTTTATTCTTTGGATTAGTTCAAAACCATTCTGATATGAGCTTTGAAAGAATTCGGGAAAGAATAATTAAAGAAGCAGAGGATAAGGCTTCCGAAATCGTAGAAAATGAACGTCAGAGGCTCTCCTCAAGCTTAGAATTATTCAAAGAAGAAGAAACTTTAAAATTTGAAAAGCTAAAACTTGATAGAGAAAAATTACTAGAATACGATTTAAAGAAAAAAATTGATATTGCAAAGCTTGAAAGCAAAAGGAAAATCCTTTCTGAAAAAAGAATTCTGCTTGATGCATTTTTCAAAAAAGTTGAAGAAAATATCGTAAACGTAAGCAAAGATCAGTATTTACTTTTCATTAAGAAACTTATTATTAAAGATGCACCAAAAGTTAATGCCTTCGTATTCTTGAATATGAAGGATTTAGAAAGATTCAAAAAGGAACTTGAGGAATTTTTAAAACAAGAATTTAAAGGTTCACTCAAACTCTCGAAAGAGCCTGCTGATATTAAAGGCGGAGTAGTTATAAAAAGCAAGGAATTTGAGATTGACGATTCTATTGAGGCAATTATAGAGGAATTCAAAGAAAATAACGAAATAGAAATTGCAAAAGCCCTTTTTGAGGAGTGAAATTGTGGAGGAATTTTTTTTCGATGTTCAGTCGGAAAATGTTTATGATTTTATAAATGGCAGAGTAAAGATTCTTGAAACTTACTTGCTTTCTGAAGATACATTTAACAGGTTATCATCGTTACCTTTGGAAGAATTTTTGCGTGAAATTGAGCTTACACATTACAGAAATTTCGTAATAGGAAAAAGAATTGAAGATGTACATTCTGGAATAATTGAAAAATATGATTTAGAGCTTTTGGAGTTTGAAAAGTATTTATCAAGAGGGTTTATTAATACATTTTTTAGAAGCAAGAGAGTTTTTCTTTCAATAAGAAACGCTGTTTTAGGAGAAGAAAAAATTATTAATGGAGATTTATATAGGTATGTAAAAGACAATCATTACCCCCCGGAATTTAAAAAGAGTTACGAAAATCTCCTAAAGTTTAAAAATAATATTTTTGTTTTGAATATTGTCCTTAGCTTCCACTATGTTAATTTTCTTATTGATTCTGCAAGAAGGTCAAATATCAAATACCTGGTTGAATATTACGAAACCTATGCTGAGAATTTCTTTATTGCAACAAGTGTAAGATTGCTTAGACTTGTTCAACAGGGAGTTATTTCCCATGCTGATTTTTCTTCATCAATCGAACCTGCTTTTGCTGTTCTGTCAAAATCAGATAAAGTAAAGAGATTAAAAGATTTAAGAGATGAGGAAGGTATAATGAAATATTTGAATTCAAGAAAATATCTCTATGTTGAATTAGATCTTTCATCATTTTCATTGGAAAGTCTTTTATTGAGGAACATTAAAGAAGTGATTAATCGAGCTAAATTTCAGAATACAGGCATAGTACCTTCTTTTCTTTATTTGCAGCGTCTGAGTTTGGAAGTTACAGAGCTTTTGAATATCCTGCAGACAAAAACAAAAGGAATTGACAATATCGATTTTTCAAATGTGGAGACGGCGTTATGAAGAGGAAAATTGTGTTTGTTGGAGAAGAGCGCCTAGGGCTTCTTTTCAAGAACTTCGATATTGATTTTCTCATCGTTAAAAGTTCTTTTGAGTGTTTAGAAAAGGTTTCCGAGCTTTGCAAAGATAATATTTATCAGATTATTTTAATAAGCGAAGAATATATAGAATCCTTGCAAGGTTTTATTGAAAAAAGAAAAGCTGCTTACCCTGTAATTTTTATGCTGCCTGGCACTTCTTTTTTCAATGCAAGTGTCAACCTTATAAGAGATGTTGTTGAGAAGGCGGTAGGCATTGATATTCTTTCAAAAAGCAAAACTTAAGGAGAGTGAAATATGGAGCAAAAAGCTGGAAAAATAGTGAAAGTATCAGGACCTCTTGTTGTTGCCTTAGGGCTTCCCGGAGCAAAAATGTATGAAATGGTTTATGTGGGGGAGAAAAGGCTTTTTGGAGAAATAATAGAAATTAAGGGAGACTTATCTTCAATACAGGTTTATGAAGACACAAGTGGGATAGGTCCTAATGAGCCTGTTTTTCCAACTGGGTCTCAGTTGAGTGTAGAATTAGGTCCTGGACTTATCGGGTCTATTTATGATGGAGTACAGAGGCCACTTGATGTACTTATGGCTAAGCATGGCGATTTTGTTACCAGAGGTTTGTTTGAGCCTGCCTTAAACCGAGAAAAAAAATGGCAGTTTGTACCAAAGAGAAAAGAAGGAGATGAAGTAATTCCTGGCGATATTATCGGAGAGGTTCAAGAAACTCCTTTGGTAGTTCATAGAATTTTAACTCCTCTCAATGTAAGTGGCAAGATCAAACATCTTGCTAAAAGTGGCGAGTATAAAGTAACTGATAACTTTGCTGTTATTGAACTAAATGGTGAAAAGGTAGAGCTTAGTTTTATTCAGCATTGGCCGGTTAGAATCTCGCGGCCTGTAAAAAGAAGAGTTTCACCAACTGAGCCTCTGGTTACTGGTCAGAGAGTAATAGATACTTTTTTCCCTATTGCCAAAGGCGGTACTGCATGTGTTCCAGGGCCATTTGGAAGTGGTAAAACTGTTGTTCAACATCAATTGTCAAAATGGGCTGATGCAGATATTATTGTTTTTATTGGCTGTGGCGAAAGAGGTAATGAAATGACAGATGTTTTAATGGAATTTCCTGAACTTAAAGACCCAAGAACAGGAAGACCCCTTATGGAAAGAACAATACTGATAGCGAATACATCTAATATGCCTGTTGCTGCAAGGGAAGCTTCTGTATTTACTGGTATTACAATTGCTGAATATTACAGGGATATGGGATACAATGTTGCGCTTATGGCAGATTCAACTTCAAGATGGGCAGAAGCTATGAGGGAAATGTCTGGTAGACTCGAAGAAATGCCTGGAGAAGAAGGCTATCCAGCTTATCTTGCTTCAAGAATTGCCTCTTTTTACGAGAGGGCAGGAAAAGTTATTGTATTGGGAAGTGAAGAAAAAGAATCAAGTTTAAGCGTTATTGGTGCTGTATCTCCTCCCGGAGGAGATCTATCTGACCCGGTTGTTCAATCCACACTTAGAACCGTTAGAGTCTTCTGGTCTCTCGATTCATCTCTTGCTTATGCAAGGCATTTTCCATCTGTTAATTGGTTAGGGAGTTATTCTCTTTATGCTGATTCACTTTCAGGTTTTTATAAGGAACAGGTTAGTGATGATTTACAGGATTTAAGAATAAAGGCAATGAGCATCCTCCGCAAAGAGTCAGAACTGCAGGAAATGGTAAGGCTTGTTGGAATTGATGCTCTATCTCCTTCTGATAGACTTGTACTTGAAACAGCAAAATCTATTAGAGAGGATTTCTTGCAGCAGGATGCCTTCCTTCCCGAAGATACATATACTTCTCTTAAAAAGCAGTATAGAATGATTAAGCTTATCGACCTTTTTGATATTTACGCAAAGAAAGCCCTCGAAGTTGGTATAGATCTTGAGAAAATAATCAGTTTGGGAGTGCGCATTGATATTTCAAGGGCAAAGTTGATTTCAGAAGAAGAATTGTTTAAATTTGATGAAATTGAAAAGAAAATCAAAGATTCTTTTGAGAATCTTACTAAAGAGGTGTAGTTATGGCGAAAGAATATATTACAACTCGTGAAATCGCAGGACCTCTTATCATTGTTGATAAGGTTGAAAAAGCAACTTACAATGAAATTGTAGAAATTAAGCTTAGGGACGGATCCATTAGAAGAGGTCAGGTTCTTGAAGTTGATGGTGAAAGAGCTTTAGTTCAGGTATTTGAGGGAACTACAGGTTTAAACCTGGGCGAAACAAAAGTCAAATTTCTGGGAAGAGGTGTTGAACTTGGAGTTTCTCCCCTGATTCTTGGAAGAGTATTTAATGGATCTGGTAATCCAATAGATGAAGTTCCTCCTTTAATCCCAGACAAACGTCTTGATATTAATGGAAGCCCTATTAATCCATTTGCAAGGGATTACCCTTCAGAATTCATACAGACAGGAGTTTCGTCAATTGACGGACTAAACACACTTGTTAGGGGACAAAAGCTTCCGATTTTTTCAGGAGCAGGTTTACCTCATGCTGAACTTGCAGCTCAAGTAGCAAGACAATCCAGAGTCATGGGAGCAGAAGAGAAATTTGCCGTTGTGTTTGTCGCAATGGGGATAACTTTTGAGGAAGCCAATTATTTTATTAAGAGTTTTAGAGAATCCGGGGCTCTTGAGAGGTCTATTATGTTCATTAACCTTGGAGATGACCCTGTTATTGAAAGAATTGCAACTCCAAGATTTGGCTTAACTTCAGCGGAGTACCTTGCGTTTGATTTAGGAATGCATGTCTTAGTAATTATGACTGATATGACTAACTATTGCGAAGCTTTGAGGGAGATCTCAGCAGCAAGAAAAGAAGTTCCTGGAAGAAGAGGTTATCCAGGGTATATGTATACGGATCTTGCGACTGTTTATGAGAGAGCAGGAAGAATAAAAGGTAAAAAGGGCTCTATTACCCAAATTCCTATTCTCACTATGCCCGAGGATGATAAAACACACCCGATCCCAGACTTAACGGGATATATTACTGAAGGTCAGATTTTTTTAAGTAGAAATCTTAACCAGCAGGGTATTTATCCTCCAATTGATGTTTTACCTTCTCTTTCAAGACTTAAAGACAAAGGGATTGGAAAGGAAAAGACACGCGAGGATCATGCAAGTGTTCTGAACCAGCTTTTTGCTGCATACGCCCGCGGAAGAGAAGCAAGGGAACTTGCAACTGTTTTAGGAGAGAGTGCCTTAACAAAAGTGGATTTGCTTTTTGTTAAGTTTGCGGATGAATTTGAGAAAAGATTTGTTAAGCAAGGGATAAAAGAAGACAGAACAATTGAGCAAACTCTTGAACTCGGCTGGGAACTTCTTTCGATGCTTCCTGTCGGAGAACTTAAGAGAGCAAAACCTGAATACATCAAAAAATACCTAAATAAGTACGTTAAAAAAGGAGTAAGGGCGGATGCTACTTAGCGTAAATCCAACACGAATGGAGCTTCTTCGTCTAAGGCAGAGGCTTATTCTAGCTAGAAGAGGACATAAGCTTCTTAAAGATAAACTAGAGGGGCTTATGCGCAGCTTTTTGAGCGTTGCCTGGTCTTATATTGAGAAAAGGGAAATTTTTGACAGAAAATGTCGGGCAATTCTCAATAAATATTATTTATCCACTGCAGATATGACAAATGATCAGATTGAAGAACTGTTTTCTAAAAATAACTTTAATCTTGAGCTTATCTCTAAAGAAGAGTCCGTTATGAATGTTCGATATCCTGTATTTGAGATTAAAACATTGGGAGTTCCAATCTCATACCCTTTTGCTTTTGCAAGAGATTCTCTTGACAGCGTAATGGTTGACTTAACGAAACTTCTACCTTCTCTTGTAGAGCTTGCTTCAATACAGCAAGAAATTTACCTTATAGCTCTGGAAATTGCAAAGACGAGAAGAAGAGTCAATGCGCTTGAGTATGTAATGATTCCGAACCTGGAAGAAACTACGAAGTATATTTATGGTAAACTTGAGGAGATGGAAAGAAGCAATATTTCACGTTTGCTCAAGATCAAGGATATTATAAGGGGACATTAATTTGAAAGTTATTAAGATAGAAAATGTTTTTAAAGGAAAACTATTACAGATTTTTAGAAAATATGTTGAAAATAGTGATGGCTCAATCTGGCTGCGCGAGACTGTTAGTTACGGAGGAAATGCCTCTGTTGTATTAGGTGAGTTCAAGAACTCCATTGTTCTTGTTTCTCAGTTTAGGCCAACTTCTGAGAAAATTATGCTGGAATTACCTGCAGGTAGGATTGAAAAGGGAGAAACGCCGGAGAAGTGCGCAAAAAGGGAATACGAGGAAGAAGTTGGGTTAATTCCCAAAAAACTAATAGAATTGTTTGAGTTTTATTCATCTCCTGGTTTTGTTGAAGAAAAGATGTATATGTTTTATACAAATGAATTTGAAGAAGGAAAAACCAACTTTGATAAGGGAGAAGAGTTAAGAGTATCTTTTCTTCCAGTAGAAGAAGTAGATGGTTACTTATTTTCAAATAGAATAATTGATGCAAAAACTATCATTGGATTGCTTGCATGGAAGGTGATGAAAAATGAAAGGAACTATTAGAAGTTTAACTGAAATCGAGAAAGCTTTTTTGAACCATTTGTTAAGATCAGGTATGAATTCACAAAACACATCAGTGGCATATAAAAATGATGTGAGGAAATTTGTAAGTTACTGCTTAAGTAGGGGTATCTCTGGGATAATTGGAATCCAAGATTCTCATGTCATTGAATATTTCGAGAGCATTAAATTGGTTAATAAGGAAAGTACTTTAAGAAGAAATGCATCCTCATTAAAGGCATTTTTCAGGTTTGTGAAATCAAAGACTGACTTTGATCTGTTGAGCTCATTAAAGAAAATCAGTATTCCAAAATTCGTAAAAACTCCTAAAGATATTTTGAATCCCCCTGAGGTCGAAGGCTTATTTGAATCTTTTAAGGGAAATGATTTCTTTTCCAGAAGAGATAAAGCAATATTTGCGATGCTGTACTTTGCAGGACTGAGAGTTTCTGAATTGTGCACACTAAAAATGAAAAATATTTCACTTGATAAAGAAGTTGTTGAGATAGTTAGTAAATACAAAAGAAAGATACCTTTAAGTGGAAGTATTAAGAAAGCACTAAGTGATTATTTAAAAGCAAGAGAACAGGTTCTCAAAACTCCTAAAAGGCAAAGTTCTGGTTTCCTTTTTGTTGATAGAAGTGGAAATAGTTTGACGCGTCAGAGCATTTATTTGATAGTAAGAAAGCGTGCGGAAGAAGCAGGTATTGATAAAAAAATTTCTCCCCAAACACTGAGAAATTCCATTGCAATTCATTTACTTTCCAATGGTGCAAATTCTGAAGAGGTAAAAGAGATGCTTGGTTATAAGATCATTCAAACCGATTTCCAAATTCTGAACGCAAGAGAGGAATACAAATCAGCTTACCTTGCTTCACATCCAATACTCAGGGATAAATAATGCTCTATTTCTGGTACAAATTTGGAATTGGCTGCGTTAGGGTTCTCCCCAGATTCATTGTGCAAATACTTGCCAGAGTAATTGCTTTTTTCTGGTTTTTGTTTGATTCAAAAAAGAAGTTCGTAATGAAAAACATGCGCCACATTAAAAAAGGTATCAGACAATTAGAGGTTTTTTTCATGGCAGAAAAGGTATATGCAAATTTAGCTATGAACATAGCGGATTATTTCGAGCTTTTTGTAAGAGATTTTGGATTTCTTGCCAGGTATATCGATAGTGGCAATATAAGGGATAGGATAGAAGATGTGCTTAAAGAAGGAAAAGGGCTAATTGTTGTATCTCTTCATGTTGGAAACTGGGAAGTTGCCGGTCACCTCTTAGGCTTTTTAGGAATTAGAACTCATGGCATCGGTTTACTGCAGCAGAATGAAAAAATTGAAGGTCTTTATCGAGAAATAAGGACAAAAGGGAATGTTGTTGTTCACCCTTTGAGTGGGGGGATGTTAGGGGTTTATAAAGCTTTAAAAATGAATGAAGTTGCTGCCATTGTAAGCGATAGAGACATTAACCATGAAGGAGTTCCGGTCAGACTATTTGGTGAATGTGTTAAGTTTCCACGTGGAGCAGCAGTGCTTTCATACAAAACAGGGGCAAGAAGCTTTATAGGATGCATGGTGCGTGAAGGTAGACGTTACAAAGTCATTTTGTCAGATGAAATTAAAATTGATACAGCAAATGGAGAGAATTATTTCATTAGACAATATGCTCAAAAAATCGCTGATTTTACTGAAATGATTGCCTCACTTTACCCTGATCAATGGTTCCATTTCTTTGACTACTTTGAGGAATACTCATGTTAGTTGCCTTAATTCCTGCAAAGGACGAAGAAAAAAATATACCTAAAGTTATTCTTGGAGTTAAAAAATATATAGATGAAGTGATTGTCATCGATGATGGTTCAAAGGATAATACTAAGAAAGTTGCCGAAGGCCTGGGGGCTTATGTCATAAGAAATGAAACAAACATTGGAAAAGCAGATGCTCTTAAGATAGGCTTTAAATTCATTTTGAAAACTGATGCAGATTTTATTGCTATTTTAGATGCAGATGGCCAGCACGACCCTGACGAACTCCCTAAATTAATCGAGAAGGTTAAAGAAGGTTATGATATTGTTGTTGGAGCACGTTCATTTAATATTAAAGAGATGCCATTCTTGAGGTTGTTGTCAAATGTTTTTTCATCTATTCTCACTTCTTTTGTATGCCGGACTAAAATCCTCGATAGCCAGTCTGGATATAGAATTATCAAAAGACATATAATAGAGAAAATTGTTTTTGAGTCCAAGAGATATCAGCTTGAAACTGAAATGATAGTTAAAGCAGCTCGTTGTGGCTTTAGAATAGGATTTGTAAACGTAAGTACTATTTACACTCCTCAGGCTAAAAGCAAGATAAACCAACTTAGCGACCCGCTCAAGTTTCTTATTGTGCTTTTCAAATTATCATTCTATAGATGCAAAAAAGAGAAGTAGTAGATTTGCATGTTCATTCACACTTTAGCATTCCTTCTTCTCGTCAAATGATTATTAAGGAAATGATTTCATATTCTTTGATTAAAGGGGTCACTATTATTGGCTCAGGTGATATATTATTTGAGCCTTGGGAAAAGGAACTGAGAGATAATGCCTCCGAAGACTCAAGCGGTTTCTACATTGTTAACGATTTCAAAATAATTCTTTCAACTGAGATTAATTTGGTATTTGAGAAGTGGGGAAAGATGAGAAAAGTCCATCTTATTTTAGCATTTCCCAACAGTAAAGTTCTTAATGATTTTAAGAGAGTGGTTAAAGAAAAGTCTAATGTTGAAATTTCTCCTCGTCCTGTTGTATATATGTCTCCTCAAGATTTATTAAAATCTTCAAAAAGCATTTCTGACATGATTCATATAATTCCAGCACATATTTTTACTCCTTGGTTTGGGATACTTGGACACAATCCTGATTTTACAAGTATAGAAGAGTGTTTTGGGGAAGAAACGAGTCAAATTTTTGCTCTGGAAACAGGACTGAGTGCGGATCCATTGATTGGGTATAAGGTGGAGCAAATAAGAAAATTCACTTTAGTTTCTTTCTCTGACGCTCATTCTCCATCTCATATAGGAAGAGAAGCTACAGTAATATCTGCCACTGAAAGTTATGCGGGGCTTTTTGAGAAATTCAAATATCCAGGAAAAGATTCTTTCATAATGACAATTGAGATGTTTCCTGAAGAAGGTAAGTATTTTGCTTCAGGACATAGAAAATGTGGTGTATCCATTAAAACAATTGAAAGCGAAGGTATTTGCCCTGTTTGTGGCAGAAAATTAACTGTCGGAGTATATCAGAGAGTTAAAGAGCTCTCGAAAGGACATAACGAAAATTTTGTTAAATCCCCCTTTGTACATATACTGCCATTGCAAGAATTGCTAAATGGATGCAGAAAAATAGAAAAAAAGATTGATGTTAAAAAAGAGTATTTCAATTCTATCAAAAAATTCGGTAGCGAGTACGAGGTTTTAATTTTCAGCGAAAAAGAAGCACTTAAAAATGCTCTTGGAGAAAGAATAACTGAATGCATAATGTCATTGAGAGAAGAAAGAGTTAACAAGATTTGTGGGTTTGACGGAAAGTATGGAAAAATCACCTTAAAGGAGAAAATTGAAGATGCATCTTGTTGACGGATTTGGAAGAAAAATAACTTATTTGAGATTTTCAGTCACTCCTAAGTGTAATTTTAATTGCTTCTACTGTAGCTCAAAATTAATATCAGGAGTCTTTGTAAAAGAATTTGATGTAGAAGATATGGACTTTATTTTTCAAACAGTAAGAAGTTTGAATTTTGAGAAACTTAGGATTACAGGCGGTGAACCGCTATTGAGGGAGGATATTGTAGAAATTGTTCGAAAAGCTTCTTCGTCAGGCTTCAATGAAATTGTATTAACTTCAAATGGCTACAGGTTAAAAAAGTTAGCACATAATCTTAAAAATGCTGGTCTAACTAGAGTTAACGTGAGCCTTGACACTTTAAGAAAGGAAACTTTTAGGTCCATCACTCAGAGTGACAATTTCGACGAAGTTTTTCAAGGTTTGATGGAAGCAATTAGTCTTGGTTTAACTCCTGTAAAAATCAACACGGTCTTACTAAAGAATATTAACGAAGATGATTTGGTCACTATTGCAAGCCTTTCGCTTAGCTTACCGGTAATCGTACGTTTTATCGAACTTATGCCAGTGAAAGGAAATAAAATCTGGAAAGAGTATTTTTTAAGCTTCAAAGAAGCTTTGGAGATACTTAGAAAAACCTATAAAATTACTGAAGAGCCAAAAACTTATGGAGAAGTTGCCGATTATTATAGAATTAATGACTCAAAAGGAAAAATTGGATTTATTAGTTCTGTGAGCCAACATTTTTGCTATTCCTGTAATAGATTAAGATTATCTTCTTCTGGTAAAATTTACCCATGTCTTTTTTCGCCAAAATACGTTGATGTTTGGGATGCTGTGAAAAAAAGAAATCAATCAGATTTGTTAGAATCGTTCAGAAAAGCCGTCGAAATTAAGCCACAGGGTCATGGGACGATTTCAATAAGCGATGATGAATTCATCGAAAATATGAGGGAAATTGGAGGGTAAGAAAATGAGCCATTTTGATGAAAAAGGCGAAATACATATGGTTGATGTAACAAAAAAGGCAGATACTGAGAGATTTGCTTGGGCTCAAGGGGTTGTTTGCTTAAATAAGGAAACATTTTTAAAAGTCAAAAAAGGAGAAATAAAAAAGGGAGAAGTATTTACCACTGCAAAAGTTTCGGGCATTATTGCAGCCAAGAAAACCTGGGAATTAATTCCTTTATGTCATCCACTAAATATCACTTTTATTGATATTTTGTTTACATTTGACGAGGAAAAATCTTCAATTATTGTAAAAAGCTTTGTTAAGCTTATGGGGAGAACCGGGGTAGAGATGGAAGCATTAACTGCAGTGACTATGGCTTGTTTAACTATATATGATATGTGCAAATCATATGATAAAGGAATACAAATAAACAGCATTTATTTGTTGGAAAAATCAGGCGGAAAAAGCGGTCATTATAAAAGAATCTAATACAGATAAAAATTTCTTGACACAAAAATAAAGTTTAGTATAATAATAAATTGCGTATTTACTTTAAGGAGGTTAAATGGAAAATATTCGGGATTTCAGCAAGACAAAATTAGCCTTATCTTTGCCGAGTCTTCTCAAAGTCCAAATTAGTTCTTATAAAAATTTTCTTGAACACCAAATCGGCGAAATTATTTCTAAAATCTTTCCTGTTGATACAAAAAACATTCGAATTGAATATGTTTCATACTTAATTGAGCCACCGATAAGATCAGTTGAAGACTGCTTAAGAGTTGGAGCGACTTATGAAACAAGAGTTAGTACACTTTTCAGGATCATTTATAAGAACACTGGTGAAGTGAAGGAACAAGAAGTTTATATTGCAGAAGTTCCTTTAATGCTCCCTGACGGTACATTTGTAATTAATGGAAGGAAAAGAGTTGTTGTACAGCAATTGATCCGCTCACCAGGAGTGTTTTTTCAGACCAGCAAAGACTCTGACACAGGAGTGACTAATTATATTGTTACAATAATCCCGGACCGTGGAAATTGGATGGAGATTGAGGTTGGAAAAGACAATGCTATTTATATCAGGCTCAAAAAGGCAATGAGAAAAATGCCCTTAACATCAGTTCTGAAAGCAATAGGCTTTTCAAGTAATGAGGAAATCCTTTCAACTTTCATAAGACCTATGACAATTGAAATCCTTACCTCTTCATTTTTCTCTTACGAGCTCGCACTTGGAAAAAAGCTTTTAGAAGATATTAGGACTGATTCAGGTGAAGTAATTGCGAAAAAGGACGAAATATTTACAGAAGAAATTCCTCAGAAACTCTTAAGTAAGGGAGTTGAAAAGAGAACAATAAGGGTTTATGGAACTGATTACTGGATTGAACAAACATTAAAAAAGGACAGAACGGTTTCCACAGAAGATTCAATGCTGGAAATTTATAAAATTTTTCATCCAAGAGAGAGAGTCACTCCAGAAGCTGCTAAAGAACTTGTGGAAGGCCTTCTCAAGGATCCTCAGAGAAATGAATATTACCCAATTTCAAGATATAAGATAAATAAAAAATTTAATAAGAAATCTAACAGTAAGACATTGTTAAAGGATGACTATGTTGATATCATAAACTATCTTTTGGATATTCGAGAAGAGCTGAAAAAAGAGGATGATATTGATAGCCTTTCTAATAGGCGTGTCAGAACAGTAGGTGAACTTGTAGCAGAAGAATTTGAAAGAGGTGTTGCTAAAGTCCACAGAAATGCAAAAGATTCAATTTCAATTAAGAGACCTGAAGATATTAAGTTGTCAGAAGTTATTAGTTCAAAGCCAATCTCTGGGCAGCTCAGACAGTTCTTTGGGGCAAGCCAGCTTTCCCAGTTCATGGAGGAGACTAACCCTCTTGCATCTCTGACGCACAAGAGAAGGCTTACTTCTCTTGGAGCAGGTGGTCTTCATAGAAAAAGAGCAGGAATCGAAGTAAGAGATGTTCATTCTTCTCATTACGGTAGAATTTGCCCAATAGAAACGCCTGAAGGACAGAATATCGGTCTTATCAACTCTTTAACAACCTATGCAGGGGTTAATGAGTAC
>Ga0172362_10001957_pt1 | contig 17816 bp, 17 predicted proteins | sample LakKivs1_kivu2a2_FD_114534 | JGI IMG/M metagenome (GOLD analysis project Ga0172362, IMG submission 114534) | Sediment microbial communities from Lake Kivu, Rwanda - Sediment s1_kivu2a2 | ecosystem: Environmental > Aquatic > Freshwater > Lake > Sediment | place: Rwanda: Western Province, Lake...
CTTTCCTTGATTGCGGACCCATTGGTTACCTCCTTTATGCCCATTATTCTTCGGTAACCTTAATAATGAGTCAACGATTCATTTCCCTTTTGACTTCGGTAACATTTAATGTGAGTCAATTCGAGGAGTCATAATTAAGTATTGTGTCACCTTATTTTTATGATATAATAATTATTAAAAAAAAGCGGTTTTGTTTTAAAGAGAGGAGAACAACAATGGGAAAGAGTAAAACAAAAAAATGCGTATATGTGTTTGGAGGCGGAAAAGCCGACGGCGACGAAAGCATGAAGGAATTGCTCGGGGGAAAGGGTGCAAACCTTGCAGAAATGGCGGGTCATCCCAAGCTTCGTTTACCTGTTCCCCCCGGATTTACAATTACTACCGACGTCTGCATTTATTATTATAAAAACAGTAAAAAATACCCGTCTGAATTAAAAGCCCAGGTTTTGAAGGCGATGCTGTTTGTGGAAAAACTTATGAACAGGAAATTCGGCGACCCGGCAAATCCTTTGCTGGTTTCGGTCAGGTCAGGCGCCAGGAAGTCGATGCCCGGCATGATGGAAACTGTTTTGAATGTCGGCTTAACATCAAAGACGATTCCGGGCATGATTGCGCAGGCCGGAGGGAATGAAAGATTTGTCTATGATGCGTATCGCCGGCTTATCATGATGTATTCCGATGTGGTTATGGAAAAGGCGGAGGGTATTGAACCTAAGGAAGACAGGGGAATCCGCAAACAGCTGGAAAAAATCATAGGGGAAAAGAAAAAATCCAAGGGCGTCGAGTTTGATTCCGAACTTGATGCAGCCGACCTCAAGGAATTGTGTCTGAAGTTCAAGAAAAAAGTGCGGGAGGTCCTGGGAAAAGAGTTTCCGGACGACCATATAGAGCAGTTATGGGGAGGAATTGGTGCTGTATTTGCTTCCTGGAACGGCAAAAGGGCGATCAGTTACCGCAGGATTGAAGGTATTCCGGACGACTGGGGTACTGCGGTAAATGTCCAGACAATGGTTTTCGGAAATACGGGAAATGATTCTGCGACAGGTGTCGCATTTACCCGCAATCCCGGCAACGGAGAAAATATGTTCTACGGCGAATATCTGATTAATGCACAGGGAGAGGATGTTGTGGCAGGAATCAGGACTCCTGCGCCGATCAATGAATCCAGCAAAAGTGAGCACAACCGGGATTTGGTATCCCTGGAAAAGGGAATGCCGAAACTTTACCGGGAATTGTTCGGCTATCAGAAGAGGCTGGAGGAGCATTACAGGGATATGCAGGATATAGAATTCACGATTGAAAAAGGCCGGCTTTTCATGCTCCAGTGCAGGATTGGCAAGCGAAACGGATTTGCAGCGGTGAAAATGGCGGTCGACATGTTCAACGAGAAGATGATTACCAAGGAAATAGCCGTTAAAAGGGTGTCGCCCGAGCAGCTGGACGAACTTCTTCACCCGATTGTCGACCCGAGCGTAGAAAAAAGTTCGAGCGTCCTGGCAAAGGGCCTGCCTGCAGGTCCTGGCGGCGCCGGCGGGATGATTGTTTTTACGGCAGACGACGCTGTCAACTGGGCAAAAGCAGGAAAACAGGTTGTGCTTGTGCGCGAGGAGACAAATCCCGAAGACGTAGAAGGAATGCGGGCTGCACAGGCGATTCTGACAGCCAGAGGCGGAATGACTTCCCATGCTGCACTTGTGGCGCGCGGCTGGGGAAAGTGCTGTATTGTGGGATGTTCTGCCGTGCAAATCGACCTTTCGTCCCGTACGGCAAAAATAGGAGAAAAGAAATTCAAGGAAGGCGACTGGATTACGCTGAACGGAACAAAGGGAAATGTGTATGAAGGGCGGTTGCCGATGGTTGATGCCAGCGAAGGCAGCACATTACTGCATTCTTTTCTGGGAATCTGCGATAAAGTCCGCCGGCTGAAAATCAGGGCAAATGCCGATACCCCGGCTGATGCGAAAAAAGCCAGGATGTTCGGCGCTGAAGGAATAGGACTTTTCAGAACAGAACACATGTTCTACGGCGCCGGTTCGGAACAGCCGCTTTTTAAACTCAGGAAAATGATTGTTTCCAAAACAACGGAAGAGCGCAGAGCGGCTCTTGACGAACTGTTTGTGCATGTGAAGGCGGATATCAAGGCAACCCTGGAAGTAATGGAGGGTCTGCCTGTGACTATCCGGCTGCTTGACCCGCCGCTGCACGAATTTGTTCCGCACCAGAAAGAACAGCTTGCCGAACTGGCAAAAAGCCTGCATATTTCAATGGAGGAACTGGAAAAAAGAGCGGAAACGCTCCGGGAATCCAATCCTATGATGGGACATCGCGGTGTCCGACTCGGAGTTACCTATCCTGAAATCACGGAAATGCAGGTCAGGGCGATATTTGAGGCTGCGGCAGAAATTTTAAAATCCGGGAAGAAGGTGATTCCTGAAATTATGATTCCCGTGGTCTGCAACGAGGAAGAGCTTAAGAATCAGAGGGCTATCGTTGATAAGGTTTACTGCGAGGTTCTTGCAAAATTCGGCCTCAAGAAAACAAATCTGCCGTATATGTACGGCACCATGATTGAGATACCTCGTGCGTGCATTGTGGCAGATAAGCTTGCCAGGAGTGCGGAATTTTTCTCTTTTGGTACGAACGACCTGACGCAGATGGGATTCGGATTTTCCAGGGACGACATAGGCGGATTTGTGCCGGATTACGTAGGAAAGAAAATTCTTCCAGGCGACCCGTTCCAGAAAATCGACCAGGAAGGCGTGGGAGAATTGATGAAAATGGGAGTTGAAAAAGGAAGGAAAACAAGGCGTGATTTGAAAATCGGAATCTGCGGAGAGCATGGCGGAGAACCAAGTTCGGTTGCTTTCTGCCACAGAATCGGACTGAATTACGTCAGTTGTTCGCCGTTCCGGGTGCCGATTGCGCGTCTGGCAGCTGCCCATTCCGCCGTAAAATAGGGAACCTACGTTAAAGGGGACACAAAACTTAATTCTAAGACGGAAAGCAGGTACAGGCCCAGTTTTAACGATGCAAAAAAGTAACCAAAAACGAGCAGGCACCCTGAACCTGAACAACGCGAATGATACAGGGCTGTCCCTGTTTTTCAGAATTAAGTATTGTGTCCCCTTATCTTTGTGACTGTCCCTGTTTATTTTTAAAGACCGCCGACTGTTTTTTTTGCTTTCAGCTTTTGGGAACTTCTTGTAGGCTCTGTACCCCTGACAAAAACTTCTTTTACCGCTTTTGGATCATCGCTGTCTGCCAGGAGGCCTGTTTCTGCATCTATTGATACTTCAACGATATTTTCAGGGCGTATAAAAGGGGCAGGCGGTTTTTTTTCCTTGTAATAATTCAGCATAAAATTTGTCCAGATAGGCGCAGGAATGCTTCCGCCGGTGACATGTTTTCCCATGTACCTCTGATCGTCAAAACCCATCCAGATTCCCGCAACCAGATCGCTCGTGAATCCGACAAACCATGCGTCTGTAGAACGGTCTGTTGTCCCGGTTTTTCCGCCTGCAGGATACCTGAACCCCCAGTCGGAGATTGCCTTGCCTGTACCGTAATTGATTACGCTGCCAAGCATTGAAGCCATAATATAGGCAATTTCCGGCTTGATTGTTTCTTCCGTATGCGGAGAATGTGATTCGAGGACTTTGCCGTTTCCGTCTTCAACCCTGATGATGCAGTACGGTTCCGCCCTGATTCCCTGGTTGGCAAATGTGGCGAATGCAGAACACATCTCCCACAGTGAAACTTCCGAGGTGCCGAGGGCAAGCGACAGGTTGGGGGACAAGGGACTTTTTATTCCCATTCTGACCGCGGTGGAAATCACGGTATTAATACCGATTTTTTTCAGGAGTTTTACAGTGCTGACATTCCTTGAAAATGCAAGCGCCTGTCTGAGGGTGTTAGGACCGTAAAACTTGCCGTCGTAATTTTCAGGTTTCCATTCTCTGCCTTCGCCGTCTGAAAAAAATTCCGTCGGGGAATCAATTATTATGTCGGCAGGAGTAAAACCGCATTCAATGGCAGAGGTGTATATGAACGGTTTGAAAGCAGAACCCGGCTGACGTTTTGCCAGGATAACCCGATTATAGGTGCTTTCAAAAAAGCTTCTGCCTCCGATCATAGCCCTGACCTGTCCGTTTGACGGGTCTATAACAAGCATAGCCGCCTGGAGCGGTTTCTCTCCTTTCGGCGCCCAGACCAGTTTATCTGCTTCGGCAAGACCTGTAAAGAGGGCTCTCTCAGCCTTGTTCTGGATGTCCATGTCAAGCGTCGTATAAACCTTCAGTCCGCCGCGGTAAACAGCAAAACTTCCGTATCTGGTTTCCAGAATTTTGCGGATATCATCGACAAAGTAAGGGGATTTTTCCCTTTCGATTCTTATTAAATTGATTGGTGCGGCACGTGCTTTTTCTTCTTCGTCTTTATTTATGATGTTCTTTTTTGCCAGATATCCTATAATGAAATTTCTGCGTTCAAGCGCTTTATCGGGGTGGAGGTACGGGGAAAAGGTATTGGGACTTTTCGGCAGGCCGGTAAGGAGCGCTATTTCAGGGACGGTCAGTTCCTCGACTTTTTTTCCGAAATAAACCCTTGCCGCTGATTCAATTCCGTATGCGCCTGAGCCGAAATAAATCTGGTTAAGGTACATTTCAAGGATTTCATCTTTTGAATAATTGTATTCAATCTGGAACGCCAGGATCATCTCCTTGATTTTTCTGGGCAGAGTTTTGTGCCTGGACAGGTAAAGATTTCTGGCTAACTGCTGGGTTATCGTGCTGGCGCCCTGCACCATCCTGCCGTGGAAGATGTTTGCCGCCAATGCCCGCGGTATGGAAACAAAATCGATGCCTGCATGCCTGTAAAAACGGTCATCCTCGACAGTAACTATGCTCTCACGCATTAGTTTTGGAATCCTGTTGAGAGGAATAATGGTCCGCTGTTCAATGTAATAGAACTGGTCAATCAGTTCACCTTTTATGTCGTAGAGTTTAGTAGATTGGCTCGGGGTGTATTCCTGGAGTTCGCTGACTTTCGGCAGATTTTTAAAATAACCGATTATTAATCCGCCCATGATTCCCATTCCGAGGAAAACAGCAAGACCCAGCACAAGCAGTATTTTTTTCCATTTCGGGCTGCGGGGCATACGCCGGATTTGCTGGATGAACCGCTGGCCCCCGGAAAAAGGATTGCTGCGGACCAGCCTGTAATAACGCCAGAATCTTTTTGAATTGCCATTCATGAATTTCATACTGAAGGTCTCATCACCACGGTCGCCTGGAATTTAACTTGAAAAAATCAGGCGTATAGAATAGAATTATTTATGCCTTGCGAACCTTATTGGCACCGATGCAACCGGTGCAGACCAGTTCACGGCGGACGGTTCCATTGACGTTAATTTTGAGCCGGTGAAGATTCGGCATCAGCCGGCGTTTTGTATGACGGTTGGAATGGCTGACGTTAAAAGAGCTTCGTGGCTGTTTGCCGCAAATAAAACAACGTTTTGACATAGTGCTGAAATGTTATCATAAGATATGCTGAATATCAAGGAAAAAAGAGAGTTCATAGATGGGCTTCTGACACCGGTGCAGTTCGTGAAGGGTGTCGGACCAAAACTCGCCGGTTCTTTCAGCCGGCTGGGAGTAAGTACCGTTGAAGACCTGCTCCGCTATTATCCTGCCTGGCACGTTCATAAAAGTCTGATAGTTCCCGCCGCAAGGGCGCTTTCCAAAGCCCCGATTTTCCTGAAGGGAAGGATTGTTGCTGTCGACGAAAAGAGGAAACCGGGCAGAAACATCATAACAGTTGCTGTTGACGACGGAACAGCTGTTATCGCATGGATCTGGTTCAACAGGCCTTACCTGAGGAAGGAATTCAAACCCGGGTGCCTAGTTCTAATAAAGGATTCCGTGGAACTAAGATATCTCGGGCGACAGGTTGTGCGGCAGATTATCGGCAAGACAGGCACATATGAGTTTATTGACGATCCCACGAACGAAATGATCGAGGCCGGCAGGATTCCTGTTTTTTACCACAGCACAAAAATTCTGACGCAGGAACTGCTGCGCAGAATCACTGAGAACGCACTCCAGAGGTACGGCGGTTTTATTGTCGAGCATCTGCCTCCGGAATGGCTCGATAAACTGAATCTCTGGGATTACCGCAAAGCGGTTGAAAAAATTCACAGGCCAGAATCGCTTGAGGATTTAGCGCAGGCCAGGCGGCGGCTTGCCTTTGACGAACTTTTCTTTCTACAGCTGTTTCTGGCAATGCGCAAGCAGCTGATAATGAAAAAATTCAAGGCAAGAACGTATAACACCGAGGGTGAATTGCTCGGGGAATTCATGCGGAGACTTTCTTTTGAGCTTACGGTTGCCCAGAAGAAAGTTTTTGAGGAAATAAGATCGGATTTAAACAAAAGCACCCCGATGAACCGTCTTCTTCAGGGAGACGTCGGTTCGGGCAAGACTGTCGTCGCCCTTATGACAATGCTTGTCGCTGTCGACAGCGGATACCAGGCGGCGATAATGGTTCCGACGGAGATTCTGGCTGAGCAGCACTATGCAAATTTCACATCGATGCTTTCCACTCTGCCCGTAAAGGTTGTCTGTTTAAGAAGCGGAATGAAAAGCAGGGAGAAACAGGAGGTTCTTGAGGGCATCAAAAACAATTTTGTTAACATCGTGGTGGGAACGCACGCTTTGATCCAGAAAGAGATTGAATTCGCAAATCTCGGTATGGTGATTATCGACGAACGGCATAAGTTCGGCGTCCTGCAAAGGGCGTCGCTGGAAAGCAAGGGGAATTATCCTGATTGCCTGATGATGACCGCAACTCCTTTTCCGCGTGCTCTGGTTCTTACGCTTTACGGCGATACGGACCTGTCGATAATCGACGAGATGCCTCCCGGGAGGCAGAAAGTGGCTACGTACTGGCGCGGAGAAAAGACCAGGGAGCGTTTGTACGAGTATATCCGGCAGAAAGTCAGGGAGGGCGACCAGGCATATATGGTTTATCCACTGGTTGAAATGTCGGATAAACTTTCTCTCAAGGATGCTACAAGAATGGCAGAGCATCTGCAGAGAGATGTCTTTCCCGAGTTAAGAGTCGGACTGATACACGGCCGGCTGAAACAGGAAGAAAAAGACCGTATAATGCAGGAGTTTAAGAACGGAAAAATACAGATTTTGATTGCAACCGTGGTGATTGAATCGGGAATAGATGTCTCGAACGCTTCGATAATGGTCATCGAACACGCCGAGAGGTTCGGTCTTGCGCAGTTGCATCAGCTGCGCGGAAGAATCGGACGCGGAACGCGGAAATCATATTGTTATCTTATGACCGGCTGGAATCTGACCTCAGAAGCGATGACCAGGCTCAAAATTATAGAGAACAGCTCGGATGGTTTTCTCATAGCAGAAGAAGACCTGAAACTGAGGGGACCGGGAGATCTGGCAGGCATTGAACAGCACGGTCCCATTAATTTCGGGCTGGTGGATTTGAAAAATGACATTGGAATTCTGGAAATGGCAAGGGAGCAGGCATTCGGTCTGCTTGGCATCGACCCTGAAATTCAAAAGCCCGGGCACCGCAGAATCGGGGAAATAATGAAAAAAAAGTTCAGGGAAAATATTGAAATGGTGACGATAAGCTAAAAATGAGGATAATAAGCGGAAAGTCGAAAGGAAAGAGAATTGAAACAACCCACGGCCCGGGGACCAGGCCTGTAACGGACAGAATCAAGGGCGCGGTTTTTAATATTCTGGGAAAAGTCCTGAAGGGAGCGGATGTACTCGACCTTTTTGCGGGAAGCGGTGCAATGGGACTTGAGGCGTTAAGCAGGGGCGCAAAAAGCGCGGTGTTTATCGAAAAAGACCAGGGATGTGTCGGAATGATACGGAAAAACCTTCAAAACACGGGTGTTATTCATTCTGAGGTTTACAGGAAAGACGTAATGATTGGTTTGAAACTTATACCTGCAAAGAAAAAATTCAGCATAGTTTTTGTCGATCCGCCTTTTAATTCAGGTCTGGTTGAAAAAGCTTTACTTCTGCTTGGCGATGGTGATATATTAAGAAAAAACGCACTGGTGATCTGCCGTGCGCATCACAAGGATTTGATGCCGGACAGGTCCGGCAGGCTTTTGCTGTTCAGGACAGAGCGGTACGGAGAGAATTTGGTGGGTTTTTACAGAGTGCAATCAGTTTGACCGGGAAAAGGTCCTGTCTTTTTAAGGAGGAGAGATGAAGATAAAAGCGATTTATCCTGGAAGTTTTGACCCGATTACCAACGGGCATATGGATATTATTAAACGGAGTTTAAAAATCTTTGGCTCACTGACGGTTGCTGTAGCGGAAAATCCCGCCAAACCATCGCTGTTTACCATTCAGGAACGAGTCAGCATGATAAAAGAGGTAGCCAGAGGTCTTCGCGGTGTTGAGGTGACGAGTTTCAGCGGCCTGCTTGTGGATTTTCTCAAAAAAACAGACTGCCGTGTCATTATCCGGGGATTAAGGGCGATTTCTGATTTCGAATATGAATTTCAGATGTCGCTGATGAACAGGAAACTTAACCCGGACATGGAAATCGTATATATGATGCCGAGCGAAATCTATACTTACCTCAGCTCCAGCATTGTCAAGGAGGTTGTTTCACTGGGAGGCAGCGTAAAAGGGTTTGTCGCTCCCTCAATTGAGAAAAAAATACGGGAAAAATTGGGTCGGTAAACCTGTTTAAATTTACACTTGACATAACCGTCGGTTTTTAGTATATTAGTTATCAAAATTGATGAAAATCAACGTTGCAAATCTGCAGAAAGACGAAATTATAGGGGTGGAGTTTCAGGCTAATAACGAATCACTGGGCTTTGCAGATGGCAAATCGGAAGTTTTCTTGAAAGAGCCGGCTCAGGTAAAGGCGAATGTGGAAAAGATCGGCGACAGTATCTGGGTTACGGGAACCATTACTGCTTGTATGAAGTTGAGATGCAGCAGATGTCTGGATGAATATGAAGCTGGCGGACGTACGGATTTAAAACTGGAATACAGAAAAGCGCAGAAATATTTTCCTGCGGAAAGGGAAGATCTGGATCTAAAAGACGAAGACCTGGATTTTCTTGAATATCAGGGCGGGGAAATCGATCTGGCAGAAGGAATAAGGCAGAACATTCTGCTTTCTCTGCCGATGAAACCCCTTTGCAGAGATGATTGTTACGGGTTATGTTCCGGCTGCGGCAGAAACCTGAATAATGAAAAATGTATTTGTGAAAAACAGATAGAAAAATGAACAAGGAGAATAAATAGAGATGGCCAATCCGAAACGCAGACATTCGATGTCACGGCGCGATAAGCGCCGGACTCATTTTAAGCTGTCTTTGTCTTCCCTGTCGATATGTCCGCACTGCAAACAGCCCAAAATGCCCCACAGGGTCTGTCCGAATTGCGGTTATTACGGTCAGAAACAGGTTGTTGAAATTTCTGAATGAGTGTCCGCATAGCAGTTGACGCCATGGGCGGCGACAATGCCCCGTCGGAAATTGTGTCGGGAGCAGTACACGCAGCCAGGGAAAACCGCGAACTTGAAATCATACTTGTCGGCCGCGAGACGGCTGTCATGCTGGAATTAAGCAAGCATATAACAATGGGGCTCAATATCTCCATTGAACCGGCAGACCAGGTCATAGGGATGGATGAATCACCCGCTGTCGCCTGTCATAAGAAAAAGAAATCTTCAATTATGGTCTGCGCCGAGGTTGTCAAAAGAGGCAGGGCAGACGCCATGGTTTCCGCAGGCAATACCGGAGCAGCAATGACAGCGACACTTTTGAGCCTGGGACGGCTGAAGAATGTAATAAGACCCGCGATTGCCGGTTTGTTTCCCACAGCGCACGGCAGGCTGGTTTTCCTTGATTTAGGGGCAAATGTCGATTGTAAACCCGTTCACCTGTTCCAGTTTGCGGTTATGGGCGGTGTATTTGCGAGGCATATGCTGAGAATTGACAGGCCGAGGATAGCGCTTTTAGGCAACGGTGAGGAGGAAACAAAGGGCAACGATCTGGTTCTGGAGACGCATGCGCTGTTGAAAAATTCAGGGCTGAATTTCGTGGGCAATGTGGAAGGCAGGGATGTCGTCGGCGAAAAAGCCGACGTGATTGTCTGCGACGGTATGGTCGGAAATGTTGTCCTTAAGTTCGCAGAAGGTCTGATGGAATATTTTTACAAGGGGCTTGTGAGGGAGTTTTCAACGCGCAGTATTTTCCGGAACTTCGGTGCGGTTCTGGCAAAACCGGTTGTAAAGGACTTTCTGAAAAGGACAGATTATTCTGAATACGGCGGAGCGCCGCTTCTGGGAAGCAACGGCGTGTGCATTATCAGTCACGGGCTTGCCACCGCCAAGGCAATGAAGAATGCAATCGGCACAGCCGCAGATTTCGTGAAATTCGACATCAACCGCCGCATAGAGGAGGAACTTTTAAGGTTCGGAGAGGACAGATGGAAGATAGAGGCGTCTGCATAGCCGGCACAGGTTCTTTCCTGCCTGAGAAAATACTGACAAACGCCGATCTGGAGAAGATGGTTGATACCTCGGACGAATGGATCACCACGCGGACCGGCATAAAAGAGCGCCGGATTTCCGATAAAAATATGCCTACTTCCGACATTGCCGTTCCTGCAGCAAGAAAAGCGCTGGAAATGGCGGGAATTAAACCTGAAGAAATTGATCTGATAATTGTGGCGACGATTACTCCGGATATGATTTACCCCTCGACTGCCTGCCTTATCCAGCAAAAATTAGGCGCTAAAAAAGCAGCGGCTTTCGATTTGAAAGCCGCATGTTCTGGTTTTATTTACAGTCTGGCTGTCGCAAAAGCTTTCATCGCTCAGAGGGTTTATGATACGGTCCTGGTTATAGGCGCGGAGGAGCTTTCGAAAATTGTCGACTGGACCGACCGCAACAACTGTATTCTCATGGGCGACGGAGCAGGTGCAGTGGTTCTGCGTCCGTCACCTCCTGATACAGGGATTCTGGAAACTACGCTCTGGGCAGACGGTTCTCTGGCCGACCTTCTGGAAGTGCCGGCCGGAGGTACCAGAATACCTGTCAGCCATGAAAGTATCGACCAGAAACTTGTTTATATGAAAATGAACAACGGCAAGGAAGTTTTTAAAATCGGCGTTATACGCATGTCGGAAGGCGTTAAAAATGTCCTGGACAAATGCCATATTGACAGGGGAAAGATTAAATTGCTTATTCCACACCAGGCAAATAAGCGGATTATCGATGCCATAACTGAAAGACTCGATTTGCCAAATGAAAAAGTTTTTGTGAATATCCATAAATACGGAAATACTTCTGCAGCTTCCAACCCTATTGCCCTGGACGAAGCTGTCAGGTCGGGAAAAATAAATAAAGGGGATATTGTTGTCATGACCGCTTTTGGTGCCGGTCTGACAATGGGTGCCTGCGTAATTAAATGGTAAGCAGAAAACTGGCTTTTGTTTTTCCGGGGCAGGGTTCCCAGGGAAAGGGAATGGGGTTTGATTTTTATCAGAACTTTAATTCCGCCAGGGAAAGATTTAATCAGGCAGACGAGATTTTAGGGTTCGGGTTCTCAAAACTCTGCTTTGAAGGGCCTGAAGAAGAGTTGAAACAGACAGTTAACGCCCAGCCGGCAATCCTGCTGGTGAGCATGGTGGCTTTTGAGATTGTTAAGTCGGAGGGCATCTTTGCCCAGGCAATGGCAGGACACAGTTCAGGCGAGTATTCGGCTTTGACTGCAGCAGGTGCGTTTTCTTTTGAAGAAGGTCTGCGGCTGGTAAAGAAACGCGGAGAATTCATGCAGGAGACAGGAAAAGAAAAAAACGGAGGAATGGCGGCAATCCTGGGTTTGCCCAGGGAACAGATTGCTGAAATCTGTCAGGAAGCAGCTGATGCAGGTATGGTTGTACCTGCGAATTTCAACTGTCCCGGACAGATAGTTATCTCCGGGGAAAAGAATGCAGTGGATAAGGCGACAGGCATAGCAGAACGCAAAGGCGCAAAAACAATCGTCCTGAATGTCAGCGGCGCATTCCATTCTCCTCTTATGCAGCCCGCAGCAAGACGCTTATCCGAGGAACTCATAAAAGTTGACGTTGCTGATCCGGAAGTTCCCGTTGTGGCGAATGCGAGTGCGGAATATATTCATAAAAAGGAAGAGATCAGGGATTCGCTTGTTCTGCAGATTACAAGCCCTGTGCTGTGGGAGGATTCTGTCAGGGAATTGATTTCAGATGATTTTCTGGATTTTGTTGAAATAGGTCCGGGAAGGGTTTTAAGCGGCCTGGTCAAAAGAATCATGAAGTCGGTAAACGTCTGGAACGTGGAGGATTCAGCTTCTCTGGAAAAAATTCTAAAAGGGGTGCGGAGATGAGTCTGGAAGGGAAGGTTGCCCTGGTAACAGGCGCTGCACAGGGAATTGGCAAAGAGATTGCCATGACCCTGGCAAGGGCAGGTGCGGATGTTGCTGTTGCGGATTTAAACGAGGCAAAGGTAAGGGAAACAAGCACAGAGATTGAAGGTCTTGGACGGAAATCCCTGGCTCTGGCTGTCAATGTTGCCGTATATTCAGCGGTTGAAGAAGCGGTGAATAAAATTCTTGACAAATTTCAAAAACTCGATATACTGGTCAATAACGCCGGCATTACCCGCGACGGACTTCTGGTGAGAATGAGCGACGATGACTGGGATGCTGTTCTGGATGTCAACCTGAAAGGTACCTTTAACTGTCTGAAGGCGGTATCGCGTCAGATGATGAAACAGAAAAGCGGGAAAATCGTTAACATGGCGTCGATAATCGGAATAATGGGTAATGCAGGACAGATTAATTATGCGGCATCCAAGGGCGGGGTCATAGCTCTGACGAAGTCAGCGGCGAAAGAGCTGGCCGCCAGAAATATAAATGTCAACGCCGTTGCGCCTGGTTTTATAAAGACACCAATGACAGATGTGCTGTCGGAGGAAAACAGGAAAAAAATGATGGAGTTAATCCCGCTGAAGCGGTTTGGAGAGGTTCAGGATGTTGCCCGGGTTGTTCTTTTTCTGGTTTCCGATGCGTCGAGTTACCTTACAGGACAGGTTATCCAGGTTGACGGCGGAATGGTGATGTAGCGGCAAAAACAATTTAATGTTTCAGAAAAACAGGTAGAAAACAGGAGGTGATATTGACAAATGACCGTGGAAGAGAAGGTTAAGGAGATTATTGTCAATCAACTGGGTGTTAGCGTGGAACAGGTGGCCAACGAGGCAAAATTCGTGGACGATCTTGGTGCCGATTCCCTTGACCAGGTTGAGCTGGTCATGGCATTTGAGGAGGAATTCAACATAGAAATACCGGATGAGGATTCGGAGAAAATCAGGACCGTTGAGCAGGCAGTAGAATACATAAAAGATAAGACAAAGTCAGAGTAAGCGACTCCGGTTAGAAGAATAATATAATGAAAAAAAGAGTAGTCGTGACAGGGGTGGGTGCTCTGACTTCCCTTGGACTTGATGTTGCCACGACGTGGCAGGCTGTTTGCGCCGGTAAAAACGGTATCGGATCTGTGACGCGGTTTAATACAGAGGGTTTTGACTGCAGAATTGCTGCTGAAATAAACGGATTTGACCCTGAGAAATACATAGATAAGAAAAGCGTCAAAAGGATGGACCTTTTTACCAGGTATGCTGTGGCTGCGGCAAAAATGGCCATTGCTGATTCATCCCTGAAGGTGGAAGCAGAAAACCCTGCGAGAATAGGTGTAATCGTAGGTTCCGGCATCGGCGGACTGTCGATACTCGAAGAAGAGCATAAAACGCTGCTGGCAAAAGGTCCTGGAAGGGTCAGTCCGTTTTTCATTCCAATGATGATAAACAACATGGCGTCCGGCCATATTGCCATTATCTGCGGATTCAAGGGACCAAACACCTGTGCAGTTACTGCCTGCGCCAGCGGCAATCATTCCCTCGGGCAGGCATTCCGATTAATCCAGAACCATGAAGCGGATATAATGATTGCCGGCGGCACAGAGGCGGCGATTACTCCCCTGAGTTTTGCAGGTTTCTGTTCTGCCAGGGCGATGTCTACCAGGAATTCAGAGCCGGAAAAAGCCAGCAGGCCCTTTGATAAGGAACGCGACGGATTTGTCATGGGGGAAGGGGCCGGGCTGGTTGTCCTGGAGGAAATGGAGCATGCCAGAAACCGCGGGGCGAAAATTTATGCGGAGGTAGCGGGTTTTGGCATGACCGCGGATGCTTTTCACATGACAGCTCCGCCGGCCGACGGAGAAGGCGGTGCCAGGGCAATGAAGGCTGCCATTGATGATGCAGGACTGGCGCCTGAAGCAATAGGATATATAAACGCCCACGGAACCAGCACGCTAGTGGGTGATATTGCCGAAACACAGGCAATAAAGCAGGTTTTCGGCAGTTTTGCCGGCAAAGTGGCTGTCAGCTCTACGAAATCAATGACAGGCCATCTGCTGGGGGCTGCAGGAGGAGTGGAATTCATATTTACGGCGCTGGCAATTCGCGACGGGATTTTACCGCCGACAATCAATCTTACAAATCCTGACCCGCAATGCGATCTGGATTATGTTCCGAATGCGGCGCGAAAAGTTGAGGTTGAAGCCGCAATTTCCAATGCCTTTGGATTTGGCGGACACAACGCCAGCATCCTGGTCAGACGGTTCAAACCGTAGGCAATGTCCGGTTCTGAAAGAAGCAAAAAACTGGAAGAATTCCAGCAGACAATAGGAATCAGATTTAAAAATCAGGCTCTTCTTGACAAGGCCCTGACGCACCGCTCTTATATTAACGAACACAAAATTTCCGATTCAGAATCCAATGAGAAGCTTGAATTTCTTGGAGATGCGGTTATCGGGAAGGTGGTATGCCAACATCTTTTTAAAGAGTTCCCAGAGCTGGACGAAGGTGAACTTTCGCGTCTCAAATCAATGATTGTAAGCACTTCCACGCTTGCAGACGCAGGAAGGTCGCTTGGGCTGGGAAGATATCTGCAGCTTGGCAAGGGAGAGACGGAAACAGGAGGGATGTGCCGGACGTCAATTCTCGCGGACGCATTTGAGGCGCTGGTCGGCGCGATTTATCTGGAATCCGGCAATGCAAAGACAACGGAGTTTATAGTCGACAGGCTTTCCGCCAAGATAGAATCGTTTCATGAAGGACGTGGACAGCGGGATTTCAAGACGGATTTTCAGGAATTTGTACAGGCGAAATATCACCGTCGCCCTGTCTACCGCGTGATTTCAGAAACAGGGCCGGGGCACGACAGGACATTTGAAGTTCAGGTTATAATCGACGGAAAAGTATGCGGACAGGGTTCCGGGCACAGCAAGAAACAGGCAGAACAGGAAGCGGCAAGACAGGCAATGGAGAAAATAAATAATAATATAGAGAGTTAAGCTTACAGCCAAAACTAAAAAAGGAGACAAAAATGGATTACTTTTTGACTGAAGAACAGAAGATGATTATTGAAACGGCTAAGAACCTGGCGGAAAAGAGAATCAAACCGGTCAGGCAGAAGTACGACGAAGAAGAAATATTTCCCTGGGATATCGTCAAGGAGATAGCTGCTGCCGACCTGTGCGGGCTGTACATTCCCCGGGAATACGGAGGTTTCGGAGGAGGGGTTTTTGAGCTTTGCCTTGCGGTTGAGGAACTGAGCAAAGTCTGCGGCGGAATTTCACTGTCGATGGCCGCAACTGCGCTCGGCACTTTTCCGATTCTGCTTTTTGGCAGCGAAGAACAGAAGAAGAAATATCTGCCGGACCTTGCTTCGGGAAAGAAGCTTGCCGCATTCGGGTTGACGGAGGCAAATGCCGGCAGCGACGCAGGTGCCATGCAGACGACCGCAAAGCAGGAAGGCGATTATTTCATTCTGAACGGCACGAAGCAGTGGATTACAAACGGCGGAGAAGCGGAAGTATATTCTGTTATCGCAATGACCGACAAGTCGAGGGGAAGCAGGGGAGCGACCGCATTTATCGTAGAAAAGGGAATGCCGGGGTTTGACTTCGGCAAAAAGGAAAACAAGATGGGAATAAGAGCATCTGCGACAAGGGAACTGGTTTTCCGCGATTGCAGGGTCCCGAAGGAGAATGTCATCGGCAAGATCGGCGGCGGGTTCATTGTCACTGTCAACACCCTTTATAATTCCCGCCCGGGAGTCGCTGCACAGGCGCTCGGAATCGCCGCAGGCGCCCTGGATGAAGCAATCAGGTATTCCCGTGTCAGGCGCCAGTTCGACCAGGCAATTTCTTCTTTCCAGGCGATACAGCACATGCTTGCCGACATGGCAACAGAGGTTGAGGCGGCAAGGGCACTGCTTTATGCAACCGCAAAAACGATCGACTCCGGAGCAAAGGATTTCGCAAAGGAATCGGCAATGTGCAAGCTTTTCTGCTCCGACGTTGCAATGCGGGTTACCACGAATGCACTCCAGGTTTTCGGCGGGTACGGGTACATGAAGGAATACCCGATGGAAAAATACATGCGCGACGCTAAAATCACGCAGATTTATGAGGGTACAAACCAGATTCAGAGAAATGAAATTGCACTGCAGTTAATAAGGTCAGCCGCAAAATGAATATAATTGTCAGCATAAAGCAGGTCCCGGGTACGACAGAGGTAAGGATAGACCCGAGGACCAACACTCTTATCAGGGAAGGGGTTGAGTCAATTATTAACCCATTTGACATGTATGCCCTGGAGGAGGGAATACGCCTCAAGGAAAAGACAAACGGAAAGGTTACAGCGGTTACAATGGGACCGCCGCAGGCAGAACAGGCGCTGCGGCAGGCGCTTGCTTTAGGTGTGGACGATGGAATTTTAATCAGCGACAGGGCATTTGCCGGTTCCGACACCTGGGCTACTTCGTATGCGCTTTCTGCGGCAATAAAGAAGATAGGACCGTACGATCTCATTATCTGCGGGAAGCAGGCAATGGACGGAGACACAGCGCAGGTAGGGCCCGGAATAGCCGTGCATCTGGACATTCCCTACGTTGCCTGGATCAGGAAAATCGAGGAAATCAAGCATGACCGTATCAAGGTTGAACGTCTTATGGAAGACGGATACGATATCCTGGAAATGTCTTTGCCTGCCCTGATTACAGTCGTAAAGGAAATCAATACTCCGAGGATGGAATCCCTGAAAAACAAGATGCGGGCGAAAAAGGCCGTGATTACAACGTGGAGCGCCGCAGATATCGGCGCCAATCCGGATTACTGCGGGTTGAAAGGTTCTCCTACGACGGTCGTCAGGACATTTGTCCCGAAGCGGGAAGGGAAGCATGAAATTATCCAGGGTGCAACGACTGCGGAGAAAGTCGTCCGGCTCGTTGAAAAAATACGGCCGGTCGTCAGGTAAAGGGAATAAATGGACAGGATAAGAATCGTTTCAGATAAATGCGTCGGCTGCAGCCTGTGCGTCAAGGCATGTCCGCCTTCCGCGATAAAGATAGTCGAGAAAAAAGCTGTCATCGACCTTGCAAAGTGCAATTTCTGCGGCGCCTGCTGCGAGGCATGCAAAAAATACCAGGCAATCATAATTGAAAAAGAGATAGAAAAAACCCTCAAGTCGGATATTCCTGCCTATCACGGGGTCTGGGTGTTTGCCGAACAGCGGCGCGGAAAAATCGCAAGCGTGGTTTTTGAGCTTCTCGGAGAAGGGAAAAAACTTGCCGGCAAGCTCAACACATACCTCGGGGCGGTTCTGCTCGGGGATAAGATTGAATCAGAAGCAGGAAAACTGATCCTGTACGGTGCCGA
>Ga0172362_10001958_pt1 | contig 17812 bp, 21 predicted proteins | sample LakKivs1_kivu2a2_FD_114534 | JGI IMG/M metagenome (GOLD analysis project Ga0172362, IMG submission 114534) | Sediment microbial communities from Lake Kivu, Rwanda - Sediment s1_kivu2a2 | ecosystem: Environmental > Aquatic > Freshwater > Lake > Sediment | place: Rwanda: Western Province, Lake...
AATCGTCATTCTATAATTAGGTGCAGCAGTCTCATCTTCAGCAGTACTACTAATAAAGTAAAGATTGTCTGCCGATGCTCCTATTCCCCAAGAATAATTGATTCCTTTTGACCATTGAATGACAGATTCATTGATCGTTCTAATTCCGGCTTTCCAATCTGCAGTTGTCCATAAGTAATCATTGCCAGTAATTCTACATGTACTACCTAATTCAAGTCCGTAATTAATTGTAAATCGTCCATGTGTATTATCCCACTTTAGATAAGCTCCATTAGTAAGACTATTTTCATAAAAGTAAAGGTAACTATCTCCATCTGAGCCATTATAATTTACGTAAATATTTCCATTAGATTCCACTGTAGGAGCTCTAAAGGCATGATTAGTCACAAATGCATCTTCAGAATCGTCAAACATCAAGTAAGCCCCTGTATTAGAGGAATTTTCATAAAAGTAAATATAACTATCTCCATCTGGTCCACCATAGTTGACATAATGATCTCCGCCCCCTTTAATATGTGAAGCTGCGTATAATTGTCCGCCACAATTAATATCGACACTTCCATATAATGTATGACTTAACACGAAACGATTATTTGCATTATCCCACTTTAGATAAGCTCCAGTTGGTGACGAATTTTCATAGAAATAAAGATAAGAGTTGTTATCCGCTCCATTATGATTGATGTAGATATCCCCGTTAGATTCTAATGTAGGAGATATCAATGTATGATTAGTCACAAATGCGTCTTCAGAATCGTCAAACATCAAGTAAGCGCCTTGAGTGCCTCCAGCCTCCCAAAAATACAGGTAAGAATCCCCGTCAGGCCCTGCGTACCTTATATAACAATTACTATTTATAATTATATTACCTGCTATACCGACGCCATGACTAAACTGAAATCTAGCAAGAGAGTCAATAAATTTTATATAAGCTCCAGATAATGCTCCACCTTCGTAAAAGTATATATAACTATCTCCATCTGGGCCACTAGTTCTTGTGTAGATGTTTCCGTCTGCGTATATATTGCTTCCACTCGCAGCTGATATATGACCAAGTACATTAATTCCATGACTAAACTGGAATCTTGTAATTGCATCCCACCATTTAATTGAGGCGCCTGTATTAGAGGAATTTTCATAAAAATATAAGAAACTATCTCCCTCTGGGCCATCTTCATTTATATAGATATTCGACCGAGATCTAATCGTAAATCCCTGTACCCAATTATGAACTTTCAAATCATCTAACACCGTAAGAGTCTGAACTTTCGATCCAGAAGTATGAACTCGCATATAGCCATCGACCATTAGATTAGTATCACCTGGGTTAGAATCTCCTCCAACGTGAACTCCGCCGCTAATAACTAATTTTGCGGCTGGTGAGATTGTTCCAATACCTACTTCACCCGTAGGTTTAATCGTCATTCTATAATTAGGTGCAGCAGTCTCATCTTCAGCAGTACTACTAATAAAGTAAAGCTTGTCTGCCGATGCTCCTATTCCCCAAGAATAATTGGTTCCTTTTGACCAATGCATAATACCAGCACTAGGCATTCTTAATACAGCAGCCCAACCTGCAGTTGTCCATGAGTAATCATTGCCAGTAATTCTACATGTACCACCTAATTCAAGTCCGTAATTAATTTTAAATCGTCCATTTGTATCATCCCACTTTAGATATGCTCCATCAGTAAGACTATTTTCATAGAAATACAGGTAACTATCTCCCTCTGGTCCATCATAGTTGACAAAATGATCTCCACCTCCAATAATATGCCCAGCTGCGTATAATTGTCCACCACAATTAATATTGACACTTCCAAATAATGTATGACTTAATATGAAACGATTATATGTATTATCCCACTGTAGATATGCTCCATCAGTAAGACTATTTTCATAAAAATATAAGAAACTATCTGCGTCAGGTCCTCCACAATTGATATAATAGTCACCGCAAGAATAGACATTTCCAATAGAAGTAAGTGTACCTCCTACATGTACATTATTTAAAGTGGATAATGTTCTAAATATTGACCCTGACGCATTGTCTGTAATTTTGTTACTAAAATACTTTGAACCACTAATTGATTGGGCTCCTTTAGTTAGAAAAAAATTACTTGTACCGTTCGGGATATCATCTGTATTAATTTGCATAGATCCAGAGCCAAATAATAATTGAGTATCGTCAAGTTTTGTCAAGAACACCATGAGTCTCCTATAGGATTAAGGGGTCCGTGGGGCATTTAACAACTTTCCGATTAATTGCTGAATTGTTCGTTGCACCCCTTGATTATATTGTAATTGACCATTTAAAGCAATTAAATTCTGTTTAAGAACTTCTTCATCTTTTTTTAAAGTGTTTGTAAGCTCTTCTAAAATTTCTACTTTATTTTGAATTAATGTATTTTCTTGGTCATTCTGTTCTTGTTTTCTTACCATACAATTCCTTTCTTTACTAGGGAGGAAGTATAGAACTTCCTCCCTAATTTTTTAACTATTTACGAATTACATAAGTAATATAAGAGTCCTTTGGAAGATTATAATTAAAAGTAACATGAGTAGTATCGGTTTCGGAATAGTCGCGAACTTCTCCTCCAGCGGATGCGCATTGTTGCATTACTCCGTTAAAATATACGTCCATATTATCTCCGTTATCTAATGTATAGCTATTTCCTCCAGGAAGTATATGAGAAGTTCCTGCATCCACTTTAGTAGTTAGTCTTTCAGAAACTTTTACAATATCAACATTATTATTATTAATTGCAGCATCTAGTTTTCCAACCGCAGCAACAAGACTATCTCCATCAGTAATATAAACTTGACTAGTGTACGAAGGAGAAGAATCTGTATTACTAGTTTCACCTGTATAAGCTTTAATCGCGGTATTCCAAACAGAAAGGTCTACACCATCAACAGTACCTCCTAAAATAATGTTGCTGCCGACTTGTAAGTCATTAATAACAGTTAATGTACTAAAGGTAGATCCAGAAGCATTTACATGAATTGCGTTTGTAGTAATAGCTCCAGCATCGGTTACTGTTTGTAACGTAGGTATTCCAATAGAACCAGATAATGAATGTAAATGCGCATCTAATGCTCCAATAGCCATCTCTAGACTTGTACCATTTACTACATAATGGTTTGTGTAATAATTAGGTGAAGTATCATTACGGTCATTCATTCCAACAAATGTATAAATGTTTTGGAATGATCCTGACATTCCTATCTGTCCTGTATTCAGTCCTTTAAGAGTATTTACAGGAGGATTAAACCAATTTGTTTCTCCCGTAATTAAACGTGTCTGCGTGCGCAGATAGTTTAAATCTCTTTCTAAGGACTCGGAAAAATAAGTTTCCGCCCATACCATGTCTAACGTATCATCATAAACCGCACTTCCACTTACTTGAAGTCCTTGGTTTATTAACGATCGAAAGATAGACATAATAACTCCTTATTTAATAATATAAGTTAGAGCAGTTCCAATTGGAAGGGCTCGGTGAAATTTTATAGTCGAATTATTTACTTCCATATAATCGCAAAATCTTGTTAATTGATCATGTACTAATATTTGTCCATTCATAAAAACATCTAACTTAGATCCTGACGCTAAAGTATAAGTTAAACTTCCAGGAAGAATATGATTTATTTCTGCATCTACTATTGAATTTAATATTTCAACTGCTTTTGTTGAATTATCTCCACTTCCTGACGTACCCGGCGTACCCGACCCAAATATATAATAGTTCGTACCATCATTAGAAAACTGCCATTTATTTAAAATTTTATTATATCTTATAGCAGGAGGAGTAAGCGTACATGTTTTTCCAAACAAATTAGAATAATTCTGATCACCATATATAAATATTTGAGGAGCAACAATAGTAGCGCGAATTTGAGGAGATTTTCTACAAACTGGCATCAAACATACTCTCCGTATATAATTATGATATTAGAACCTTCACTATCAAAATATTGAAATGGGGTAAAAAGAGTTAAGTGAGATTGAAACAAATCAATTGAAGCTGTTCCACCTAAACACTGAGCATCATACCAAACTACGCCTGTTCGTGGAGTATCATTAGCAGTTTGAATTACATCTCTAATTTGTAAATATGCTCCTGGAGTAGTTGAAGACCAATAAATTCCCTGTACTCTTACTGCTCTTCCTTTAACAGCATCTCCAAAAGTTGTCCATGATCCAGAAACACTATTTAGAGTAGTATTTGCAGGAATATTAAAAGGTTGTCCACTATTAACAGTCTGATAATAACTAGCCATATCCTACCTTTTAATAATTTCGGGGGAGAAATCTATTAAATATAAACAAAATTTTTACCTCAAGTATTCTAAATTACTCTATTAATATAGTACAATTAGGGAGATTTAAAAAATTAAATTTAATCTATTTTCATGTGAACAAAGATTTTTCGACGAATTGCTAAAGAAGCCGGACCAAAACGACGTTCATATCTTTCAACGATTTGATCCCACGCAGTTTCTCTAACATAATAGTCTGGATCAAATTTATATAAACGACGTAAAATTGAATAAGGAGTATTTTTATTTACCGCTATACAACGACGTAAAGAAGAACTCTTTACATTTAAGGCTACAAATTTAAGGATTTCTATATTATCAGTTTCAACAAGTTCTTCATAAAAAGAAGAATCAACAACACTATCTAAAGTTCCTAAAGATTCTTGAATTTTAATTTCGTCAAGAGTCACTTATTTAAACAACACTTTTTATATTTCTTTCCACTATTACATGGACAAGGATCATTTCGACCTATTTTTTCTTTACGAACTGGTTTTAATTGACGGTCTAAAATTGTTTTTCCTTCAAAATGGTCGACTTCATGTTGAATTATAATTGGTAAAAGACCTCCAGAAGACATTTCTATAACAGCTTTTCCCATAATATCGTCTTGAATTGTAATTTGTTTAAATCTATTCGTATTCACTATTTTATTAGGAAGACTTAAACATCCCTCTCCCCAAATAACCATTGGAGACTCTGTAGATACAATTTTTGTATTCAATAATCTAATAGTTTCATTATTATATCGAATAATAGCTACTTTCTTAGGAATTCCAATTTGAATTGCAGCTAAACCATGTCCTAATCTAGAATCTAAAGAAGCTTCTAATACGGGCCAAATTTTTTCTGCTTCTTCTATTGTAGCGTCTGTACAAGGTATATTTATATTTTTTACTTCAGTAATAATAGGTACCGCTTTTATTTCACTTTTATCTATATCATTTAATACATCTTTAAAACTAGACATTATTCTTCCTCATATAATAATTTTAAAACTTTACTATTCTTTAACTTCTTTATTGCAGTACTTTTTAAGTGTTGAGGACTTTTTATATTATAACATGTAGTTATTTCATCAAAACTCATTTTATTATATCCGTAAACTTCAAATCCAAACGTATGAACTATAACACAAAATTCATTTTTTGTCAAAATTTCTTTAAGTTGTTGTAGTATTAAATTTGTACGTTCTTTTTTAATATAAATTTCTTCAGGAGTAATTTCCTCTATTCCTGAATGAACATTTTCAAATTGAATAGATTTAAATAATAATGTTCTTAAATATTTAGCATTATCTTCACTTATCCCCGCTAATTTTGCTAAAGTAATGTCATCGCAGTCTGTTACTTGTTGAGCTAAAATTCTAGTAACATTCCATAAATTTTTTACAAGATAAACAGGAATTTTTGGAAGACCACTATACTCTCTGATTGCTTTCATTATAGATTCTTTAATCCAGTGTCGAGCATAAGACGCAAATCTATTAGTATAACTTTTCGGATCAAATTTTTCTGCTGCAGTAAAAAGACCTACTATACCGTAATTTACGATATCTTCAAATTCAAATTCTTTTCTTTTATATGAATGAGCAAATTTTAAAACAAGATATATATTTTTAATTACTAATTTATTAATTGCTAATTGTTTTTCGGAAGGAGAAGTAGAAACAGATTGAATAATATTTCCTAAACGAATCTCTTCTTCTTTAGTTAAAATTTCATGATCAATTAATTTTAACAGATCATTAATATTAGCCATTTATAATTTTTTACTTAACCTTACAAAAATACTGTTCCAAAACTTAAGTTGATTGACTAAAGCGCCTTTTCTAGCTATTCTTGTTTTTTCTCCTGTTTCTGGATTTATTTTATAAACAGGAGCTGCACGCTCTTCTGGAGGAACATATTCTTCCTCTTCCATTTTTTCAGAAGGAGTTTCAAGAGTACTTTCAGATTGTACTCCTTTTGCTTTATTTATAAGATTATCAAGTTCTTGAATTCTTTTTTGAAGTCTTTCTGTTTCAGAGATTTCAGGTTCAGAAACTTTTTGTCTTGATTTCCCATACAATAAATTTTGTACTTTGGGACGTATAGTACGAATTATAAATTGTTCTACAGTATTTGGAGCAAATTGATTCTCAGGGTGGTTTTTATTAAATTTTTCTGCAACTTCTTTATTACGTTCATCTCCTACAAATGGAGAATTAATCCAAAGATTTAAAACATCTGCCTCGCGCTCAGAAAGAGAATCTAAAATAATATTTAACAAAGAAGTTCCTTGAAGTTCGTGTAAAAATTGTAGAGATTTTGGATCTTCTACAGTTTCTCCTAAAGGAACATCTTTATTTTTTCCTGTAGTAATATCTAGACTAGTTGTTTCTTGTTTTTCTTTAAGAAGTTTTTTATATTGAGTTTTCCAAGCATTATTTACAATATTATAAATAAAAGTAGAAAATTTCGAAATTTCATCATTAAACTTTCCTAACGTTCTTCCATTATTTCCTAAAATATGAATCAAAGTATCTTGTTCAAAATCTTCTCTCGAATCTTCAGGGATATTTTTTATAGAATTTACAGCACTTCGAACTAATTTCATAACCTGAGTAACAACCTCATCTTGTTTTACTATATCGCCTTGTATAGCTTTATTTACATCATCTGTAGTAATATTACTCTGATCTAGACTCAGTACTATTTTTTTTCTCAGATTCAGCATTTGTTTTAGCCTCAATGTCTATTTGATCGACAGGCACTCCAGCAGCTTTATTAAACTTACGCAGCCTCAAAACTTCTTCATCATTTTCTTGATTAATTTCAATAGCTGCTTCTGTTAAATGTTCATGCATTTTTTGAGATTTAAGTCGAGCAGCTTCAGGAGAACGTGGTTGTCTAGGAAGAGTTCCTTCAAATTGACCTTTTCCTACAGGAGCATTTGGAATAATTGCAGGCGCTCCAGGAATATTTCCACCTCCTGTACCACCTAAAGGAGGAGTTCCTCCAGGAGGAATAATACTTCCACCTGGACCAGGAGATCCTGGCGCTCCAGGAACAGGTTTTACTGGATCTAAATCTAAAGGAACTGGTAAGCCTGCATCAATAAATTTTTGTTTATATTCTTGAATTGTTTTAGCTTTTTCTAGTTTTGTTTCAAGACTTTCTTTAAATTCTTTAGCAATTTTGGCTTTCTCTGCATCAGGATCTAATCTAGCAGCCATATAAAAAGTTTGATCTGAAACTTTACGTTGTCCCGGAAATAATCTATCAAAATTCATTAAGAATTGTTTATATTGAATATCATTTGATAATGATAATAAATCCCAATCGAGTTTAGGATAAACAAATTCTACTTTCGAAGCTTCTGCTGCTTGCTTCTGTCTTAGTATTTTAATATATTCTTTATCAATATCATTATCAAAATTTTTAGAATGTTTCTCTAATATCTCTGAAACTTTAGTTAATTCATCTTTAGAAGATCCAAAACGTTTTCCAGTATAATATTTTCCAGCTGTTACAGAATCAACTTTATAAAACCCGCAAGCACTTGCTACAGGTTCAAATATACCAGAGTATACAAAATTTTGGAGAGTAGATTGAAAATGTAAATAGCGTTGTCTTAAAACTTCTAATTGAGCATATGCACTTGCATAAGATCCGCCGCCAGTCAAAATATTTTCAGAAATACCTAAACCAAGTAACTTCCATTTCATTATTCTATTAAATTCATTTGTGAGATTCCATATACGTCCAGACGCTCCGTAGAATTGTACATCGATACCCCAATGGTAAATCACGGTGAAGTTAGGATCTACCTCGCGAGCAGATAAGAGTTCACGAAACTCCTCCATCTCATCCGATTCTGGCACCCAACCTGAATTAGGATCGCCTAGTTTAACTACAGTAAGTGGAATAGTTTGTCTTGTAGCAATTGCGAAATTGGCCATAGACATTCTATCTTCATAAATCAAACTTTTAAGGATTCTTTTTATGATAGAACGTCCCAAAGTTTCGTAAGGAGCTTTATTATGAGCAATATGAAAAGTATTATTAGGAGACAGAGGAATTTCTTGGCCCATTCTAATATATCTTATTATTTCTTTAGGAAGTTGATCATACAAAAATTTAGGTTGTCCAGTAGTAACTACTCTCTTAAGATGTTCATCAGGCTGTAACTTAATAAAAGGTTTTTGATTAAGATAAGTACCTTCTACTGTAACATAATCTGGATTAAGTATAACAAACTGTTGCCACATAAGATCATCCATATTCCACGCACCGTAACAAAATACATTACCTATACGCCAATATTCTAGAGCGATATCAAATAATAGTTTCTCCATTTGAAGGCGTGACCACATATCGTGGTATTGTGCATTAATTACGGGATCTCCTGTATCCTTCATAGATACGCGGGATAGCGGAAATTCTGAATTATGGATTAAAAAGTTTTGTAAAAATGTACTATCTTCAGTAGTAATATCGTATACAGTTCCTGTAAACTTTTTGGTAGTAATTTTTCTTACAGGAATATAAAAAAACTTACCGTCAAAATAAGTGTATAGAGGATGTTTTTTCTGTTCTAGCAATTGATTGTCTAACGCAACTGACGCCGACCTTTTAGTAATCCTAAAAATATACTCAGGAGTATTATATCTATCTTTTACAACGCGTATATTAAGAAAAAGATTAATACGAGAAGCTAACAATTTCAATTGATGAATTAAGGTTTGAGAAACAGTAATAGCTTGATAGTCATATTTATCGATATGACCATCACCTGAAATATAAGCTCTAATAAATTTTTTAATAATGTTTTCTGGCGCGAGCATTATGTAATCAGGAATATTTTTGTTATGAGCTCCATTTCCAAAAAGAGTTTTAAATAATCTAGCGGCAGCAGAACAGCATACATTTATTGTAATACCGTTTGACTTTTTATTTTTATAAATAGAAGAGGAAACACCAAAAATAGATTTAACTAAATACTGAATACGTTCAATATTTTGTTGTTCGTGATTACCAAGAGCAAAACACAAACATGAGCTTATCTTTGTTTGACTTACCCAACCTTCTGCTACATACCATCCAGCTAATTCTGCAAATTCTTCATTAACCTCGATATACCTAGGATAAATCCTTGACTCTCCCATTAATGTTCTTATAGTTTCTGTAGTAATTTCGTATAACTTACCCCCTTTAGGTCCAGGTCTAAATTCATTAACAAAATCCGCAAAATCGATGGTAGATTTCCAAAAAGAAGTATTAGGAAAATATTTAGGATATACTACATAGTCTCCTGCCTTTAAATCCTTGGCCGATTTCCATTCTAATTGTTTAGTTGGTTCTTTCCTAGAACTATCTTTTCTAGTTTTTACTGTAGTTTGTCCGCATACTAAAATTCTATGTTCGTCTGTACACGTTAAAGAAAGAGTTCCTGCAGCTTTAATTGTATAAATATCTCCATTATATTGAGAAGAAAAAGTTTTAAGAATATTTTGATATTGTCCTTCACGACTAATTATTTTATCATTTACATCTATATTTTCAATATTTTTAACACCGTTATTTGTAAGAACTACTTCGCCGGCTGGAAGACAGTGAAGGCGCAAACTATTCCCGACGACTGGATCTGTATCGTCGAAGAATCTATATAATCCATTTAATGTTCTTAAATCTGTTGGTATACTTAATGTAGTAAATGTATATCTAGGATCATTAAATGTTGGGGCAGTTCTACTAATATCTGTAGCAGCAGTAACACTTCTAGAACGCGCGATACGACTTTGAGTACTGCCTAATGAATTTATAGTTATTGGATGAGTTGAAGGTACAATATTTGATTGAGTGTCATGATCAATTAAAGTATCACCAAATCTTTTAAATCGTCCGCCAGGAGGAATTAAAAATCCCATGCTAACTTTCTATCTTTTTAGTTTTAATCCAGCCTTTGTCTGCTAACTTTTTACAAATTGTATAGACATTCTGTATTTGAATACCCATACTAGCTAAAACTTGGACAAGGTCCATTTGAAGCGCAGTTACAGTCTCCGTATCAGAATGTTGAGTAACTCTTTGAAACCTTGGACGTTTTGGTTTCACTACACTTTTTATATCTCCTTTTTTAAAAGGAGATTCGCTTTTATTATTATAGTTCGGTGACATTCATGTTGTTCTTTGTTAAAATGTCTCGAAGAGTCAAAAAAGAATGAGTAATTGAATTATAGTCAATAAGAAGAACTTTTAATTGTTTTATTATATTTGATTTTTGACGAAAACCTTTAGACGATTTATATGTAGATATATAAACACCTATATCGCACGCCATTTCGTCAATATTAACTTGTTTCATTATTTTATTAAAAATTTCGGAATTTCTACTACTTGCATAATATTTTTCAAGAAGATTTGTATAATGCAATATAATATTTTTCATTAATTTTATAGAGTATTTATCTATACATTGATTTTGACTATATATTCTATTAAAATAGTCTGCTGTATGTTGAAAAAGTGGAAGTAAATCTTTAAATATAGATATTCTTTCTTCGTCAGATGCAGTAGTTAATATAACTTCTACCATAGGATGATATAAATCAAATATATGTTCTCGAACATTTTTATCATAAACGTGCAGTTTTCCAAATAAAGCGTTTAAAAATACCCGAGAGTCGTACATAATAAAAATTTAAATTTAATCTTTTTCTTTGTCGTTATTGTTTTGAAATCCTTTTAATTTCTTTTTTATAGCTGCTATTCTTACACGAATTAATACGTCCTTTAAACTTTGATTTGGTCTTAATGGAAGTCCAAATTCTCTTTGAAGATCCATTACTTTTTCTCGTTCTTTTTCGCGACTAGAAAATCTTGTTATATTCAGTTCAAGACTTAATAATTCGTCTTCATTTTTAGGAACAAAAATATTCCTAATATCTTTTGGAAGACTAGCTAAAAATTTTACTACATTGTACGCAACTTCAAAATTTAATTTTCTTTTCTCACTTTTATTTATATCTGATTCTTTCACGTTTACCCCGAAGTTAAAAGTGAGTGAGCTTTTATATTTAAAATAGTTCAATATAAGGAAACCTAGACCTCTCTAACTTTATAAGACGCGCGAATAATATCATTATACTCTTGAACGAATTCTTTAGCTACTTCTAGTATAATATTAAGGCTACTTTCACTGGTACCAAAATAAGTTAATTGCTTTAATCCTATTGCAGCTACTGGGCATCCCTCTCCTACTTCATAATTTAATCCTACATGGACTAAACCACTAAATTGAGAAAGAGTTGCTATAGAAACCGACAACTTCTTTTCAGAAATCATTATATCATCGCCATCGGTAATAATTTTATCTGCAATTAAAGGACCAATATTTCTTAATTTTTCTGCTATCATATGTATAAAAAATCTTTGCCAAACTACCATTTCACGAATTGAAGCTTCAGGGATTTCAATAATAAAATGAAGCATGCGTTTAGATTTAATAAAATCATTAGAAATTTTATCTTCTAAATCAACTAAATGATCTTTTACTTCTGCTTTTCCAATAAATGAAACTATAGAAGGTCCTAATATATTAGCTTTCTCGTATGCAAACGCATGATGGAGTTGAGAGCCATCGTAATCAATTTCACCTAAATATTTAAACTCCATATTATTTCCTCAAAATTATACATTCATCGTGACATACAGCACTAAAAAAGTCTAAGTTGTATTTCAGTTTATCTTCATTTAAGTTTACAATTTGCGGGGTTACTTTACAATTAGAAGTTAAAACTTTTGAAATAAATTTATCTTCCGCAGTACATTTTACTGGAAGAGAAGAATCAATAGATTTAACATTTGAAAGTAAGTTTAAACTTAATACTTCATTTAAACTTGGGAGGCCTAATATATGAACATTTTCTATTTCTGGATGAGATTTTAAAAACTGAAATCTATCAATCATATTTCCGTACGGAAGTCCAAACCATTTTACACCTTCCTGATTAAAGAAATAATGATTTGATAAAAGTCTAGTAGGAGTTTCTCCAGGAAGAACACCCATTAATTCTATATTAGAAATTTTATTTCTTTTCCAAAATTTTATAAAAGAATATGAAAGTTGCATCGTTTTTACTTCATCTTTAAATACATCGGGAAGTACAACAATTTCTGGTTTAAGTGTTTGAATAATTTTATAATACTTTTCTATATCTATTGATGCTCCAGTTTCAAAAGCTCCGTTATCTAAAATCATAAATCTTGAATGACTTTTAAAATATTCAAAATATTCTGGAAACTCTAAACAAGTACTAGCAATAACAAAATCAAAATCAAATCGTTCAGAATATTCTTTTAAATATTTTACTGGAAGTTCTACACTACAAATCATTGTTCGTCCTTCCTACTTTCTGTAGCGTGAAGAGTTTCATTTTGAATTCTCTTATTTAACTTTTCCATATTTGTTTTCATTAAATCTTCAAAAGTAAACCCTAAAATATAAGTATTAGCAAGAGTATAAAATAAAACATCTCCAAGTTCAAGCAGCAATTCTTTTTTTACTTTATCATCTAAAATAGCATCCGTACCATTTCTAAAAAATTTTTTAATCTATCTGCATATTCTCCTGCTTCTCCTGTAAGACTTAAAGAAAAAGTACAAGATTAAAATTAGGGTCCTCACAAAACATTTCCAAAGTACTTGAAGTAAACTTTTTATATTCTTCAAATGTCATCTGGTTTTAACCTTTCTATGCTTATACTATCTATTTCTTTATTATACCCTTCAATAAATTTTTCAAAACATTCCATAGAACAAAAATGAATATAGAAAGTTAGATTATAATAAGGAGCAAGATTTTCTTTACATATATCGCACTTATTTTCTAAAGGAACATGTACAGTATTTTCGGGAAGTTGATTCATTTTAAATTCAAAGAAAATTGGGGATAGTCTTTAATAATAGCTAAAGCGTTTTTTGCTTCTTTTTTACGAGACTCTATATTTTCATAAATTGTGTCCACCACTGTAAGGGCACTCTCAAATATGTAAGCACTTATAAGAACTCCGATTGGAGTATTAGAATTTTTTGCTGCAGCTACTCTTACCATAGTATTTTTATGATGGAGGGCCCACTCAAGCACTTCTGGGTCGGTTGCTTTTTTAATATGTTTTGAAAGTTCTTGAGAATTTGTAATTGCGCCTAAAGCTATCTGTATATCTATTTCTTTTCTAGTTAGTTGGCTCATTATCAAACCCCATTTTCTTTGTAGAACTTTTAACATCACTGTCTCTTTGTTTAAAATCTTTAATAACGTCTAGAAAAATATCAGTGGTAAGAATTACAAAATTATCTTTTGTACAACTCTTTCTTTTAATCGCTTCATTACAAGCAGAAATATAAATTTCTTTAATATGCGCTCCTGTATAGTTTTTAGGAATTTCTGTACAAACTTTTTCAAAATCAGTTTGAGAAGTGTCTTTTCCCTTAGTCATTCCTTTTAACATGTTTACTTTCAATTCTCTATTAGGATAATTAAATTTAAGAATTCTATCAAATCTTCCAGGACGATTTCTAAGAGCTTCATCCATACTATGTAGTCTATTAGTTGTACATAATACAATAATATTATTATTGACCTTCATGCCATCTAATTCATTTAACATTGTTGATATTATTTTAGATCCAAAATCCCTATCTCCTATATAAATATCTATATCTTCAAACAAAATAATTATACGTTCAAAGTCTGATGCAAAATTAAAAATATCATTAATTTGACAAGTACTATTAATATTAGTAACTACCATGAAAGTAGTTTTTAAAGTATTCGCTAAAACTCTACATAAAAAAGATTTTCCAGTTCCCGGAACACCTTCAAAAATCAATCCTCGTTTAGAAGGAAGATTATTCTTAATTTTAACTTCCATATCAACATTATTTACATAATCAATGATATTTTCTTTAACTTCCTTTTTAATATTTTCTGTTAGGAAAATGTCATCAAACGTTTCGTTAGGTATATTTAAAAATTCGCCAGTACTATAATTAAAAACTTTGTTTTTGTATATATTATATTTTTTTATAGCTTCTCTCAAAGTCTGATCAAATTTACCAAAATCTGAATGATTTTTCGCGTAAACATCAAGTTCAGCTGACTCATCATATCTAGAAATACTTAAAATACATTCTAAATCTTGTTTTAAGAAATTTAAAACAAACGTTCCTTTATAAGGTAAACTTATTTCTTCTGTATAATTTACTTTAACCGTTCCTAAAGAAGATGTAGAATCAAAACTAGAAATTTTAATTATACCTTCTTCAGTTAATTTATATAAAGCATACATATACACATTTAATAGTGTAGAAGATAGAACTTTACCATGACTTACATAATCATTTGAATTAAAAAATAAACAAAATTCTACATGCGAAATATTATTATCATAGTATTTATTTTCAACAAAAGACATATCATTTCTTTTTCTACGAATATCAAAACTTTTCAAAATTTTCTTAGCTTTTGGGTGCTGATCTAAAGAAACATAATTAACATTTGTAAATTTCTTACAAGAAATGTTTGAACCTTCACTAGGTCTAGGTCTATGTTTAGACACTCTCATTTCTATACTCCTCTTTTTGTTCCGCCCCAAATCCAAACGTGTAAACGATTACAAAATCTAAAACCACGATCCATACATAAATTTACAATATCTTGAGACTTTTTACAAATTTCTTCATCAGATATTCCTTCAGGCATGAGTAAAATTTTATCTGAAGGTATGTTACAGTCTTGCTGTAGTTTTAAAATTTCATCTATATCTTTCTTATCTGAAACTACAAACTTAAAATAAGCTTTTTTAGTATTTACAAAATATTTTAAAACATCTAATTTAATACTTTTACTTGTATCAAAAAAACTAGAAAGTTTTGGAGAAACATTAAATTGATGTACGATCTTTGTAATATCGTCAGGTGGTTGAATTGTTCCATTAGTTTCTATTTCTATATGAAATCTATAAGTAACTAAAGTAATTAAAAGCTTCTTAAATAAATCATAATTTTTAAGATGAAGTAAAGGTTCACCCCCAGTTATAACTATATGATTAATAGTATATCCAGTTGAACTCAACCAACCACGTTTATCTGTGAGACTTTTTATTTTTGTCATAACTTCATCAAAAGTCATCTCTGTAATTTCTTTACATGGATTATATCTAATATCATTTTTATATTTAAATGTTGTACCTTCCCATAACCATGTGTATGGGGTATTATGTACTACAATACCATTTGCAATAAAATTTCCACAAGAAGATCCTATATCATAAAATTGAATGCTCTTATTAATTTTTTTAATTGATATTATTTTAGTTTTTAATTTAGCCTGCCTATATGAACTAAAAGGATAAGCTCCACGTCGTCCTATCCCGTTCCAAAGCCATTTATTTCTATGTCCTATTTTTGAATACTGAAAAACAGCGTCAAATCTAAATCTTTCAAGAGCTCCTCCCAAAACTCTCAAATTATACGTCCCATCTTTACGTGGTAAAATTTTAGATGTAAAATTCCACATTTTAAGAAATTTTTTAACTTTTTTAAGTAACGTTATATTTTTATTTGAAAATTCTGGTAAAGTTACATTATTGCTTCCTTCAGCGTCAAACATTCCGGAAACAAATCCTCTCATCCACTCTTTTGTAGGAGTATGTAAGTTTTTTGTAATAAACTTACTATCAATACAATAAATTATCCCCGTTTTAATATTACGAGTTTGTCTATAATATTTATAATTTAATTTTAGTAAATAATTTTCTAGTCGATCTGTAATTAAAGGATCAACAGATTCATACCTACGTGTATTTTTAGAAGGATTACTCCAACCACCGTCTCCGGAATCATATCCTGCAATCCACCCTAAAATAAAATCTTTTGTTTCTACAAAATTTATATCATAATTTGAAACAGTATTTATACTCCAAAGAATATCTCCTACTTTCAATTCATTTGCTATTACCCACTGCCATACGCTTTTACGTCTTACAAGAATTTCATGATTATAAGTACATATAACCTTATTTCCATCTTCAGTATTTATTTGAAGTGCTTTATTTTCTACATGAGATTTAAGACTAGTTGCAGACGCTTTTACATAAAACCACCTATTTTGTAAAGGATGATTTTCTTCTTCTTCTTTCGAAACTCCTATAATTTCTTCCCCCTCTTTAATATTTTCTATAGAAATCCATCCACGGTTTTCGGTAAGAATGGGAGTGCCAGCTGCGATACTGTCGCATTTATAACAACTTAAATTGCAAAGCGCGAGACGGATAAATATACACGGTACTCCTGTATTTACTCCTTCTCCTTGAACAGAAGAAAAAATTTCATTAACTTTAAATGTATTTGGATTAAACTTTAGAGCTTTGCTTACTTCTGGTTTCATAACCTTTTCTTTCTTATAATACCAAACTTACTTAACTACTTTACTTACAATTTTTGAAATTGAATCTATATCGCAAAACAATAAACTAGTTTCTAAATTAAGAACTTCTATCTTTTTAGTTTTTTCGCCATTAGGCTCTTTTACTGTTATTGATCTTTCTAATGAATGACTAATAGTTAAAAAATCATCCCCTAAAACTTTTATAACTCCTGTAACTTGTCTTTCAGATTTTGTTGCAATTTCAATTAACGATTTTTCTTTTAAATACTCTTCTAATTTTTCTTTTAAAGACATTATATTAAGTTTCCTATGTATTTAATCTTACTATTTACTGTTGGAAAGAAGACAATGGTAATTGTATTGGATCGGGCCAAGAAGGATTAATAGTATATGGTTGTTCATCTATCAAACTTATTCTATCTTTCTCTGAAACATTATCTAAACATTGTAGATTATACAATCGCGTACGCACCGAGCTATTTTGTAATAAAGTAGGAAATTTACTTACCCAATCTTCTAAAATTTCTCTGGTAACTCTTGGATTAAATATGCATGCTTCTTGTACAATATTCGTGCTCCACCCACATAAAGACTGAACATTTAAAAACATTGTTTGCAAAGTATTCAAATAAATTCTAGGATTATACGCAATAGTAATCATAAGAGCAATAAAATTATAACCATAATCTTTTTTTTCTAAAAAAGTTTTTAGAATATCATCTAAAACTTTTGGACTTTTTGTTCTTTTTGCTGCTTCAAAATAATCTATTGTACCTAAAGCTTTTTGAACTTTATATTCTTTAAAAGTCATTAACTTCTACTCTGCTTTTAAGTAACTTATCAACATCTATATTTGAGTTTAATTTATATATTCTACAATCTGCTGTACCAATTGCAAATTGAATTTTATATTCTTCATCGTTAATAACTGGCATTAAAACATTTTGTTTGCGTAAATTTTCACCAACTTCTTTTAAGATTGGTTGCCCAAATAAAGATTTAGAATTTTCTACAAATATCCACGGATAGTTATCTCGAGAATAATATACAACAAAACTAT
>Ga0172362_10001960_pt1 | contig 17809 bp, 17 predicted proteins | sample LakKivs1_kivu2a2_FD_114534 | JGI IMG/M metagenome (GOLD analysis project Ga0172362, IMG submission 114534) | Sediment microbial communities from Lake Kivu, Rwanda - Sediment s1_kivu2a2 | ecosystem: Environmental > Aquatic > Freshwater > Lake > Sediment | place: Rwanda: Western Province, Lake...
GAGGAGCGAACGCGGCCAAGAGGAATAGGGTCGTGAGGAGAATCCGGGAACGTAGGGTTGACTGCCAAGTTTACTATCCTAGGCCGGTACATCTGCAGCCCTACTATCGAAAGATGTTCGGTAGTGTCAGGCTACCGAAGACGGAAACAGCGGCCAGACAAGTTTTCTCTTTGCCAATCCACCCTGCCGTTAGGAAGAACGAGTTGAAGCGAATAGTGGAAGCCGTCAAGTCCGTGGTAGAGTAAATCTATGTCAGAAGACGATATCTCCCGTATCCCTTTTAGAGTGCTCCTAGAAGGCTTTGGTGAGGCCCAAGGCGAGTTCATCAGGTTCCTGGCCCCCCGAACCGTAGACGGCCTTCTACGCCTTCTCCCGCTTCATGGTCGAGTCGCCATATGGAGAGAACAAGTCTATTTTCAAGTACCGTTGAAGATGGGTGCAGAGAAGCCAGTTTTAAAGGTGGAGGAAGGGGATGTTGCTTACTGGCCCATGGGGGGTGCACTGTGTATATTCAGAGGCGCGATGCAACCCCACGGGTCAGTGAATCTCGTTGGAAAAGTTCTCTCAGGTCTAGAGTTGTTCAGAAAGGTGCAGAGTGGGACTCCAATAAAGGTTGAAAGGTTAGGCGGCTCCTAGAGCCCTGTAGATCTTCACGTTGCCGTTTCTGCTGACCATCCTGATGTGGCCGCGCTGCTCCATCTTGTCTAGGATGCTCTTAGCGACGCTGAGTTTCACGGTGTATCGTGAGGCTACTTGGTAAGGGGTTATAGCCCTCATCTTTGAAAGTTCTGCCATGAGCTCTTTCTCAGTCAGGTCTGGGAGGTCGATGCTACCTACCTTCTTCTCAGCTACGGCCCTCGTTTTGGGGTTCGCCGACTTCTTGTCCTGCTTGCCGGTCTGCATCCGTTGCTGTTTCTCTGCTTGGGCCAGTGACAGTTTCTTTGCTCCACCCATATAATCACCCCAGTTGAAAGAATGTGAAGGGGGATAAAAACTTGATGTATTACGAATTACTCCTTTGCCACTCCTTCAGGGGCATGCTGAAGGCTTCCTCTACCTTGGGGCGGTAGATGGAGTTCATGGCGCAGAAAGGAATGACCCGGCCATCTGGGACGGCGTAGTGGATGCCGCAGCGTTCTAACCGTTCCAAGTCTAAGTTGTAGAGGTCTTGGAAGTGCATCATCCCAACCATCAAGACCCGCCGCATGAAGTTGCCGAGGGAGTTGTAGGACCCTTCCTTGAAGACCGCGCCTGCGAGCTGCCTCACCAGCCCGAGCTTGGCATGCCTTAGGGTGGAGGAGAACAGCTGGATCTGGGCCCTCCGTTTGGAGCCTTTACTCGCCATTTCGTAGACACGGTTCATGCCGTCCATGAAGCCCTCTATGTCCACGAACCTGGTGATCGGGACCAGCTTGCCTTCGTCCTCGAGGAGGAAGGTTGCCATGCCGCAGTGCTCGTGGACCGTGAACTCGGGGTAGCGACGATTCTTCAGGGCTCCTATGGCTTTCGCGACGGGGACTACGACGGGGACGGGGTAGAAGTCCGAGACCTTGATCTCTCCTCCGGTCTGCTCTTCGATGCGGTGGGTGCAGTCGGGTATGGTTATCCTCATCTCCTTTCGCTTCTCGTAGGGTATTCTCCCCGTTATGGAGACGGGTTGGAAGTTGACGCAACGGACAATGTCGAAGTTCTGGTGGGCGAAATCGATTATCGCGCCCAGCTGGTCGTCGTTAACGCCCTTGACGATTGTGGGGACGAGGACGATGCTATCTAGGCCCGCCTTGCGACAGTTCTCTATCGCCTTGACCTTGGTCTCCCAGAGGGGTACTCCTCTAGTGCTTACATAGATTTCGGGGCGGACGCCGTCGAACTGGAGGTAGACTGTGCTCACTCCGGCGTCTAGGAGTTCTTTGCAGTAGTCGGCGCTCCCTGCTAGGCGTATGCCGTTGGTGTTGATTTCGATGTGGTCGAAGCCCTCCTCCTTGGCCATTTGGACCAGTTCGGGGAGGTCTTCTCTGATGGTGGGTTCGCCTCCGCTGAATTGGAGGCCGTCGGCGGGGATGGGGCGGATGCTTCTGAGGGTTTTGATCATGTTGCGGATTTGTTCCTTGGTGGGTTCGTAGACGGTGCCTGTGATGTTGGCGTTGGCGAAGCATATTGGGCAGCGGAGGTTGCAACGGTTCGTGACATCTATTATTCCGAGGGAGGGGGTGGACTTGTGGTTGGGGCATAGGCCGCAATCGAAGGGGTGACCATGGACGGCCTTGGTCTGAGGATTCTCTATTCCGCCGCCTACTACGGAGTACTTCTGGGCTCGTATGTATTCATCGTAGCTTGACCAGTAGACTTCGGTGACCTTCCCGTGGTCGGGGCATTCTTTTTCGATGTAGACTTTGTCGTCTTCCTCGTAGATGGTTGCGTCTATGACTTTCTGGCATTCGGGGCAGAGGCTTCGGGTCTGCTTGATCAGGTTCACGTGATTGCCACCACTGAAAGTGGTGGTAAATTGGAAGCGGGGATTATAAAGGGATTTTCAAACGAAAGACCGGGTGAAAGAGGGGAAACTCCTCCTAAATACTGGTACAAACGATAGTAGAAGGACATGGCCGTAACTGACAGGACTAAAAGGGCCCTCAAGGAGATCGGGTTGACCGAGTATGAGATTGCCGTTTACCTTTCCCTCCTTGAGAACGGGCCAAGTACAGCGAGCCAGGCCAGTAAGGATGCTGGGGTCCCTTATTCGAAGATATACGATGTACTCACGAGCCTCGAAGCGAAGGGTTGGGTAGAAGTCGAGAATACTAGGCCAAAGCGGTATTTTCCTAAGCCTCCTTCAGAATCCTTGGAGGCGACACGCCTCACTATCGAATCCACGCTCCAGAGCAACCTGAGCCAGGCACGGGGAGAACTCGAACCATTGTACGCGTCCAAAGAGCTTCAGGAACGCCCCGACATATGGATCGTGAGAGGGGACTTCAACATCATCGCCCGAATCCGCGAGGCCCTCAACGCGTCGAAGCGCACGTTGATGATCGCCACCGTCGCCCCGCCTCGTCCTCTCCTAGAGATTCTCCTGGGGGACCTTCAAAAACTCAGAGATGCTGGAGTCGAGATCAGAATAATGGTCACAAAGGATGTAGGGGAAGAGACCTTTAGGCGCCTATCTGGACTAGGGGATGTTCGAGTGAAGGAGAGGATGTTCGGGGGCGGGGTCATATCCGACGGGAAACGCGTCATTCTAATCCTTGGCTCAGGGGAGACGAAGGACTATCTTGCGCTATGCTCAGATCACATCGGCTTGGCGTCACTAGCTAGGGAATACTTCCATTATCTATGGAACGAGGCCCAGCCAAAATAGTGATGCCCTTATGATGGACCTAAAGGCATATGACTGTGTTACGCTCGTAATACTAATCGGGGGATAATGTGAAACTCGTAACCGTGAAACTACCCGAAGGCCTCATCAAGGGACTGGACGACCTAGTCCGGCAAGGAATGTATCCGAGCAGGAGCTCAGCCATCCGCGCCGCTGTAAGGGATATGTTAAAGAGGGAACTCTGGCGCATCGAAGCGCCCTAGGCTAACGCTCCCGCTTCCCCTGGATGAAGTCCTCGACCCAGACCTTCGCTACCTCGTATGGCGTTTGGACAGGAGGATGCTTGAACGCGTAGGCGGAGATGCTCGTCAAAGGCCCCTTTATCCCGCGATCCAATCCTAATTTTGTTGCCCTTATGGCGTCGATGACCATGCCCGCGCTGTCCGGGGAGTCAACGACATCCAGCTTCAGGTCGATGCTGAAGGGAGTGTCCCCGAAGTATTTGCCCTTGATCCAGATGTAGCAGATCTTCTTATTCTTCAAGAAGGGGACGTAGTCGCTGGGACCGATCTTCAAGGGGACCGGGTAGGGAATCAGAGACGCTACGGCACTGGTCTTGCTCTCCCTCTTAGTCAGCAATCGCTCCTCCTCAAGCATATTCAGGAAGTCCGTGTCCCCACCGACATTCAGCTGATAACTCTCCTCGATGAAGGCCCCACGATCCACCAAGAGCTTCGCCAAAGTCTTGTGGACGACAGTGGCACCAACCTGACTCATAACGTCGTCCCCCGCGCATGGGAGGTTGGCCTTCTCAAATCTGCGCTGCCATGAGGGGACTGAAGCGATGAAACTAGGGATACAATTTACGAAGGCACAATCCGCATCCAAGGCCTGCTGAGCATACCATTTCGTGGCCCTATCGCTTCCCACGGGGAGGTAATTAACAAGCATATCCGCCTTCGCCTCTCGGAGGATACCGGCCACATCGCTGTGCGGGTTCCCGGAGTTTACTTTGACGACTTGCTTCTGGAACTTTCCGAGGCCGTCCAGAAGGTTGCCCTTAGCGACTTTGACGCCGAGCCTGGGGACCTTTGCGAAGACTAGGGTGTTGTTCGGCTCCATGAAGATTGCTTCGCCGAGGTCCGCACCGACCTTCCTATCGTCGACGTCGAAGGCGGCGACGAACTTGATGTCCCTAACGTGGTAGCCTCCGAAGTTGGCGTGGAGTAGACCTGGGATGAATTCGTCTTCCTTAGCGTCATTATAGAAGTGGCATCCTTGGACGAGGGCGGAGCAGGAGTTTCCAACCCCTACTACGGCTACTCTTAGGTCAGACAAAGCGATTCTATTTTATCGACGTAAAATATGTATAAAAACCTTTTCGGGAACAAGGCGCAAGCAATAAGACCACAATCTCAGCCTCCAGCACCAGAATCGATGACAGGAACGTCTCTGGTCCAAGCGAGAAACTCCCCTGAGACTTTCCACAGTTAAATAATATACTCCGTCGAACCACAGACTATTACGGGAGTTATATTGCCGCGGAAAGGTTCGCCGTTCTTAGAATTGCTGCTTCCGAAGACTAGGGAGGTAATGTCCTCTCCCGTAGTAACAGTACGGTCCGAAGTATCAGTTATGGACGCCCTCGAAGTCATGACCCGAGACAGAGTTGGAAGCGTAGTTGTCCTCGATGATGAGGAACCAGTAGGAATCTTCACTCGACGCGACCTGATGAATAGAGTCATGAAGACAAACGCAGACCCAGGGAAGACTAGGGTTAAGGAGGTAATGTCCAAGCCTCTGATAATGATTGAACCAGGAGAGCCCATATCCACAGCGGTTAGAAGGATGCAGCAACTAGGGGTGGCGCGCCTCGTAGTCGTTGAGAAGGGGCGGCTACGGGGGATTATTACACAGACAGACATTCGCCTGAAATTCAGTCGAGGCTATTACAGCTATCGCCTCCTCGCAAAGAAGTTCGCGGTTGACACTTTGGCCTATGTGACCTTCTGGTCAGGCGTCTCTTACGTCATCTCAATCCTGATCGTCGGGATAGAGTGGGACAAATATGTTGCTAGCTCAGCGATAGGCTTCGTCGTCACAATCCTCTTAGGAGGACCCTTTGGCAGATACCTAGACATTTTCAGGCAGAAGTTCCACGTATAGACCAGAATCCAACTAATGCCGTCGCGTTCGCATATTCAAGAAGAAATCTATTGTAAATGGAAGAAGATAATGAGTATCAGCCACCACGGATAACGCGTTCTAAACGATGAAAGATGCCTCTCTTCCATTAGATCAAGATGTTTGACTCTACCCTCCCAAGGATCCTCGACTACCCTAACCTCACATAGAATAGTCTGTAGAATTATGAACGACCCCAGAATATCCCTTAAGTATTCTCCTAGACGAAGGCGACCATTAAGGACGAAACCGACGCTCAGACTCAGAAGTCACGGATAGATGACTATGCCTCAAGGGGAGATAGAGTAAAGCCATGGCGAAGTCGGACATAGCGACCATCCTCGCTAAAATCGATGACATAGTCGAGGAGATACGCGAACTCAGAAGAGCCCCAATATTACGTAGGATACCACTCCGTCTTGAGGACGTTGAGTTAAACTCGATTCAAGAGAAGGCGTTTCAGCTAATAGTTGAGCAAGGTGAGATGACTTCATTGGAGGTGGCCAATGTCCTAAATAGGACTAGGCCTCTGATGGTGATAAACCTGAATCAGCTAGTAGCCCTGGGTCTCGTGGAGAAGGTGAGGAGGGGGAGGCACGTCTACTTTCGACGAAGACAATCTGAGCCCCTGAGGATTATTGTTGGTGATGGCCTTGAGGAAAATGGATGTTATCTGTTCGTCACCCTGGTTTCTGACGACTGGCCGCGAAATATGGATGATGTGGAACGGGTCGTCTCTGAGCGCTTGAAAGATATTCCCGACTGGAGAGTTGAACACGTGGCTATACTGCCCCGACCTTTGGTCAAAGATGCAGAGCGATGACGCCAAGTTCTAACCTGAAAGATCCATCGCGAGAACCGCCTAAGAAGACTCCTCGATTCTCACGAAGGTGAATACAAATTGAAACACATGGTGTGGCGGGCCCGGCGGGAATTGAACCCACGACCACCGGATTAAAAGTCCGATGCTCTTCCTAGCTGAGCTACGGGCCCAAGTTCAACGGCGGGGTGAACCTGACTTGGACGAACGTTTAAAGCTTTCTAGGCACGGTTTCGCTAGGCCGTCTTCCTCACAGTCTTCCATCTGACGCCCTTCGAAGTATCCTCAAGGACCACACCTAGGCTCTCAAGTTGTGCCCGTATCTTGTCAGCAGTCGCCCAGTCCCTCCTCTGCCGCGCCTCTTCCCGCCTCTGAACAAGAGCTTCTATCTCTTCGGGTAGGCGTTCCTCCTCAAGAGCCTCACTCAATCCTAGTCCTAGGACCGTGTCGAGGGAGAGGAGTAGTTCAAGAAGTTCCTGTGCGTCTCCACGACTAACCTTTCCCTCGTCTAGGCGTTTGTTGACCTCGTTGATGAAGTTGAAGAGTGTGGCGAGGGCTCCTCTGATGTCTAGGTCGTTGTCTAGGGCGGCTTCGAATCTGTTTCGCGTCAATTCCACGAGTTCTTCAGCGCCATGTTCTTCTCCATCTGCGTCCCTGAGTCGCTGGATGAAGGCTAGGAGGTTCTCCACCGTCTTCTCCGAGGATTCTAGGGCCTTCGTGGTGAAGTTGAGTTGCCGCCGGTAGTGGGTGGAGATGAGTATGAGGCGGATCGCCCTCGGACTATGACCCTTCGATAGTAGCTCTTCTAGGGTGATGTAGTTTCCTAGGGATTTGGCCATCTTTTGGCCTTCCACGAGGAGGTGTTGGCAGTGGAGCCAGTAGTTCACGAACCTCCTCCCCGTCAAGGCCTCGGACTGGGCGATCTCGTTCTCGTGGTGGGGGAAGATCAGGTCGATGCCGCCCGTGTGGATGTCGAAGATCTCCCCTAGATACTTCGTGCTCAGGGTGGAGCATTCTATGTGCCAGCCGGGTCTGACGTTGCCCCAGGGGCTCTTGTAGGTGATTCCTCTCGCCACTTCCTTGGGTGTCGACTTTTTCATTAGGGCGAAGTCGGCGGGGCTGTCCTTGGCGTACTCGTCGCTGTCCACCCTGGCCCCGGCCTTGAGGGCGCCCAGATCCAGTTTCGAGAGGCGGCCGTAGCCCTTGAACTTGGAGACGTTGAAGTAGACACTTCCGTCTCTCACGTATGCGTACCCCTTCTCGATCAATTCTTCGGTCATCTTGACCATGGCTTCGACGTTCTCGCTGGCCCTTGGATAGGCTGAGGCCCGTTCGATATTGAGGGTGCCCATGCCCTCGAAGAATATTCTTTCGTATTTTTCGGTGAAGGCGTTGAGGGTTAGGCCTTCCTTGGCTGAGTCCCTTATTGTCTTGTCGTCGATGTCGGTGATGTTCATGACTTGGGTTACTTTGAGGCCCTTGTATTCTAGGTAGCGTCTTACGAGGTCGGTGAAGAGGAAGCTTCGGTAGTTGCCGATGTGGGGTGGCGCGTAGACCGTCGGGCCGCAAGAGTACATCTTGACCTGTCCCGGGACGAGGGGTGTGAAGGGTTCTTTGCGTCTTGTGAGGGTGTTGTAGAACTGGAGCATCTGGGGTCGCCTTGGAGCTGGGGGCGAGATTTGAACTCGCAGTCTCTCGCTCTGCAGGCGAGTGCATTGACCGGGTTCTGCCACCCCAGCACAATTGAACTTTCGCATCCTACAATATATGGTTCACGGACCGCCCGTAGACTATCTCGACTAGCGCCAATAGAAGAACCCATCTGCGACTATTCTCCGAAGGCCTAAGACTCGATATGAAAGAGATGATTAGGGGGAACTGAGAGAATGTCCAGTGGTTTATTGAGTTCTGGAAGGAGACCCAGAACCCAGCCTAGCCGATAGACTGAGGCTTCATGTCTATTAGCTGCAGAACTCGGTCAGCTAGATAATAACAGTCAGATGGGCCGAGGGTGAAGACTTGCTATCAGTGAAGAGGAGTTTCAGAGGCTCATATGGGAAGCCTTCGAGAGCTACTGCGCACTGTAGTATAGAAAGGATGAACGCTGGGTTCTATGCCGACCCACAAATAGCTATTTTAATAGTCCACTTATATGAGAAACATAGATTCCAGCTTTTGTTATTCTTATGATGTTATATCTCCCCTGGCGTTCTCTGGTTATGTACCCGCTCTTTTCTAGCTTTTCCAGCAATCCCTTGTTAAGCTTCATCAGATAGTTGATCCTACTTACTCTTCGCAATCGCGAATAATCTTCTTCAAATCCCTCTACTCCTACATCCCTAAGGAAGTTTAGTATATCTATGGTCTTCATTCCTTTTTGCTCCTTGCAGAGCTTAACCAATACTTTCATACTATTTTTATCCGGTAGCTGTAGCTGCAGGTTCTCTAGGAATTGTAGCTTAAGTTCTCTGCAGATGCTAAGCCCATGCTCCTTTCTATCTTCTTCATTCTGCGAATATTTGTCAGCTCCTACGTAGTAAGCTGTTGCACCATGTACCATCGCAGCTAGTGTGGCGCCTACAGAAGTTAGCCTTCCAGCCCCTGAAATATTAATATAAACCATGTTGTTTCTTGATTTCTCTTCGAGAATGATACTTGAGACGTTTTTTATTACCTCCAGCAGGTCAAACATATCGACATGCCTACATTCGACCTCCATGCCTCTCTCTTCTAACTTGTTTCGCACAGCTTCCAAATAATATTTTTGTTCTTCTATCATTTCATCGGAATATTTTGTTTTATTATGCTTCGGTCTTTCGGTTACAGCGAGCAAGTAGACTTTATTGGCCTTATACCTTTCAAATGGTATGACCGCTCGGTCGATCTCATGGCCTAAGGGTATGATGTGTATGATCTCTTCCCCGAGTGTGTCACGGATTTTCTCCATTACCCCTTCGTCCCATAGCTAAATATGTTAATGATGTTAAATCAATTATATTTATCTTTGCCTTCGGTAGATCTTAGATAGTGAGGCCCAATGAAGGGAAACAATTTTCTCAAGAAGTTCAGGGGCACAACAACTGAGTGGGTGGTAAGGAGTGAAAGAGAAATCCTCGGTTATAAGAAGAGTTACAGAGAATTGGCAAGAGCTGGAAATGGACATAAATGTTGCGAGAACCCAAAATTCAGGCATGACAAAGTCAGAGGCGAAATTTTTTGTGTGAATTGTGGAATGGTGATAGTTGAAAGGACGATCGGGCAAGGGGGCAGAAGAGGAGGGATGTGGTTGGGAAGCACGTAGGGTGGTATGAGGGAGATGCACGAGAATGAGGCATTTATGGGAATGAGTTACTATTTCATGCTTGTTAAAAAGTTCAAATGTAAAATCTGCGGAAAAATCTGCCAAGGATATCTTGAGCTTGAAGAACATATGGAAAGACATACGCGAGATGGGGGATAGAAGTAGGAGATGGAAATATGAATTATAGAAGACTTGTTGAACTCACAAAGCATACTCCAAAGCTGAATGTGGACATCTAACTATGACCAATATATGAGGAATAAGAAATGAGTAGATTTGAGATAAGCCTTGAAGAGTTTGAGAAGCTAGAGGATCTTGGTAAAAGGCCGCGACCCAAGATTCTAGAGAATGTGGCTGAAAAGATAAAGGAATACGATGCCCAATGCAAAGCTCCAAAATACAATGCTACTTATCGTAGAGTTCTGAAGGCTAGGGAAGGAGATTGCTGCCTCGTTGATGCGGACGGTAATGTGAGCGAAAGGGCTCTAAAGGTTATAGAAGACGCGCTGAGGGCTTTTGAAATGGGTAGACAGATGGGTGGAAAATTCAGGGAGAGACTCAGGAAGAAGCTTGAGGACGATGAGATAAGGAGCATCCTCAAAAGATTTAGAAACTTATGCATCGATTCCCTAGATCTCAAAGAGTTCAAAGATGATGTGAAGAGGCTCTATGAGGCTCTCTCTGCCTCCGGCAGTAGCGGACTGTCGTCTAGGCAAGACTCATTTGAGGTCGGCGCTACCAAGATAATGAACTTTCTTTTTCCAGAACTCTTCATCATGGTCGACAGTAACGTGAAAAAGGCGGTCGGCAGAAGTGGCCCGGGCGTCCCCTTTGGAAAGTACTGGGACATTATGATGATCTGCCGCCGAGAGCTGGAAGAGCACAAGAAAGTCCAAGGTAGCTATAATAGCTTGTTGGAATCGGACATCAAACCAACTACGCTGACAAGGATCTTTGATAAATGCGCCTTCATTATGGGAAAAAGCGAAATATGACGTTGATGTGGCAAGGCGAGGGAAATCTATGATCTCCCTCATTCCCTAGCCACCTGAGTAAAGATAGACGATGTAAGAAATTTAGTTTTTGCGGATAACGGATCGCAGCCCAAGGATTCATTATAGCCTAGGCATATCGAAGGTAAGAAAATTGGAGGAAGTCTAGATTTTGGTAGCCCAAAGGATGATTGAAATTATTAGTCGATTTCTAAGAAGATTGGTATTCCCGCCTAATTGGGGGTAAATCCTGCCAAGTCCGCTACCCAAATCCTGAGAATCGATTAATTTTTCAACTTCACTATCGGTGTTTTACCTAGCGCTATTGGGGAGTTGGCTTTGCTTCCCCGATTCTTAAGCCCGCCAGGTCAAGGAGCAATACTAGAGCGTCGGACGATGGAACCCTTACTTGCGATTATGTGCCGAAAATGGGACCTAATGTCAGAGGCCGCCTATCCGCGGCTATGATATTCTCGATGTGAACCCATCGAAGTCCGCGTCGAAGCTAACCAAGTTCTCGACATCCATCCTCCTCATGAGGGCTATGGTTGTGCAGTCGGTGAAGCTCAACCCCTTCCCAGCGTAGCGCGGGAAAAACCTCAAGCCTCCTTGAACGCTCCCCAAGAAGTTGGGGAGCTTCTTGTGTGCTAGTCACTAGCGGAACCTTCCGGAAGGTTATCAGGCGCGGAGTCCCACCGAGCCCGTGGAGCTCCAGCCCTGCTATATCTTCAGCATCCCCCGGAGTTCCTTGCCCTCCCGCATACAGTAGCCGCTGACCATGCTGGTGTCCCAGCCGATGCAGAAGTCCCGCACACCCCTGTCCAAGTAGTACTGACACTCCTTCGCCGTGCCCGCTTCCGCTCGCGGCCTTACTCCCGCCTTGAGGGCCATCTCGTGGGCCTTGTCCCTATCCGTGGCTATCTTCTCCTTGAAGTCCGCTGCCTTGTAGGGCTTCCCGGGGGTGCGCAGGCTCAGGCCGTAGTCGGTTGGGCCGAACTGGATCATGTCTATCCCATCTATGGCTAGGACGTCTTCAAGCTGCTCCATGAGGGTCTTCTTCTCTATCATCAGGGCTATGACTATGTCATCTATATGCTGAGCGTAGTCAGGCACCCTTATTCCACGGGTCCCCACGAAGCCGTTGACCCCCTCAGGAGGAAGCTTAACCCCCTCAACACACTCCTTAGCCTCCTTGGCCGTCATGACATCCGCGAAGAGGATGGCGTTGAAGCCAGCTGCGATGGCCCTCTGGGCTATCCAGTCCTTGGGATGCCTGTCAATCTTTATCATAGTGCCGAGGCCCGTCAGCTCAGCCGCTCTACACATGTTGTCGAGGTCGTGGAGGTCCCAAGCTCCATATTGGCTTCCGAACTCGATGTAGTCCATCTGGCCCGTTACGCCTATCGCTTCCCAGAGCGTCGGCCACGTGGACGATAGGTGTGTCCCTATAGTCGGCTTATTCTGCTTCAAAAGTTCCCTAATCTTGTTTGCCATTAAGGTCACGGGTAATTGCTACTTTGTTGAGGACTTAAGCGTTTCCACAGGGAAGAGGGCGGTAGAGGCCAAGATTGTTCGAGGCCCTTTTGTCTAGGCGAACTGTAGATGAGTGAGGACTTGGGAAACGCTTCCTACGACTACGGCATATGGAAGACGACGAGAGAAGTATCACAGTTGCCTAGGCGACGACAGACCGTGAAGCCTGTATCAGCGCCTACAGGACATCCAAGACCTAGGATTCATAATTAGGAGTTCAAACCAATCCGCTAACGTAGCATCTGAGCAACATCCCCATAGTTTGACGGTTCTTTACAATACTATTAGAGGATGGTCCCGCGGCCAGGATTTGAACCTGGGACAGTCCGGTCTCTGTGCGCCCGGTAGGCTGGTGACTCCCACCCCTCTGGTAGAGGTCTACAGCCGGAAGCTCTACCAGGCTGAGCTACCGCGGGACAGGCTAGAGAAGAAAAGCCGGGATATAAATGCTTTAACGTCCCAAGATACCTCGGCTAGCCTAGATGGGGATTCGAAGGAGTTCGAAGGAGGAGACACTCAACTAAGACATGGGGCCCAGCTACCACAAAATACTGACGCCTGTGACGTAGCCGAGAAAGTGGTGGAGAGTATTAGATCAGCAACGTGAATATGGTGAACCCGAGAACAAGGCCTAGTACGATGCTTGCTACGATGAAGACGATAACAGCGACTATCGCGATGGCTATGGCTTGCCCCCGTGTGGCGTCGAAGAAGTGCTTCACGAGGCCTAGCCACATAGCCAGTTGAATAAGGGCTGCAAGGACTCCCGTGAAGAAATACCGGAAGATTGCCCCGATGACGACTCCCAAGACGACTATCCAGATAGCGTCGATGAACTTCGCCTTTCTCCTTCCGACGATGAGCCTCCCGGCCAGCCAGAGGGAGGGAGAGATGATGACGATGTTGACAATTATGCTGATTAGGAGCACATCGAGGTTTATGGCCACTAAATCACCTGTCTTCGAAGCTGGAACTCAAGGCCCTCTAATATAACCTTTCATCGATCATATCCTCTGCTAATAGTCGGTGAACTCGCCGCTCTTGTAGGCTTCGAAATCCCTCTTCATCCTCCCCATCATCTCAGGCTTCGTGAACAGATCCACAGCCGTCATCGCAAGACCCTTAGCCGCAAGGATCAAACCTTCGTGACCCGCCTCCGACTTAGCGGCATCCCTGAAAGCAACCGAATGCCCCGGTGTGCCCTCTGGGGCGATGGAAACTGTCGGGTGTATGGCGGGCATGACTTGGCCAACATTTCCCATGTCTGAGGACCCGTAGCTCCTCTCCGTAACCTCCTCCACCTTCACTCCTAGGCTCTCCCAATTCTTCGTGAAGAGTTCGACCAAGGTCGGGTTCGAGACCATGTTGTAGTCCCTCGTTGCGTAGGTGCCTATCTCCACCCTCGTCCCAGTTCCCAGCGCTGCCCCACGGGCACAATTCTTTACTCGCTCAACCGTCTCCTCAAGATAGGCCGGATCCTTCGCCCGGACATAAAGGCGCATCTCCGCATAATCCGGAACAATATTCGGAGAGTCGCCTCCACGTGTTATTATCCCATGTATCCTGACATCCATGCGGACGTGCTGCCTAAGGGCGTTGATGAGGTTGAACGTATTGAGAACCCCGTCTAAGGCGTTGACGCCGAGGTGGGGAGTTGCCCCAGCATGGGACGCCTTGCCGTAGAACTTGAAGAAGAGAGCCTCACGACCCACATTCAATAACTTAACCGTGTTCACCGACCCCGGATGAACGAGCATCGCAGCGTCCGCGACCCGGATCTCATCCAGCATCCTAGGTTTCCCGCAAGCGCCCTCGACGACCGACTCCTCAGCCGGCGTTCCAAAGACCATGACCGTCCCTGCAACCTCACCCATGAGTCTACTAACGGCGATTCCCGCGCCAACCGACGCTGTGCCGATAATGTTATGGCCACAGGCATGACCTAGACCCGGGAGCGCGTCCATCTCAGCGAGGAAAGCGACCTTAGGCCCTCCCGGTCTTCCCTCGAAGACTGCCTTGAAGGCGGTCGGCATTCCACTAATGCCTCGGGTCACCTTGAATCCAGCTTTCTCAAGTTCATCGCAGTAGAATTTCGACGTCTTGAATTCCTGGTACCCAATCTCTGGGTTAGTGTGAACCGTGTCACTTATCTCGATGAGTTTTGGCCTCATCCTGTCGATCTCAGCTGTCACCTTCAACTTCAAGCTCTCACAGGACATGGACATCACCAACAACTTGCTGTTTAGTCTATTTTCAACTTTCTACCTATGATCTGGGATTCACGCCTCTGGACAGAAACCCCTCGACCTGTTGCTCTAACTCCTCAAGGCTATCGCATACGATCAAGTCTCGGCGCCAGTCCTCCGGCAGCCGCCTCCTGAATTGCCCACCCGCCCTTCTGTCGAGGATGGCGATCACTCCCCTATCCTCCTCACTACGTATTAGGCGCCCGGCGCATTGGGCGAGGGTGTTGGCGCAAGGTATGTCGTTGACGTACTCCCGAGCCTTCGCCCCGAATCTTGCTTGAAGATAATCGTGGTATGTGTCTAGAAGAGGGGTCTTTCTAGGGTATGGAAGGCCAACGATGAGGACAGCGGAAAGGAGGGAGGCTTCTTCGAGTGTGAGGTCGACGCCCTCGCTTATCTTCCCCCTAGCTACACCATAGACGACGCACCTTGAGTTGTTCATTAGGAATTCGAGGACTTCATCGAACCTCGTCTTATGAGCCTCCATAAGCTGGGGAACGTCAACTGACACCAGTTTGACAACTGTCTTCATAATGTCATAAGAGGGAAAGTAGACGATGGTTCTGCCTCGAATTTTGCTTACAAGGGCTTCTAGGTGATGAGCTATTCTCCTCCATTCGTCCAAGTTCCTCGACTCATATTTGGTCGTGACCCCTCTATCTACTACCAACAGGCGGCGGTCCCTCGGGAAGGGGCTGGGCAGGGACAGCCGCTCAACTCTATCCTCATTCAGCCCTAGGATGTCAACATAGTACTGCTGGTTCCACAGCGTCCCCGACATTAAGATGGCTGAACGCAACCCGTTAATGACGTTGGCGGCTACTGCAGGGTCCAGACACCTGACTCCGAGGCTCTGGTAGGCACGCTCCCGAGTACTCATGTAGGTCTTGGCATAGTGAACGTACAGGGGCCGATCTTCTTCCAGCCATTTCATCAGGAATTCCGCTAACCGCCCAAGATAGGAGGATGGAGGTTTACCCTCCTGGGCCTTGGATGATCGAATATTCTCGGCGCTACTTTCAAGGTTCGTCGCAAGTTCAGAGAGTTCGTCCTCAGAAGAGACACCTATATCCTCTTTTAGTTCCGTTAGGAGCCTGTCCTTTGGGAGTAGGTATTCGCAGTCCAGACCACATTCCTTTGCGGCCTCTTCTCCAAGGATTCCCATAGCCCTCTCAAGGCCACGTACTAAACCCCCATCATCCACACCATACCTCTCCACCTCATCAGCAGCCCTCCTGACAGAGGAGACTGAAAGCTCGTCAGACAAAATGCTCGCCGCGTACTCCGGTAGCCCGTGAGCCTCGTCGAAGACGCAGTTTATCTCCTCCAAACCCGGCCCCGAGAGGGAGAGCAAAGCCCTGCGAATAGGCTCCACCAAGACGTAGTTGTAGTTGCCAACAATTACGTCAACGTTTCTCGCCAGAAGCTTAGTCACCTCATAAGGGCAGATTCCCCGGTTGCGGCAGATTCTGTACACATCCTCAGGCATTAAAGGGCCAGTATCCCTGAAATCCTGAACCGCACCAATGGCCTCAACCGTCGGCCTACCCCTAGAATAGGTTCCCTGATAATATCGGCAAGTCGAACCCGCACCCTCCTCCTTAGCATCGTGACAATAGGCCAGAAAGTCGGGGTAATTCATCCTACGGAGGGCTTCATCTTCTTGGATCAGCGGGCACATGTCCCGCCTATTCTTGAAGACTGCGGCGGCCAAGTTTACGCCTGAATGTTCCCTGATTCGTTTTAGCTCACGGCAGTATATCTCCAACTGGTTTATGACTCGCGTCAGAATGAAGAGTTTACCCGCCTCACAACTCTCCCGAGCCATCAGGTATCCTGTTAGGACGGACACGGATTTGCCCGTCCCACACGGTGAGTTGAGAAGGCCTATCCTCCCTTGGTGAAATATATGGTAGGTGAACTCTATTGCCTCTTGCTGATGTGGTCGCAGCTTGGAATAGGGGAAGTACTTATCCGCCAGCCTCGTGAACAAAGATTTTCCTAGTGAGCATTGTCTCGTCTGAGTCTTAAGGCTTGGGGAGAGGATAAATGGACCTAAGACTCAACATTTAGTATCGTCTCTGGTGTCAGCTACATGGAACCTTGGACTATATGGTTGACCGGGTTACCGGGAAGCGGTAAGTCGGCAATTGCGAGGCGGCTCAGAGCTAAGCTTCACAGTCGAGGAGTGCACAGCCAAATCCTCTCGACGGACGACCTGCGAAGGGTGATGACGCCGAATCCCACCTACAATGAGGAGGAGCGCGAGAGGGTTTATGCCACCATCGTCTACATAGCAGACATCCTCAACCAGAACGGTGTCAATGTTATCATCGACGGCACGGGAAACCGGCGTAAATACAGGGAGTTTGCATGGAAGACCTTGAAGAAGTTCGCCCTAATCTATGTCAGATGCCCCCTTGAAGTCTGTGTCCAGAGGGAAAGACGGAGAGTCAGGAGGAGTAGCGCTCCCACCGAGATTTACCAGAAGGCGTTTGATGGACGGAGTACAACGGTTCCAGGAATAAACGTTCCCTACGAGGAGCCCCTTGACGCTGAAGTCGTGGTCGATAGCGGCTCGATGGGGGCCTCTGAGTGCGCGGAGGAGATTCTTCATCAGCTTTGGAATCGTTTCTTCTGAGGAACTTATCCGCCTATGTAGGAGCCGACATCCTTAGGTTCGAAGACATCGGTCTCTAAGACAGTTGTCATGAAATCGAATATCCTTCTTCTATTCTCGGGGCTTACATTGGGATAGAAGAGTGGGTTAGCTATTACCAAACTCCTGAAGGCGTAAAAGGGCTGTATGACCCTCAGTAGTTCTTCGTCCTTCGTACGCTCTAGGTAACGCGTGAAGAGGTTATCGAAGAGTGTCTTGAATGGTTCCCTGTATTCGCCGTATCCCATTAGAGACCAGAAGATGTAGTTGATGGAGAGACAGGAAACGTCGTCGGCCGCTTCTCCCCACTCTCCCCTACTTCTATCGAGCAACGTGAACCTTGAGGGACCCTGCCAAAGGATGTTGAAGGGGTGGATGTCGCCATGGACTTGACATAGCCTGTGGGCCTTTCCTTTTATCCTCCAACGCCATTCGACACAGCTCTTCTCTATCTCCTCCAGTTCCTCATCGCTTGTGAAGCTGTAGACCCGTTCATCCTTAGGATACGAGTCGATGATTCCAGCAATGCAGTCCCCTCTCCCAAGTAGGTCCCGAATTCTACGTACATAGAGTCCCGGCGCATCATGCCTAACTCTATGGATTTTGGCCATGTATTCTGCGAGTAGCCGCGCCCTGTCGAGGTCTGGGGCTTGGAGTTTTCCCTCGTCCCTGATCCTGTCCAGGTCCTCCGCGTATTCCTGCCCCTCAACGTAGTCCATCAAGGCGAACCCGAGGACTCCTGAGCCAAGCCTATCGAC
>Ga0172362_10001962_pt1 | contig 17797 bp, 9 predicted proteins | sample LakKivs1_kivu2a2_FD_114534 | JGI IMG/M metagenome (GOLD analysis project Ga0172362, IMG submission 114534) | Sediment microbial communities from Lake Kivu, Rwanda - Sediment s1_kivu2a2 | ecosystem: Environmental > Aquatic > Freshwater > Lake > Sediment | place: Rwanda: Western Province, Lake...
CCGCGACGGATCCGGAAATCCTATCTCAACATTGATAGATGTTAAGATCGCCATCCTTTCCAGCGAAAATGATATTGATCTTATCTGGGAAGAATTGCACGAGGACGTTGATCCTGATGACCACGGATTATTTTCCATAGTAGTGGGAAAAGGAGTCACTCAGGCGGGAGGTCTGGCAAGCTTCAGCCTTATTGACTGGACAGTTACACCAAAATACATCAGGACAAAGATCAACGATGTGAAACTGGGGACGGCACAGTTATATTCGGTACCGTATGCCATGGTAGCCGACAGCCTGGGCGGACCATTATCGAAGCTGAAGGTTAAAGGGGCCGTGGGTTCGACAATGGAAGAAACATTGTTTGAGGTAAAGAACAAGGCAGGTCAGACTGTATTTGCAGTATATAATGAGGGAGTCAGAATCTATATCGGAGACGGGTCGAAAAGTCCGAAAGGCGGATTCTCGGTTGGCGGATTCGGATCAGTTAAAGACGAAAATAACAAGCAATACTTATTTGTGGATGATGACAGTGTGAGGATCTGGGTCAATGACCTTGGGAAATCTGCAAAAGGAGGGTTTTCAGTGGGAGGCTTCGGGTATACCAAGGAGAAGCCGAAGAAGTACCTGTATGCCAATGAGGACAGTGTAAGGATATACATAGATGATACAGGCAAGGGAGCAAAAGGAGGTTTTTCAGTCGGTGGATTTGATCAGGGCAAGGGGTATACCAATTTTCTCGATGTTTCAACTGATGCAAGCGGAATAGTAAATCCTGCTGTGAACAGAATATTATGGTATCCTCTCAAAAATGCTTTTCTGACAGGGAAAATCCTGGTTGAGGATAAAGACAGTGTTGGAGAGAATTCGTTTGCATCAGGATTTGAATCAAAAGCAAAAGGGATGTATTCACAGGCTTTAGGGTATAATGCTATTGCCAGAGGAGATTATTCTACGGCAATCGGGAAAAACGCTGTGGCAAATGAGACTAATTCATTTGCCTTTGGAGAGGATGCAACAGCTAATAATGGAGAGAGTTATGCAATTGGCCGGGGTGCTGTTGCAGAGGGTTTCCGAAGCTTTGCTTTTGGAAGTGCAGGATTAGATTCTGCCGGTGTGCTTACCGATGTTGCCCGCGCAGGAGGAGATTATTCTTTTGCTATCGGACAAGGATCACAAGCCATCGGAAAAGGATCTTTTGCCATGGGTGTCAAAGCTGAAGCCACAGGAGATTATACCGTATCTGTCGGCAATGGGCCGCTGTCGTCCGGATATCTCTCCACAGCTATTGGTGCGGGATCTGAATCTACTGTAGGCCGGTCGCTTGCCGTCGGAGCATATACTTCTGCCTCAGGAGCCAGTTCATTTGCAGCAGGATATTGCTCATGGGCTACAAAAATTAATAGTATGGCCCTTGGAGTAAGTGCCGGAGCGACAGGAGATTATTCAACAGCTATCGGTTATCGGACTGAATCAAGCAACAATTATTCTATTGCCGTGGGAGGTTTTGCAAAAGCGCACGGACAATATTCTCTGGCACTGGGGTATGGATCATGGGCCAAGGGAACATGGGCTTATGCAGCCGGTAGAGGTATCAGGGCAAATGAAAATGAAACAGTCCTGGGACGTTTTAACAAGGAAGGTGAGACAAATGCTCTCTTCATTGTGGGTTATGGAACCGGGGAAACCGACCGGAAAAATGCAATGGTAATCAATACTCTGGGAAGAACAACTTTTAATGAACCTATCTACATCAATTCAAGTTCGACAAGATATACAGAACTCTCAGCAGGTGGTGGCTTCTTCGTGGATGCAGCTCCTGCAGTTGCGCTGGAGGAAAGCGACAATCTGAAAAGATTCGGAATAAATGTTAACAATAAAGTATTTAATATCAGGGAAATGATCGGTTCATCATGGTATAACCGTTTATCCGTTGCGGAAAATGGTAATGTTGGAATCGGAACGGTCTCGCCGAGTTTTCTTTTAGAGATAGTGAATCCTTCAATAGTTAATACTCCATCCGTCACTATAAGAAATTCAACGACTGGTGATGCTGGATTAAAATTCCTGACCAGCAACGGACGTGCCTTTCTAATGGGTATTGATTATGATGACGGTACAGCATTCAAAATCAATCAAGCCAATGGCTTTGATACTCAAAAGACTTTTACAATATCAGGTGGCAATAATACAGGACTTGGAAGAATATCCGCGGCCAATCGGCTTGAAGTGGAGGGCAATGCATCAAAAACTGCTGCCGGAGACTGGCTGGCAAATTCCGATATCAGAATTAAATCTGAAATATCAGATATCGAAAATGCAAAAGAAGTATTATTGAAACTTCATCCGGTAAAATTCCGTTATAATGATTATTGGAAACAATTGCATCCATCAATTGAAGAACATTTTTACTATAATTTTATTGCCCAGGAATACCGTAATGTCTTTCCTGAATCTGTCAAGTCAAGTAATGAATATCTTGACAATGACTCAGAACCTCTGATGCAGCTTGACTCATATAATGCTCAGATAGTTGCAATAAAAGCTATCCAGGAGCTAATCCTGGAAAACCAGAACCTTAAATCAGAGGTGGAGACCTTAAAGGATGAGATGGCTCAGATAAAGGAGTTGCTGGGGAAGAACTAACGGCACACTTCGTACTCCGAAGCCTTTATCGACCTCCGGAGCTTTAGAGAAGGAGGTGGCGAATGAGTAACGGCACAGCGGCTATAAGTTATATTGTTACATAACCGCTGGCTGCCTGCCCGCCTTCTTGAAGGAAGCCAACACCCTACCCCCTTGCGCGTAGGGCATATAAACCCATAATTGATCCAGCCTTATAAATTTCTTTTACCCCGTAGGGGTTCAACGAAATCTGTTTCAATTGCTTCCTCAAATCCGGATTGAATTCTCCCCCTTTACCCCTGCGTTAAAGCCCAGTATTAAATGCAGACTAAAGTCCAATAATATTATCCGAGTTGTTATCGGAAATGTATGACCTGCAGGTAAGCTTAAATCCCGGATAAAGCGCATTGAACTTCTTATATTTCGATAACCTGAACTCCGATTTGTCAAATTTTACCTCTATGGCTGAACCTTTACTGTTGTTTTCCGGAATAATAAAATCAACTTCATTACCGTCTGAAGTTCGCCAGTATTTAATTTGGTCCGTCTCATGAAGCTGTCTGAGCCGTATGTAAACATAATTTTCCACAATAACGCCCCTGTCGGTTCTCTGGAGAACTGGGATAAACTGACTGATAATAACATTCCTGAATCCGGTATCATTAAAATATATCTTTGGCATCCGGGTAAGCTCTTTCCGGATATTTGTATAGAAAGGTCTTATTAGGCTTACATGAAAGCATTTTCTGAGTATATAGATGTAGTTCTCAACCGCGGTGACCGATATTCTCAGGGTATTTGCCAGCTCATTGATATTCAGCAATGAACCGCACTGATGGGCAAGCAATGCCATAAGTACATAGAATTTATCCTGATTCTGTATTCCTGCTTCAAGAACATCCCTCTTCAGATAAGATGAGAATAAGTCTTTCAGAATAGTTTTCTTTTCTTCCATGTCATTCTCAAGGACTACAGCCGGGTAACCGCCGAAAATCAGATACTCATCAAACAAGGACTGTATAAGGTGTCTCCCGGAAGAAATATAACCGGACCGTTTCCTTATCTCATTCCAGTCTGAGATCAAGTCTTCATGTCTGCGGAAAACCAGGAATTCTTCAAAATCAAGAGGATAGAGTTCAAAGATCCTTTTACGGCCTGCGAGTGAGTCCGAGAATTTCCTGTCAATATAAAATGCACTGCTGCCTGTTGTGATTATTTTGATTTGCTTTTTATACTTATCATAAATAAGTTTCAGAAAATTGGACGGATCCGTCAGGTATTGAACTTCATCCAATAGCAGATAAATCTTCTTGCTGCCTGTGGTGATATACCTGAAAATATTTTCAGGATGTTCATTCAGGGCATTCAGAATGCCAGGCTCCTCAAGAGTAATTAAGTAAGCGATTTCTCCTTTCTTTTTAAGGAAAGAATTAAGCTGCTCCAGGATAGTCGTCTTGCCTGTTTGCCTGGCACCGGTGATTACTATGATCTGTTCGCTGTCCAGGTTTTTCCTGATCTTTATCAGAATTCTTCTTTCAAACATGATATCCATTTTCGATTGAAACTGTAAATATATAAATCTTATTCAATAAATACTGATTATTGGCTATTTTTACTTTTATACATCATTTTTCTCGTTTTTGGGGAATCTGAATCGAATTCCGGGATCCTATAATTGAAAAGCTGGAGAAAATGGTCGGGCAACTGCTTGATTAAAAGGAATGATTCTTCGTAACCTCAATTGCCGCCAGTTTCAACTGACGGACTTGAATGCTCCCACTTATCCCGGGGCTTTAGCCTAACAAAGAATTGGACTAAAGTCCCAAAATGAATAAAATCCATCAACCGTCAGCTGAAGCTGACGGCAATTGAAATTATGTTACAGCCTGAGTTGAATAATGAGATGTCACCTGAAGCCAACTGCAATTGAAATTAAAGTCATTCTTATTTAATTCCGGCTGAAGCCGGCTGCAATCGAAATTACAATGCAGCTAGTAAAATGCCATCCGAAACCATCTTCCTACCCCCCCTTGCCCGTAGGGCATAAACCATAATAACTGGTGATTCAGCATATTGAATCTTTCTTACCCCGTAGGGGTTCAACAAAATCAATTTGATATCTTAAACCTGACAAGCCTCAGCGGCATCCCTGTCGTGTTCCTGAGTTTTGCTACTGCATACGCATATCCTTTGAAAATCACAAATCTTGAATCCGAAAAGCTCAGGTCATAATCATCACAGACAAAGCTCGTACGGGCAAGTTTCTGACCATTATTGTCATATGCAATCACATTGAATATATTGCTCTGCTTTTCTTCAGCCGCGGTGAATTCGAAAACAAGAAGATTACCTTCATCATCGGTAATGACATTCGAAAAATAAGGCAGGTTAGGATAGTAAGTATTTATATCCTTATAGCTGTCTAATTTTGTCAAAGCCTCCTCCCCTCTCCTGATAATGTCATCACTGTTAGGAAAAGCCTTTATCACTGTACCAGGAGTCGTTCCCCTCTCCCCCTTGCTGATTCGTGTAGAATCGCGCACCATTCTGGCATAGCTGACCGAATTTGATAACATCTGCTTTGACGCCTCATAATGCTCCAGAGCATCTTTTTCGGTAACTCTTAAAGGTGTGATATCAAGTTTAAACTTATTTGTCTCCTTACCGGCGGCATTCATATATCTGACTTCACCCGTTTTTCTGTCAAACTGAAGGAACTGGCCTGACTTAAGAAAGACAAATACCGGTCTTCTGAATATCATGTAATTAGGAAGAAATATCTTCCCATCAGGAGGTGGAATAATCTCCATCTTCATTGAATCCCTGTTTGTAGTATTATAATACTTAAAGTCGCCGGGTTCAAATACATCATAGATTATTTTTTCTTCACCGGAATAAATATCGAGAATAACGATAATATGACGCCAGTCTGAGGTTTTATATTTTGGATCAGTAGTTTTTGCTGCCCATAGAACGTTCCCTTCAAGAAGAATTTTCCCGTTGCCAAGTGGCAGAAAACCTCCAGTCATATATTTCAGAGTTATAGCCTTGAAAAAGTTCCCGTCCAGATCGAAGAATTTCAGGCGGGCATTGACGTCAGTTGTGAAGATATATTTGCCGTCTACAACCGGCTGAACTACCGGAAACATCGGAAACTGGTTTGGTTTCCCACCTTTAGTGCCGAAGCTTTTTAAAAAATTGCCATCCGGTCCGAATTTCCATATCTCATGCCTGTTTCTGTGACTCATGAAAACAGATCCGTCAGGGGCAACAACGATTTTCTTTTCCTCCTCACGACCTACATCAGGTGTAATTGTGTCATAATAAAGATCGAACAGGGTTTCCCAATTATTCTTAGCTCCATAGGATTTATCAGCCACAAGTTTCACCGGACCGGTCTTATAGAGGTCGATAAGTTTCTGGGCAGTACCTGGACCTGCCGTAATACCTGCAATTACCAAAAGCAAAACCATTCTTTTCATAGCTGTGATTATTAATATGTTATCAAAGGTTGAATTATATAACCATTCTCATCATGGAGAATGATTATCTGTGACTTCTCATGCCACATCTTGTTCAGGTCCTTTCCCTCATAAAACTCATAAAGCAGGATCTCTGCTGCGGGGACCGGTTCAGTTTCAGGCATTCTGCCCGGCCTTACAAGGAAAATAATACCTGTAATAAGCGCTGCAGAAGCAACTGCCAGAATCCTCAGATTGAAGCGTTTTCTGCTTACTGCAGTAGGGACAAATTCAGGAATGGCAGATTCATTTTCATTCAGATCTGCCTGGTTCAAAAAGTTGCTTATCATAACCTTATCTTCCCTGACATGATCATATAACTCCCGGCATGCCCGACAGGATGCAAGGTGTTCCGATACGGCTGCTGCATCTTCCGGGGCAACCTCCCTGTCTGCATATTCCTGCATCTCAATTCTGTTCAAACATTTCATGATACTGAATTTTTAGTTTCTCTTTCAGTCTTTCAATTGCACGTACAAGTGTTGTCCCGACTGAATTAGGGTTTATTTCGAGTATCTCGGCCATTTCAGCATAAGAAAGTCCATGATTGTATAATACCAGAATGGCCTTTTCTTTTTCATCGAGCTTCTCAAGTATTTCAAATACTATTCGTCGTTTTTCATCCCTGAAATACTCTTCGTGAAAATCTGTCTTCAGTACACCGGAACGAGAGAGAAATTCCTTTTTATCTCTTTTCATTGCTTCAGAATTAAAATAGGTCCGGGAGAGATTCAGGTAAACCTTATATAACCATGCCCGGGAATTCTGAAACTTAACATTCTTCTGAGTTTCTATATAGAACTTCATGAATGTCTCCTGGGTAATATCTTCACTTTTTTCAGGTGAGATATTCATTTTGAGTCCAAAACACCTTAATTCCCTGTAATACTTTTTATAGATATCATCAAAAAGCATAATGACCGGGCATTTTCACTTTCGCTTCAGCAATATGACTAACCTGCGACTGTTTTGTGACATAAAATGATAAAATTATCCTGGACAGGATGATAATCTGAAAAATCGCATTCTTTCTGCTAAATTATGTTAAAAGGGATATTAGAATAAAAGCAGGGAACAACTTTTTGATAATTTTATGAATTCCAATATGATCTGAACAGTAACATAAAATTCCTATAAATGAAAAGAGTATTTGCAATTATTACAGCATCAATTATTGTCTGCTGCTCCTTCGGACAGAATTCGGTTCCACGGACTCTTCTGCCATCAAACATAGTTAATGAACTTGCCGGTGAGGCTTCGGGAGAAAGAACTTTGAACCATATCATAGAAATGGCTGCTTATATTCACGACCGGCCTGATTCGGAATACTCAGGTTATTTCTTTGAAACTCAGTATGTATTTGACAAGCTGCAGGAATACGGGCTTGAAGGTGCTGTTATAAATAAGTATCCCGGCGGACAGACCTGGGACGGAATAAAAGCAACACTCTGGGAAGTAAGTCCTGGACGTTCAAAAATTGCCGACTATGCCGATCTTCCTGCAGTCCTTGCATCAGGCAGTACAAATGCCGATGTGACGGCCGAACTAGTCTGGGTTGGCGAGGGAAGAGAGGAAGACATTGAAAAAGCAGGTGTAACCGGTAAGATTGCAGTTACATCAGGCAGCATTTCAATGGTCCATACACTGGCTGTGGCGAAAGGTGCTCTGGGTGTGATCTCGTACAATTCGCCAAGACCTTATGAAGTGCCCCTGGCTATTCCAATCTCGGGTATAGGAGGCAGACGGGGCGGGGAAAGTACTGCAAAATTCGGTTTTTTTCTCCCGCCAAGGGAAGGCATTGTCCTGCGCGACAGGCTTCTTGGCCGGGAAAAAATAACGGTACATGCTGTTGTCCAGACTCAGATGTTGGATTATGATCTTGAGGTTCCTTCATGTATTATTAAAGGAACCGATCCTGATGCCGGTGAAGTTATATTCTCCGCACATCTTTTTGAGGGTTATGTCAAAATGGGGGCAAACGATGATCTTTCAGGTTGCGCGGCTATACTTGAAATTGCCAGGATGCTGAATACGATGATGAACGAGGGAAGGATTGAGCGGCCGAAAAGAACTATCAGGTTCATCTGGGCACCTGAATTTTCAGGAACCGGACCATGGGTTAATGAGAATAAGGAACTGATGAAGAAAACCCTATGCAATATAAATCTCGATATGGTCGGACTCTTGCTTAAAGAGAGTCAGTCTTTCCTTTGCATGCACAGGACCACTTACGGCAATCCTCACTATATAAATGATGTGATGGAAAACTATTATAACTACGTCGGCCAGGGAAACAGGGAAAGTCTTGCAATATCAGGCAGGGGTGGATTTGTTAAAAGAATTATTGCTCCAACCGGTTCTGATGATCCATTCTACTATGCAATCGACGATCATTACGGTGCTTCCGATCATGAAGTATTCAACGACTGGGGTGTGCAGGTCCCGGGCATTATGATGATCACCTGGCCTGACCTTTATTACCATACCTCTCAGGACGTTGCAGATAAATGTGACGCCACACAGCTCAAGCGGGTTTGCTTTATAGGGGCTGCTGCTGCTTATACAATCGCCAATGCCGATAATCAAATGGCATTAAAAATTGCAGGTGAAGTTACCGGCAACGGATCCTCACGTATAGGCAAACAACTCACACGTGCCATCAGCGAGATTGAAACCGCCACGAAAGAAGATTTTGCGATGATGTATAAAAGGACCAAAGGGTATATCGAAGCAGCCGTCATTAATGAAAAAGCTACTGTCAACACAACAGCTGAACTTGCTGCAGTATCGGGTTCATTAAAGAGTAATCTGACGAAATTAACATCATCCGTGGATGCAATTGGGGCAGGTGCAATCTCTGCATTCGATAGCTACGCTGAGAACAAAGCAAGGCAACTGGGAATTGCCGGTATATCCTTCAAACTATCTTCTCTTGAAACAACAGCAAAAACAATTATTCCAAAATCAACTGCTGCCGTGACGGCAAATGGTTACAGAGGTTATAGCGATGCGGTTTCAGCGATTGATGATTCGGTAAGAAAAAAGTATCCGTATAACAACCGATCCCTTGATACCCAGGAGCTTGGCAGGCTGTGCAATGGAATCAACTCGGCACTTGATATCAAAAAGCTTCTTGATACTCAGTTACGGAATGGCGAAACTGATCTACAGGATATAGTGAACTATATTAATATTCTGAAAGAAGCCGGCCTGGTAACACTGTAGGGAATTACTTAGCTACCCACGATATTGCCTGTTTCAATAGCTTCCTGAAATCCGGGTTTTCAAATGTCGGGGCATCATGTCCGCTCTGGAGCACGACAATTCTGGATTTGCCGTATTTTGTTGCCCAGCCGATCACAGGCGTGCTGCTTGGTTCATCGGTAGTGAGAAGCGGAGTTACATTGTCAGCGACATAATAACCTTTGTAAGTCTCATCGAATATTGGAAAATCAGGCACTCCCTTTGTGACCGGATGTTTCGGATTAGCGTTCTTCACATTAAAATGAAGATCATGAATATATGAGCAAGGCTGGTACTCCTTACCATTGAAGGTGGTAACCTTGTGAAAATATTTTCCTCCGATAATGTTCCAGTATTCCGGCCAGTCGTCAAAAGCACATATGCTGTGATGCAAAGCCACAACCGGCTTTCCCCCGCTGATACATTCAGCAAACACTTTTGCCTGCTCATCGGTGATCTTCTGCCACATGTGATAAAAGACAAGAACATCATATATATTTCTGTTCTCCTGGAGGAACATATCATAGGCCCCGGGCAGCTCGGCAACCTGGTAAGTTATTGACGGTCCGAGACTTTCAAGCATCTGGTTGAACTGCTCCACTTTGTAGTTGTGCCCGCCGGTGATGACCAGAATCCGGATGGGTCTGGCAGGAGGCTTAATAGCTGATAATGAGAACGACAGAGAGAATAATATTAAACAGAAAATCAGTTTTATTTTCATGGGATAATAATAATACTGGTAATAAAAATATGAAAATTCTCGGATAATCGGGAGACGCTTCTCCCGCTAAAGCGGTATCTCCCCTGAAGGGGAGAAAAAATCCTCACATAAAATCAATTTATACCATAAATTAGCCCCCCTTTAGGGGGGGTGGGGGGTATTTCTTTGGCGACTCATAATCCGTCCTCAGCACCTTGAATTCGGTCCTTCGGTTTATCTGGTGAGCGATCTCTTTTTGTTCTTCTCCAGGCAGTGAGTTTATATACTGTTCTGAAAGCACAGTACCGATCTTCAGGAATGATGCCTGGCTGACAACCGATGCATCGACAACCTTCGGGCTTGATTCGCCATATCCTTTCGCAGAAAGCCTTTCAGCCTCAATTCCCTTCTCAATCAGATACTGGACAACAGACTGGGCGCGCTTTTGGGAAAGATCATAGTTATATTCCTCTGTATCACGCGAATCGGTGTGTGACATGAGCTCGATTGTCACATTAGGGTTATCGTTCAGTGTCTCAACAAGTTTGTCGAGCGATACCATCGATTCAGGTCTGAGATCCCATTTGTTGAAATCGTAAAAAATATTTGGAAGCTCGATGGGTTTATCGATTGCTGTCAGATTAATGGTTACCATGAAATCACGGCTCTTCTCCTGTCCTTTGGTTGTTTCCTTTTCCTTGCCGTTAAGGTATCCCCGTTTGGAAGCCAGGAAGATATAATCGACATCCGGTTTCAGTGCAAATTTGAAATCGCCGCTGGCTCCCGTCTCTGCCTGGAGGTTTGAACCGTCGCTGGCAATAAGCTGGACTGTTGACCCCTGTATGGCTGAACCGGTTTTTTCATCCTTTACCAGTCCTGTTACACTGAATTTCAAAGGAGGAAATTCAAAAGCATAGAGTTCATCGTTGCCCCTTCCCTTCCTGGTAGAACTGAAAATGCCCCTTTCATTTTCATTTTCAAAGGCAATTCCGAAATCGTCGGCAGAGCTGTTTATTGGAGCTTTCATATTCTGGACCAGCCACGAGCCATCAGGCTGCGATACTGCCTTGAAGATATCGAGGCCTCCCATACCAATTAGCCCGTCGGAAGAAAAGTAAAGAGTGCCGTCACTTCTCATACAAGGAAAAAGTTCATCGCCTGAAGTATTAATATCCGGGCTGAGATTCTGGGGTCTGGACCACGCATCGCTGCCGGCCGAACGGGTAGTCATCCAGATGTCCTTACCTCCGGAACCTCCTGCCATATCTGAGACAAAATAGAGTGTAAGTCCGTCTGGCGAGAGGGCGGGATGAGCAGCAACAAGCGAGTCGGGAAGTATCTCCAGGTTTTTAGGTTCACTCCATGTATCGCCGTTTTTCTTTGAATACATTATCACGCAGCCTTTTTTCTCTCGCTTGCCGGCCTCGCATCTTGTATAATAGAGTTCTTTATAATCAGATGAAAAGCAGGGTGTTCCCTCTTCAAATTCACTGTTAATAATATTTACCGCGACCGGTGTGCTCCATTTTGATTTTTTGTCGAGGCGGCTTTCAAATATGTCTGTGAATCCCTGGCCTGTTGCGCCGTGTGTCTTATTCCCGGCAGCATCATCGCGGGAAGAGGTGAAATAGACAACCTCAAAATCATCCCGCCCGTAAGCCGGGGCAAAGTCAGATTCTCTCGAGTTCAGGTCTCTCAGTTCCTGAACAATATATTCCTCAGGATTCCGCAGCCATTCAAGGGCAAGTTCACATGCGCGGATCTCCTGGTCAGCTTTTGCATCTGCAGGTGCGGCCTGCTTGTATTTTTTGAATTCATCAATAGCCTGCTGGTATTTGCCGCTTTTTTTCATCGATTCAGCCAGACGGTACTGCGCTTCAGGCTTTGTATATGACGATCTTACAGCAAGCTTGTACCAGGTCTCCGCACTTTTGGGATCATTTATCAGGCGGTAGCATTCTGCTATCATAAAAACAAGCTCTGTGCGTGCTGCTTTATCCGATTTGCTTGTTTTTGAATAGGTATCCTTGAACTGGTCGATCGCCTCGTAATACTCTCCCGCGTTATAGGCAGAGTATGCTCTTTCTGCCTTTCTTTTCTGGGCAGGAGATTCCTGGATTGAGGTGAATACCAGTATTAAAACAAGGATCAAATACCTTTTCATGCCGCCTTTAACATAATGCCGTAAATGTAATTATTTTAATGAAACCGGCATTAAAATACTAACGACAGGCGGCCGTAAATATTATTGATCATATTTTACCTTGTGAACAGCAATTCCCTGTATTTCGGCAAGGGCCATATCTCGTTATCAACGATCAGCTCAAGCTTATCGATATGATAACGGACCTCGTCGAGATAAGGTTTGACTTTTTTCTCATAAGCAAGCGCCTTTTTGAAGGAATCCTCTATGACATTTGCCTTTTTTCTTTCCTCAACCATATCATTGACCAGCTCTTTAATACATGTAATATGATCTGATATGTTGACTATCATCTCCTTACGGGCTCCTGCGAGCCGTTCGTATTCAGGACCGCTGAATACTTCCTTCAGTCCTTTGACATTCTCAACCAGCGATGTCATATATCGTATTGCTGTAGGGGCAATATGGTTGATGGCAAGGTCACCCAGAATCCTTGCTTCAATCTGGACTTTTTTCGTGAATTTTTCAAATTCAACCTCAACACGGCTTTCAAGTTCCTTTTCTGTAAAAACACCTGATCCGATAAGCACATCCTTTGAGGCGGTGGTCAGGTAACTTTTAAGGGATTCAGGAACACTCTCAATGTTACACAGCTTTCTCCTGGCCGCCTCTGCATGCCATTCTTTGCTGTAGTTATCACCTTCAAAAAGGACTTTTTCAGATTCCAGGATATATTTTTTCAGAACCTGGAAGATGGCTTCATCCTTGTTCCGTCCTTTTTTGATTATCTGGTCAACTTCTTTCTTAAACCTGGTAAGCTGATAAGCTACAGCAGCATTAAGAGCGATCATTGAGGCGCTGCAGTTTGCCGAGGAACCAACTGCCCTGAATTCGAACCTGTTGCCGGTAAATGCAAACGGGGAAGTCCGGTTGCGGTCTGTGTTATCGAGTAATATTTCAGGGATCTTTCCGATGCCAAGTTTAATTTCCGTTTTCTGCGCGGGTGTCATTTTCCTGTCCGTGACCTTTCGGGTAATCTCTTCGAGTATCCCGGTAAGGTATGAACCAAGGAATACAGAGATTATAGCGGGAGGAGCTTCATGACCGCCAAGGCGGTAAGAGTTTGATTCATTCATTACTGATGCCCTGATAAGTTCATTGCTGTCATAGACGGCTTTGATGACGTTTACAAGGAAGGTAAGAAACTGGAGATTTGTTCTCGGATTTTTCCCCGGAGATAACAGGTTGACTCCGGTATTTGTTGCCATCGACCAGTTATTATGTTTTCCTGAGCCGTTAATGCCTGCAAATGGTTTTTCATGGAACAGCACCCGGAATTTATGTCTCCGTGCTATTCGCCTCATCACGTCCATCAGAAGCTGGTTATGATCGACAGCCAGGTTGACTTCCTCGTGTATCGGTGCGCACTCAAACTGGTTGGGTGCGACTTCATTATGGCGTGTTTTTACAGGAATGCCGAGTTTATATGCTTCGGTTTCAAAGTCCTGGATAAAGCACATGACCCTTTCCGGAATTGATCCGAAATAATGGTCTGACAGTTGCTGGTCTTTTGAAGACTGGTGTCCCATTAGTGTTCTCTCTGCCAGAACCAGATCCGGACGGGCATAATAGAGTGCCTCATCAACAAGGAAATATTCCTGTTCGCAGCCGAGGGTGGCAAATACCCTGGTCACATCCTTATCAAAATACTGGCAGACATCAACTGCAGCCCTGTCGAGTTCAGAAAGCGCCTTGAGAAGAGGTGCCTTGTAATCGAGAGCTTCTCCCGTATATGAAACAAAGATGGTCGGGATACACAGTGTCGATCCTACAATGAACACCGGGGAAGAGACATCCCAGGCAGTATAGCCTCTTGCTTCGAATGTGTTTCTAATTCCTCCGCTGGGGAAGCTTGATGCATCAGGTTCTGACTGGACAAGAACTGCGCCGCTGAAATTCTCTACCATATGACCATTGTCGCCCATCTCTACAAATCCGTCATGTTTTTCTGCTGTCCCGTCAGTCAGCGGATGGAACCAGTGAGTGAAATGGGTCGCTCCCTTTTCAATAGCCCATGCCTTAAGACCGATAGCTACCTGTTCTGCTTCCTGACGCGTAAGTGATTTACCCTCCCTGATTGCTCTCTTTACAACATTGAAAGCTTCCTTTGAAAGGTAATGCTCCATTTTATGGAGATCAAAAACGTTGGAATTGAAATACTTTGAAACATCTTTTGCGGGAGGCGTTGTATAAACTGGTTCTCTCTTAAATACCTCCTTGAGTGCACTGAATCTTAATTCTGCCATTTTTTAATGTTTTTCTGGCAAAAATATACGTATTTTGATATATACCCCCCGTTTTTTTAATATTTTTTCATTATTTAACATATTTTTATCAACAATACCCCCTTTTTTCATAATATATTCCCTAAATCTATAGTATATTTACAGGATACCCCCTGTTGATCACAAGAAAATCCCGCCAGAAACCTTTCTGACCTGAGATCCGTTATCATTTGCACATATCCCTCCCTCCTGTTTTTTAAATGAAATTTGTTATATTTGTCGCCTGATTTACAAAAGGCTCAATACTATTATTAATTAAAGAAGATTTTAATGTCAGCAATTCAGTTTTTAAGGGAAAAAGCAGGTGTTCTGGTTGCAGGAATTATAGGCCTTTCTCTCTTTCTTTTCGTTGTAAGTGATTTTTTTGGCAACGGAAGGGGACAGAGAAGGCAGGCAAGGAAATATTATGAGATAGGTGAAATAGCGGGGCAATATGTCTCTTACCAGGATTTTGAACAACGGGTACAGAGTCTTTTTGAGATTTACAAGCTTTACGGACAAAGCACCATTGATGAAGCAACGGCTGAATCGATAAGGGAACAGGTATGGCAGCAGATGGTAAGGGAAAAAATACAGGACAACCAGTACAAAAGACTTGGCATCGGAGTAAGCACTGAAGAGGTTGATGAACTAGTTCTCGGGAACGAACCTCATCCCATCGTCACGCAGTTGTTCACAGACAGATCCACGGGTGTTTTCAACAAATCATTCCTTGTTAATTTCCTCAAGAAGATTGAAGTTGATGAAACTGCAAAAAGGTACTGGCTTTTCTTTGAAGATGAAATCGTTAACGACAGGATGAATACAAAATACAATACTCTTGTGGGCAAGGGTTTGTATGTAACATCCAAACAGGCAGAATTTGACAGCACTCTGACAAGCCAGAATGTTGATTTCAGCTATATAGTAAAGAGTTATTCAAGCATTCCCGACACGTCGATCATAATAACCCCGGATGATATAAATGAATATTATTCAAAGCATAAGGAAAACTATAAAAGGAATCCTTTAAGGGATATAGAATATGTGACCTTTGATGTGGTCCCCTCGGAAGATGATATCAAACAGACCGAACAATGGATACTGAAAACCAGGGACGAATTTGCAACTGCAGAGGATCCTGTCGGGTATATAAATCTCACGGCAGATTCACGTTATGTGGGATTTCATGTGCCTATAAATGAAGTGCCTGACAGTCTGAAGGATTTTGTCAGAAAAGAAGATAAATCCAGTATATATGGCCCTTATCTTGAAGACGGAACATACAAAATTGCCAGGCTTCTTGATGCATCTGACAGGCCTGATTCAGTTCATGTCCGACACATTCTTATTTCAGCCGGCCAGGCAAGAACTTTTTCAGAAGCCAGGAAAACAGCAGACAGTCTTGTCAATCAGATAAAGAAAGGCTCCAAATTCGAGGTTCTTGCCGCTCTAGTATCCGACGATCAGGGATCTGTCCAGGTTGGCGGTGATCTCGGATGGTTTCCTGAAGGAAGGATGGTTGTTCCGTTCAACAATGCCTGTTTCACAGCAAAGAAAGGCGAGATTCTTACAGCTGAAACCACATTCGGAGTCCATATAATTGAAATACTTGACAGATCAAAGAGTTCCAGGAAGTATGATATAGGAATTGTTGACAGGAAGATTATTGCAAGCTCCTCGACCAACCAGAGGGTTTACAGTGAAGCAAGCCAGTTTGCAGGGAGCAATAATACCTTTGATAAATTCAACAGTGCCATAGCCGATCTTAACCTGAATAAAAGGGTTGCCAATGATGTCACTCCGCAGCAGAAAACCCTTCCCGGAATTGAAAATCCCAGAGGACTGATTATTTCCCTGTTCTCAGCGGAGGAAGGTAAAATAGTTCTTGATGCCAATCAGCAGGCGGTATTTGAAACAGGCGACAAGTATGTTGTTGCTTACTGCACTAAGGTGCAGGAAGAAGGCATAGCTCCTGTCAAGGATGTTGAGAATGACATAAGATTCATCCTTGTAAAAGATAAAAAAGCAGAAGTTATCTCAGCAGAATTCGTGAAGAACAACCAGGGAGGGAAGATGCTTGACGATATTGCAAGGGATATGAAGATTAATGTTCAGGAGGCGACCCAGATTAATTTCAGGTCGTATACGGTTCCGGGAGCAGGGACAGAACCGGCTCTTATTGCTGCGGCGTCAGCTGCAAAGCAGGGTGTTGTTTCAGGTCCTGTCAAAGGTGAAAACGGCGTATATATGATAATGGTCAATTCTGTCACAACGCCTGCATCGGAGGATTTGAGACTTCTTCAGGACAGGCTGGCTGCGACATACAGGATGAGAGGCACTTACGAAGCATATGAAGCTTTACGGAAAGGTGCGAACATTGTTGATAAGAGGTATAAGTTTTATTAGGATTTAAGCTTCGCACATCATTTGGCTTTCGGCCGTCATTCGCCAAGCGGGCTGCCATTCGATCGTCATTTTCGCTTTGCGTGTCATTTGGCCTTCGGCCGTCAGTTGGTTGTTCCACAATTGAATGACAATTGAATGACAACAGAATGACTATTACAATAAACAAAAAAGCCCCAGTGTCATACTGAGGCTTTCTGTTTTAAAGTCGGCGACGACCTACTCTCCCGCGAATGCAGTACCATCGGCGCTGGCGGGCTTAACTTCTCTGTTCGGAATGGGAAGAGGTGGAACCCCGTCGCTATAGTCACCTGAAGATCTTTTGAAGTCTGAAGTCTGAAGTCCGAAGGATCTATCTTCTTTCCTTCTGTCTTCCTACTTTCGTCTTCGGTCTATTCAATATTGTTGACACACCGGAAAGTAAGTTAATAAAATCTGCACCCTGAAAGTTCACGGGTAATTAGTACTGCTCGGCTTTGGCGTCACCGCCTTTACACCTGCAGCCTATCAACGTCGTAGTCTTCAACGACCCTTAAGGGAGATCTCATCTTAAGACGAGCTTCGTACTTAGATGCTTTCAGTGCTTATCTCTTCCAGACATAGCTACCCTGCGGTGCGGCTGGCGCCACAACAGGTACACTAGTGGTCTGTCCAACACGGTCCTCTCGTACTAGTGTCAGGTTCTCTCAAATCTCCTACGCCCACAACAGATAGGGACCGAACTGTCTCACGACGTTCTGAACCCAGCTCGCGTGCCACTTTAATCGGCGAACAGCCGAACCCTTGGGACCTTCTCCAGCCCCAGGATGTGACGAGCCGACATCGAGGTGCCAAACC
>Ga0172362_10001964_pt1 | contig 17780 bp, 17 predicted proteins | sample LakKivs1_kivu2a2_FD_114534 | JGI IMG/M metagenome (GOLD analysis project Ga0172362, IMG submission 114534) | Sediment microbial communities from Lake Kivu, Rwanda - Sediment s1_kivu2a2 | ecosystem: Environmental > Aquatic > Freshwater > Lake > Sediment | place: Rwanda: Western Province, Lake...
CTGGTCCTCCAGCACGGGCGGATCATCGAGCAGGGCTTCCACCACCAGCTCCTGGGCATCAACGGCGTGTACGCCGAGCTGTACCGCCAGTTCCTCCGTGCCGGCCAGGCGTAGGGCGGCCCGTACTCGTGATCGTGATCGTGAGCGTGATCGGCCGTTCGCCGTCGCCCTTCGGCTCCGGCCCCTGACCCTCGCCCCAGCCGTGCCTCGTTTCGATGCCCAGGCGGCGTCGAAACGGGCGCCAGAGCCGCGAACGGACCGTTGGACGTACGGGGGTACGCCCAAACCGGCCGAGGGGCATTCATGCCCCGTTTCGCGCCCCGCTCGGCATCCAAGCGTCCCGGCGCCGAGTTTGGGAGTGTGCCGGAGTTTTCGGCATGGTTCAGGTTCGGGTCACGATCTGCGCGTCGGGGTTGGTTGCGCATGCCGTTACAACACAGAGGCGCAGAGGTACAGAGAAAAGCGACAAGTCCTTTTAAGACAAGAACCTCTGCGCCTCTGAGCCTCTGTGTCGCAACAGCGAGGCGCCCCGCCAACAGTCGAAGCGGACCGTAACCCGCCAAGCCCGCATCTTGAACCATGCCGAGTTTTCCGATTTCTGGCGCGGGGGCAGCCGGCGACAGCGTGTGCAGAACCCGGCCTTGCGGGCCAGAACCTGCACACCCTACGGCTGCCGCCCGTCGTCCGCCCAACCCGGACCACGCCGGACTCCCTGCTCCGGGCTCCGGGTTTCGGGTTCGTCCTCGTCTTCGTCCTCGTCCTCGTCGTCGTCGTCGGTCGTTTCTTCTCCCTCCGGGCTCCGGGTTCCGGGTTCCGGGTTCCCGGTTCCCGGTTTCGGGTTCGTCCTCGTCCTCGTCCTCGTCGTCGTCGTCGTCGGTCGTTTCTTCTCCCTCCGGGCTGCGGGTTGGGGGTTCGGTGCCCCAACTTCCCTCCTATTTCGCGTGCGGCAGCTTGGCTATCTCCTTGAGGCGCTGCATGATCGGCAGGTGTTGGGTGCAGGCCTCCTCGCACTGTCCGCAGGACTCGCAGGCCGCCGCTTCGGAGGCGGCGATGCCCCAGTGCCACTTCAGCCGGCCGGCCAGCGCCTTGTCGTCCTGCCCGAGCAGCCGCATGTTGTACGTGTCCATCAGCTTCGGGATCGGCACGCCGTGGGGGCAGGGCAGGCAGTAGCCGCAGCCGGTGCACAGGTCGGCGAACGACTCCAGGATGTGCCTGCGCACCCACTGGACGTGGGCCAGGCCGTAGGGGCGGAAGCCCTGCACGGCCGCGACCGCCTCCTCCACGTGCTGCTTCGTCGTGAAGCCCACCAGGGCGCACGTGACGTGCGGGTCGGAGACGTTGAACCGCAGCGCCGCCTGGACGACGGACATGTCGGCCGGGCCGCGAAGGAAGTCGAACCGCTCGGCGTTCTGCGGGATCAGCCCGCCGCCCAGGGGATTCATGGTGACCACGCCGAGGCCCGCCTCGCCGGCCGCCCGCACGCCCGCCTCCCGGTAGGGGAAGTTGATGGCCGAGTAGCCCAGCGTGACGCCCTCGATCACGCCGTCGGCGATGACCTCGTGCAGGTCCTGGCCGGACATGTGCGTCGAGGCGACGACGTGGTCGATCAGCCCCTCGTCCTTGGCCTTGAGCGCCGCGGCCACCGCCCCGCCGGCCTTGCGCTGGCCCCACTCGCCGGGGTTCAGGAGGCACCAGATGTGGTGGAAGTGGATCTTCTGGAGCCCCAGGCGCTTCAGTGACCGCTCCAGCACGCGGCGGAACTCGCCGCCGTCGGGCTTCATGCACTTGGTGGAGGCGAAGAACGTCCCGGGCTTCATCTGCCGGAAGGCCGCGCCCATGATCTCCTCGCTGCGGTCCTTGCAGTAGCCCGGCGCGGTGTCGAAGTAGGTGATGCCCTTGCGGTAGGCGTGCAGCACGATCTCGGCGTTGGCGTCGATGTCGTCGCCGTTGGCGAAACGCATCCCCCCGAAGCCGATCACCGAGACCTTCTTGCCCGTGCTGCCGTAAGGCTTGGTCCACATCCTGCTGCTTGTTCCTCTCCGCCCCCACTGTCCGGCAGGGCGAAACCTGCCCTCGCGATTTCTGCGCCCGTCGCTGCACAGCATACAGCGCGCCGCCGGCCGGTTCCAGGACCGTCTTCGCGGCGTGCCTGCCAGCGAAGGGGCTGCGGCGGGCGCCGGCGCAAAAAAAAGGCGCCAGGGGAGGGGAGCCTGACGCCTTTCACAAATCTCGGTCAAAGGAGGGAGTCTGACCGAGGAGCCTCAATTGAAACGCCACCCGTAATCTTAGCGCCCGCCAGCGGCGTGTCAAGAAAAATTCGTTTTTCCGAAAAAAATTTTCGGAGTGGCTCTGGAAGCGGCTCTGCCGGGTCACACTCGCCTTGACGGCGGGCGAGGTGCCTTACTGCCGCGACACAATGGCTCAGATAGACAAAAGTTCTTTGCTTGAAAGGAATTGGAGCTCTTCTCTGTCCCTCTGCGCCTCCGTGTCGCCCCTGCGTGCGCAACCAACACGGACGCACACAACGTGCCCCGAAGCGGAACGACGCCCTGTTCCGCCACACCAGCGGGCTAGCGGGCGTACAGGCCCCGACGCTCGATGCAGGCGGCCACGTTGTCGGGCACCAGGTAGCGGATGGAGAGGCCGGCACAGCGGCGGCGGCGGATCTCCGTGGCGGAGATGTCAATCAACGGGGTGCTTACGACATTGGCGGCCAGACGTTCCGCCGCCTGCTGCCCCAGCTTGTCCCGCAGGCGCGCCAGGATGGCCTCCCGTTCGCCGTGGAACGGCGGACGAGCCGCCACCACCACCTCCGCCAGCTCCAGGACCTCCCCTGCCCGGCGCCAGGTCGGCAGGTCGGGCAGCATGTCCATGCCCACAACCATCACCAGCGGCGCCTCCGGGCCGTGCAGCCTGCGCAGCTCGCTGAGCGTCTCGAACGTGTAGCTGGGCCCCCGGCGGCGCAGCTCCAGGTCGCAGATGTCGAACAGCGCCTCGCCGGCGATGGCCAGGCGCAGCATCGCCAGCCGGTCCTCCGCGGAGGCGACGGCGGGGCCCTTGTGCGGGGGCCGGCCCGCCGGCAGAAACGTCACCTTCGCCCAGCCGCGCTTCTCGGCGACGGCGCGCGCGGCGATCAGGTGCCCGTGATGGACGGGGTCGAACGAGCCGCCGAACAGGACGATAGGCTGGGGCATCGGAGGTTTCGCTTCCGCGAGGGCCGTACATAATGCACGCCCTGGCGCTTTGCAAGGGCGGCGGCGAGTTGTACAATGCCTCCTTTCGCCGCCGCGCCGCGGCGGGCGGCGGCCGTGCAATGCTTGCCAAGCGCATCATCCCGTGCCTCGACGTGGACAAGGGCCGCGTCGTCAAGGGCGTGCGGTTCCTGGACCTTCGGGACGCCGGCGACCCCGTCGCCGTCGCGCGCCGCTACGACCGCGAGGGCGCCGACGAGCTGGTCTTCCTCGACATCACCGCCAGCCACGAGGCGCGCGACATCCTGCTGGACGTCGTCCGCCGCACGGCCGAGGAAATCTACATGCCCCTGACCGTCGGCGGGGGGATCCGGACCATCCGCGACTGTCGCAACCTGCTGAACGCCGGGGCCGACAAGGTCTCGGTAAATTCGGCGGCGGTCGACGACCCGGAGTTCGTCACGGCCGCGTCGCGCCGCTTCGGCGCCCAGTGCGTGGTGGTGGCGATTGACCCGAAGCGCGTGGTGAGGTCCGGGCGTGAGATATGGGAGGTGCACGTGCACGGGGGGCGGGTGGCGACCGGCCTGGAGGCCGTCGGCTGGGCGCGCGAGGTGGAGCGGCGCGGCGCCGGCGAGATCCTGCTGACCGTCATGGACGCCGACGGCACGCGGGACGGCTACGACATCGAGATCACGCGAGCCGTGGCCGAGGCGGTGGGGATCCCGGTGATCGCCTCGGGCGGCGCCGGCAGCCCGGAGCACATCTGCCGGGTGCTGACGGAAGGGCTGGCCGACGCTGCGCTGGCGGCCAGCATCTTCCACTTCGGCACGTATTCCATCGCCGACACGAAGCGTTATCTCGCCGAGCGCGGCGTTTCCGTCCGCCCGCCGGCCGCCAGGAGCGTGGCATGAGCGGACTTTTCGCCGACGTTCCGGAGGGCAGCGTCGCCGCGGCGGCGGTGAAGGTGGCGGTGATGGCGGCCCTGATGGTGCCGTGGCTGAAGCTGGCCGGATGGGTCTACCGCGACGCGCGGCGGACGGAGCTGCTGCGGGGCGTCTGGAGCGCCGCGGCCGTCGGCGGCGGGCTGGTGGGCATGGTCCTCTGGCTGCTGGTTCCCTTCTACGTGGTGGGAGTGCTGTTCTACATCGTGCTGGCCGGCGGGGCGTTCGTCGCCTACGCGGCCTTCCGCAACGCCCGGGCCGAGCCGGGCGAGAGGCTCTCGCTGTCCAAGGCCCTGGGCGGGCTGACCGGCCGGAGCAGCCGCGGGCGCCCCCAGGTCGTCGCGAAGGTGCGCCTGTACGACTCGGCCGAGCACCTGGTCTATCCGCCGGACTTCCTGAAGGCGACGCCCGCGGACGTGCAGGTGTACAACGACGTGCAGGAGCTGCTGTTCGACGTGGCCTGGCGGCGCGCCAGCGAGGCCGACATCGTGCCCGCCGGGCAGCAGGCGCGCGTCGTGTACGTCATCGACGGCGTGACGGCGGAGCAGCCGGCCCTGCCGCTGGCGCGGGGCGAGGCGATCGTGGAGTTCCTGAAGGCGCCGGCGGGGATGGACGCGGCCGAACGCCGCCGCCCGCAGAAGGGCAAGGTCTCCATCGACATCGGCGAGACGAAGGTGGACATGCAGCTCCTGACGGCGGGGACCACCGGCGGGCAGAGGCTCCAGATCCGCGTGCTCCAGGAGGTGGCGCGGACGAAGCTGGACGACCTGGGCATGCCGCAGGACATGATGGATTGGGTGCGCGCCTTCGCGGCCGAGCCGCGGGGGATGCTGATCGTCTCCGGCCCGCCGGGCAGCGGCGTGACGAGCACGACGTATTCGGTGCTGCGCCTGTACGACGCGTTCCTCAACCACGTGGTGGCCGTCGAGCGGCAGCGGGCGCTGGACCTGGAGAACGTCACGCAGCAGCCGTACGAGGACGCCAAGCTGCCGCGGATCATGGAGGCGATTATCGAGCGCGGGCTGGACGTGCTGATGCTGGACAACTGCCCCGACGCCGACACGGCGCGGCAGATCATCGCCCTGTCGGCGGCCAAGCCCGTCATCCTCGGCGTGCAGGCCAGCGAGTCGTTCGTCGCCCTGGCCAGGTGGGTCAAGACCGCCGGCGACGCCGCCGCCGCCGTGGCCAACCTCCGCGGCGTCCTCTGCCAGATGCTCCTGCGCAAGCTGTGCCCCGACTGCCGCCAGCCGTACAAGCCCGACCGCCAGCGCCTGGCCAAGCTGAACATCCCCGCCGGACAGGTCGCCGTGTTCTACTCGCCGCGGACCAAGCCCGAGCTGGACAAGCGGGGCCAGCCGATCATCTGCCCGACCTGCCAGGGCACGGGCTACCGCGACCGCACGGCCGCCTTCGAGCTGCTGGAGCTCAACGACGAGGTCCGCCAGCTCATCGTCTCGGGCGCCACGGTGGCGCAGATCCGCGCCGCCTGCCGCAAAAACAAGATGCTCTACCTCCAGGAGCAGGCCCTCCGGAAGGTCATCGAGGGCACCACCAGCATCCAGGAGGTCGTCCGCATCACCCAGCAGGCCCAGCCCAAGCAGCAGGCGCCCGCCAGGAGGCACGCATGATCGTCACCCTCATCGCTGCGCTTCTGGTGCTGGCCGTCGCGTACTTCCAGATGACGCAGGGGCTGTTCAGCGCGATGATCACGGCCGTGCTGACGGTGCTGTGCGCGGCCCTGGCGTTCTCCTGCTACGAGGGCGTCGCCGCGCCGCTGCTGTACGCCCGCCAGGGGTCGTATGCCGACGCGATCTGCCTGGCGGCGATGTTCCTGCTGCCGCTGATCGTCCTGCGGTTCGTCTTCGACGTGCTGGTCCACCGCAACGTCTACCTGGGCACGCTGGCCGACCGGGCGGGCGGGGCGCTGTTCGGCGCCCTGGCCGGCATGGTGATGGTGGGCATGGTGCTGGTCGTGGCCCAGATGCTCCCGTTCGGGCGCGCGGTGCTCGACTACCGTCCCTACGACGCCGCACTCCGCCGCGTCGCACGCGTCGCGCCCTTCTGCCCCGACGACGTCGCCGTGGGCGTCGGCCGGGCCGTCTCCGCCGGCGCGCTGTCCGGGCCGGGGGCCTTCTACCGCCGCCACCGCGATCTGCTGCTGGAGTCGTTCTGCGCCCGCAACACCGCCGGGCTGCACGGCAGCATCCAGGCCGCCCCCGACGCCCTCCAGCGGGCCGAGGCGGCCGCGGCCCGCGCGAACGCCGACTGGACCGGCGAGATGCTCGGGCCCGGCGCCCTGGACACCGTCCCGCCCCACGAGGCGAAGCTGTGGGTCCTCCGCGTGGCGGTGGATTCGTCCGCCGCCGACGAGGACGGCTGGTGGCGCCTGCCCGGCACGCACTTCCGGCTGGTCACCAAGTCCGGCCACGGCGCCTACCCGGTCGGCTTCCTCCGCCCCGACGCCAACAGCGTCCACCCCGTCGCCGCGCCGACGGAAGGCGGCCTGCTGCAGCTTGCCGACCTGGTCTTCACCGAGAACACCAAGGCCGCCAAGCTCTGCCGCGTCGAGTGGGTCTACCGCCTGGCGGCGGCCGAGACGCCCGATTACGTCGTCTTCCGCCGCGTCTCGGCGCGGAGCGTCACGCCCGGCAAGTAGCCGCCGCTACGGCGAGGGGGGCTTGAGTCGCGACAGGCGCCAGCGGGCCTGGTCGGCTGCCTTCGTCCCGCCGCAGCGGTCCACCAGGCGGCGGTAGAAGCTCTCCGCCGTCGCCAGGCGCCCCTGCTTCTCGTGGCAGAAGCCCAGCCAGAACATCGCCTCGGCCGTGCGCGCGTCGTCGGCGGTCTGCTCCAGGCGCGGCAGCAAGGCGGCCAGGCGCGTCTCGGCCTCGGCGTACTTCCGCTCGGCGGCGAGGGCGACGGCGTCGTCCAGGGCGGCCGAGTCGCCCGCCGAGGCGAACGACGGCGTGCCGCCCGGCGACCCGCGCGCCGGCGCGCCGGGCGCGGCGTTCGGCGGGGCGAACTCCGCCGCGATGGGCCAGGCGAACATGGACGACTTGCCGGCCATGCAGCCGCCCAGCACGGCCGCGACCGCCGCGGCAGCGGCCAGAGCAAACGCAGTTGCCGATCGCCCGCGCATCGTCACGCTCCGGCCAGGATGCACCTGGCCTCCAGCAGCCAGTCGCGCACGGCGGGCGGCTGGTGCGCGGCCGCAAGGACCGCCTCGAGCTGCCCCATCACGCCGGACCGCTCAAGCAGCCTGTGGAACGACTCGCCCGCGGCCGCGTCGGAAGCGTCCAGCATCGCCAGTCGGGCGAAAACGACCTCCAGCCGGTCGGCGAGCTCGGCCGCCTCGGGCCCGGCCAGCAGCGGGCGGAGCTCGACGCAGCGCTCCGCCATGCGCGCCCTGCGCGCCGCCGCCTGACGCGCCGCCAGGCCGCTCAGACCCGGCGCGGCGGCCCGCATGTACGCCCGGCGCATCGCCGCGGCCGCCTCCGCACCGTGCAGCTTCGCCGCCGTGAGCTCCTGCTGTGCCTGTGCGTACGCGGCCCCGGTCGCCGACATCCGCTTGCGCTCGCGGGCGAGCTCCTCGGCGGCCGCGCGCAGCCGGACCTTCAGGGCGGCCAACTCCGACGCCAGCGGCTCGACCTTCGCCGCGGCGGCCGCCAGGGCCTGCTTGTCCTTCTCGGCCGAGTCGCCCCGGCGCACCGCGTCGCGCACGGCGGCGTCGCTCCGGGCGAGATGCGCCTTGAGCCGCTCGACCTCGCCCGCGGCGGCGGCGGCGCCCGCCTTCGCCGCCGCCAGCTCGTCGCGAAGCTGCTTGACGGCGCCCTCGTGGCGGCGCGTCTCCTCGCCCAGCCGCCCCTGCGCGGCGAACAGCTCCGACCGCATGGCCGCCAGGTCGTCCCGCAGCCGCGCCAGCCCGGCGTCCTGCGTCGCGGCGACCGGGGGCGGCGCGGGCGAAGCTGCGCCGTCGCGGGCCTGGGGCGGCGCGCTGGCTGCCTGCCGGCGGGCGACCCGGCCGCGGGACGCCACGAACAGCGCGCCGGCGGCAAGGAGCACCACGGCCGCCGCCGCCAGAGGCGCCCAGCGCATCATCAGCGGCACGGCGCCGCCCCGGCGGACGGACGGGCGGCGCAGCGGCGGGGCGTCGATGCCGCCAGCGGCCTCCTCGGCGCCCCATCGCCGCAGCAGCCGCTCCAGGTGCTCGTCCGCGTTGTCCGGCCTGTCGCTCATCGCCTCGCCCTCAACGGTGTATATCCCCGCGCGGGCGCCGCCGCGCATTGTGTGCCGCCGCGCCCGGTCATTCCAGCACCCCCTTGCCCGCCAGGCAGCGCCGCAGGCGGTCCCGCGCCTCGCCCAGGCGCAGGCGCACCGTGGCTTCGGGCGTGCCCTCGGCCGCCGCGATCGCCCGCGTCGTGAGGGCCTCGACGTACCGCAGGCGCACGAGGCGCGCCAGCTCGTCCGGCAGGGCGGCCAGGCACGCCCGCAGCGCGGCCAGCTCCTCCGCCTGGGCCGCTCCGGCCGAGGGGTTGCCGCCCTCGACGAGCATCTCGTCGGCCAGCTCGGCGTCCAGGCCGGCGGCAACCTGGCGGTCGCGGCGTTGCCATCGTCGGCGGGCGACGTTGCGCGCGATGGCGGCCAGCCAGGCGAAGAACGTCCCGCGCGAGGCGTCGAAGGCGTGCAGCGAGCCAAACGCGCGGGCGAAGGTGTCCTGGAGCAGGTCGTCGGCGTCGGCGCGGGAAAAGCCGCTGCGGAGGAAGTAGCCGGCCACGCGCGCGGCGTGCGCGGCGTACAGGGCCTCGCAGGCCTCGCCGCTGCCCGCCAGCGCCTCGGATGCCAACTGGGCGTCCCGCTCGCTCACCGTCCACCCGCGCCCCCCGACGCGGCGATTGTCGAGCTACGAGGGACAAGTGGCAAGCGACCGGACCACTTTCTCTGCGCACCGCCGAGCGGCGCGGGTATGCACCGTTGAGAACGCCACCTTCAAGACAAGGAGAACGACCATGAGAGCGACGTTGGTTCTGTTGGCGGCACTGTCGGCCGCGGCGGGCGGCTGCGCCGAGCACCACAAGCTCGTCGAGCCCGTCGCCAGCCTGCTGCGCAGCGGCGTGGTGGACGACCCCGTTCAGGCCGCCCGCATCGAGAAGCTCACCGACAAGGACATCGCCGCCCTGCTGGACGTGCGTGTCCGCCCGCACCTGCCCACCGCCGTCGCCGTCGCCGCCCTGCGGAGCCGCTGCGACGGCTACCAGCCGTACCTGGCGCGCCTCGACGCCGAGGAGCTGGGCGCCTGGGAGAAGCTGGTGGGCGGGCAGGCGCTGCTTCGCGGGGTGCATCCGGTCTCGCCCCTGACGCACCCGTCGAACAAACCCACGGTGCATTCGCTGCGCACCGCGGCGGCCCGGATGGGCTGCGAGCTGCTGCTGGTGTACCTGCGGTCCGACAGCAGCGTGAGCAACTTCAACGACGCCGCCGCGCTGTACTGGACGCTGGTGGGCCTGTGGCTGGCGCCCGGCAACACGCTGGAGCACAAGACCGTCATGCAGGCCGCCGTCGTCGACTGCCGCACCGGCATGATCCTCGGCACCGCCACCGGCGACCGCCACCTGCGGCGCGACTGCCCGGCCGTGCTGGAGCAGCCCGAGCGGGCAAAGCTGGCGCGCGAGGCGCCGAAGGCCGCCCTGGCCGACCTGCAGAAAGGCTGCGCGGCGCTGATGAAGCGCGTCGTGGAGACCGCCGTCGCGGCCCGACCTTGACAAGCGGGAACCGGCGGGCGGAATATCCGCAGCACGAAAGGGGCGAGCCATGCCTCTGAAGCTGATCGCAGTCGCGGGAGCCCTGCTGGCGGCGTGTTCGTCGGCCCGCGCCGACGGGTTCATGGCGCCGAAGCTCGTGGCCGAAGGCACGGCGCAGAAGATGGTCGCCTCGCACCGGCAGGAGGCGCTGCTGACGTTCGACGGCAACAGCGTGACGGTGCTCCTGCGGACGCACTTCCGCGCCGGCCCGGAGGAACTGGCCTGGATCGTGCCCGTGCCGGCCAAGCCGGACAGCGTGGACAAGGGCAGCGACGAGGTGTTTGCGGCGCTGGAGCAGACCTGCGCGCCGCGGTTCACCTTCTACGAGCCGGGCGGGGGCGGGAAGGGCTGCAGTTGCTGGACAAACCTGAAGCAGGGCGGCCTCGGCGTCGCGCGGGGCGTGACGGTGGTCTCGTCGGGCACGGCCGGCGTGTTCCAGTACGTCGTCCTGTCGGCCACGCGCGCCGACGAGCTGGCGAAGTGGCTCAACGACAACAGCTACCGCATGCCCATCGGCGCCGAGCGCGTCTTCGGGCGGTACGTGCGGGACGGGTGGCACTGGCTGGCCATGCGCCTCCGGCCCGAAGCGACCGACCTGCCGGACCTCGCCCCCCACCCCGTCGCCTACACGTATCGCGACTCGCGGCTGGTGTATCCGCTGGAGATTTCGCAGCTCTCGGCCGACCTGGACAACGAGATCGTCCTGTACGTGCTCGGGCGGTCGCGGTTCGCCTGCGCCAATTGGCGCAACGCCGACTCCGACGGGCTGCTCGACGGCGGCAGGAAACTGGCCGCCGACGCGCAGACGCCCAGCGGCACGAACTACGAGAGGCTCTTTCGCCAGGCCGCCGAGAAGCAGCAGGGGCACCTGTTCCTGACGGAGTTCGCCGGTGACCTGGACACGGTCGGCCATCGGCCGCTTCTTCAGCAGCTCACCGGTCGGGACCCGCTGGCGGGCAACCTTCCTACGGCATACCTGACACGTCTTCGCGCCCTGATGCCGGCCAAGGCGATGGACAGCGACGTGGCGCTGGTGCCGGTGGACTGGCCGGACGTGCGGAACCGCTACACGTTGCGCGTGGCCGGCGGGAGCAAGGGCGCCGCGGCAGCGACAGGCGCCGCGGCAGCGGCGATCGCCCTGCTGGTCGCGGCGGCGTTTCTTCAGGACCGTCGCGGCCTGCCGCGCCTCGCCGCCCTGCTCTGCGCCGCGGCCGGCTGCCTCACGCTGACCATGCTGTAGGAAGAACCGGGGCCGCCGCTTGGTCATCGCGTTCCATATCATCCTCACGGGACATGCCCACTGGCTCCCGAACGGTCCGCGGGGCAGCAAGTCCCGGTCGCTCCGCAAGGAGCGGCTCGGCGAGCTGGGCGGGATTCATCACGGCAGGAAGCCCCGGCAGCCGCCGCCGGAGGAAATCCGCCGGTTCCACCGGGAGGCCAGGCGGCGCCTCGACCACCCCGCGCCGTGGTTCGACGAGGCCCACCGCCGGGCCATCGGCGAAGCCTTCGGACGCGTCGCGCGGGAGCAGCGGCTGACGTGCTGGGCGTGCGCGGTGCTCAGGAACCACGCGCACCTGCTCGTCCGGAAGCACAGGCTGCCGGGCGAGGAGATCGCCCGGCGCCTGAAGGACGCCTCCCGGCAAGCCTTGATCAGCGCCGGCCTCGCTTACGCGGGCCACCCCGTGTGGAGCGAGAACGACTGCGCCGTGTTCAGGGACACCCCCCGGGCCGTCCGCGAAGCCGCCGACTACATCTGGGGCAACTTCGGGAAGCACCGGATCGCCCCCCGGCGCTGGCCCTTCGTGGCTGCCTACGACACCGGGCCCTTCCACAAGAAACGATGGGCCTCTCCCGCCGGCTTGCCGTGAGGCGTCCCCGGCGTCATGCACAGCCCAGGACCCGGCGAACGTGCGCCTCGTCCACCGGCTGGATGACGCCGCGGTCGGTGATGATGGCCGTGACGAGCTCGGCGGGGGTCACGTCGAACGCGGGGCAGTAGGTGGCCACGCCGGCGGGGGCGGTGCGGCGGCCGAAGCCTTCGGTGATCTCCTCGCCGCCGCGCTGCTCGATGGGGATGGCGTCGCCGGCCGGCAGCGACAGGTCGAAGGTGCTGTACGGTGCGGCCACGTAGAACGGCACGTCGTGGCGGCGGGCGAGGACGGCCAGGCCGTACGTGCCGATCTTGTTGGCCACGTCGCCGTTGGCGGCGATGCGGTCGGCGCCGGTGAAGACGGCCTGGACGCGCCCCTCGCGGAGGACCTGGGCGGCCATGCTGTCGGTGATGACCACCGCGTCGATGCCGCCGCGCAGCAGCTCCCAGGCGGTCAGTCGGCTGCCCTGAAGCAGCGGGCGCGTCTCGTCGCAGTAGACGCGGAAGCGGTGCCCACCCGCGTGGGCCAGGTACATCCCCGCCGTCGCCGTGCCGATGCCCGCCGTCGCCAGCGCCCCGGCGTTGCAGTGGGTCAGCACGCCGGCGCAGGCGCCGACCAGCGGGGCGGCGTGGCGCCCGATGGCCAGGCACATCGCCGCGTCCTCGTCGTGGATCGCGCGGGCCTCGCGCAGCATCGCCTCCGCGGCGGCGGGCGCGGCCGCGCCGCCGGCCAGCTCCGTCTCCGCACGCCGCCGCACGCGCGCGACGGCCCAGGCGAGATTGACCGCCGTGGGACGCGCCGCGACCAGCTCGCCCGCCAGACCGCCCAGCGCGGGCAGGAACTGCCGCTCGCGCGCGGCGGCCTGCGCGGCCAGGACCATGCCGTAGCCCGCCGCCACGCCGATGGCGGGCGCGCCGCGTACAACAAGACGCCGGATGGCACCCACCAAGCCGGGCACGTCGCGACAGTCGAGGAAGGCGGCTTCGGCCGGCAGGCGGGTCTGGTCGAGCAGGCGCAGGTGGCCGTCGGCGGCGTCGCCGACCCACCGGAGCACCTCCACGGGCGGTTTGACCTCTTGGCGCGTTGGTGCCATGGGACCCAACCTACCGCGTGGTTGCGCCGGGGGCAAGCCGCCCGCGGAACCAAAGAACGCGAAAGAGGATATGTAGAAGTGGGTCCGGCTGGCCGATATCTGTATACTACGACAGGAAGAGCCGGTCCGCCCGCCCGCCGAGACATCGCCCGGCGGCGGGGAAGGGAACGGCTTCACCGGCCAGTCCAAGGAAGGAGCCGCGGATGCTGGTGTTGTCCCGACAGCGTGACGAGACCATCATGATCGGCGACGAGGTGGAGATCACCGTCGTCGACATCCGGGGGGAGAAAGTCCGCCTCGGCATCACCGCGCCGCCCCACGTTCCCGTCCATCGCAAGGAAGTCTACGAGGCGATCAAGCGGGAGAAGCAGGCGGCGGCGGCTGCCACCGGCGAACAGCCCAAGGTCGAGTCACTGGCAAATCGCAAGCACGGCGACAACGGCGGGCGCTGAGGCGGCGCACCGGCGGCGCCGCCTTCAGGCCGGGCGCGGAGCCGACAGCTCGCCGCCAGGCGAGACGTCGCTCGGCGCAGCGGCGGGCACGCGCTGCGCCAGCGGCACGTGCAGCACCTCCGCCAATGCCTCCACACATCGCTCGTCGTAGCCGGCGGGCGAACAGCGGCGCAGCTCCCGCACGGCCGCGTGCGGCGCCATGGCCGGTCGATGCGGGCGGTCGTGGGTCATCGCGTCGTAGGCGTCGGCGACGGCCAGCACGCGAGCCTCCAGGGGGATCTGCTCGCCCGCCAGGCCGTCGGGATAGCCCGTGCCGTTGGGTCGCTCGTGGTGGGAGCGCACGGCGGGGAGGACCGCCGCCATCAACTCCAGCGGCTTGAGCACCTCGTAGGACGCCTCGCTGTGCCTCTGGACGGCGTGGAACTCCTCCACGCCCAGTCGGCCGTTCCGCAGCAGCACCGCCTCGGGCACCGCCAACAGGCCGATGTCGTGCAGCTCGCCCGCCAGCACGAGCTGCCTGCATCGCTGCTGGCCGAGGCCGAGCTTCTGGCCAATCTGCCCGGCCAGGCGCGCCACGTTGTCGCTGTGGCCCTGCCAGTAGCGGTCGCGTGCCTCCGTGTAGCGGATGATCCGGCGGAGGACCTCCACGTAATGCCTTTCGGCCTCGGCGGCCAGGCGCCGGGCGCGGTGCGACTGGCCCTTCAGGTGCTCCACCGCGCGATGCACCTGGAAGACCAGCACCGTCGCCACGGCGACCAGGGCCACGCCGAAGGCGACGGTCCGGGCTCCCCAGCCCCCCGCCGCCATGACGCAGGCAACGAAGGCCATCGTGGCCGCGCAGAGCGACACCGGGCGGACGACCTGACAGGCCTCCGACAGCACGCGAATCCGTCTCAACAGACCACCTCCGCCGAGGGGCGCGACAAGACCCCCGACTCCGCTGGGAGCCTACGATACGCCCGGCGGAAAAAGCTGCGAAAAACGCGCCGCCCCTTGCGATAGAATATCCGGCGGCGAAGCATGTCGCGCCACAGGAGCATATTGATCGGCTGCCCGCAGTACCACTGCATCGTCCACGGCAGCTACGACTGCGACGAACAGGGCAACTACCTGCTCGGGCCCGGCGGGGAGTTTGTCCTCGCCCACGCCACCTGCGGGCACCGCGGCGGCAAGTGCGCCCAGACGCTTTGCGCGCTGCACCGGCACAATCGGGCCGGGCAGGGATCGTGGTTCCCCTCCGGCATCTGGGCGATGCGCCAGGGACGCGCCGCCCCGCCGCCTGCTCCGCCGACCGAGCCGCACGTCGGGCAGGGCGGCTGGTACGCCTGAGGCGACCCGGCCGGCGGCGCGCCCGGAAAACGGTCAGTCCACCGTCAGCTTGACGGGCAGGGGCCTGGAGTTCTCGAGCTGGATGGACAGGCTGTCCGGCTCGGCGATGACGGAGACCTCGAAGATGAGGCCGGGCGCGACGGTTCGCCCGCTGTTCCAACGGATCCCGGCGGTCCGCAGGAACACGCTCACTGCCGGCGGAGATGCAGCCGCAGCTACTGCCGCAGGTCTCACAGGCGCTCGGCGGGTGAGCCCTCGTTGGGCCGCTCGCCGCCCTCGCGTTCGCCCGCGGGGGCGCCGGAGCCGGCGGCGTTCCCGCCCACGGGCGGGGCGGTGGACCGCAAGGCGGTATTGTTCAGCGTTTCCAGGCCGTCGCCCTCCAGCCGGTCGCTGAAGTCCGTCTTCGCGCAGCGCCAGGCCTTGAGGTTGTCGAGGCGCACGCGCCCGCGGGACAGATGGTGCTGGTCGAACACGACGATCTTGCCGCCCTTGAGCGGCCCGGTGTCGGCGGCGGCCGCGGCACACGTCGACGAGTTGAGCTTGCCGTCCAGGAAGGCAGCCAGGGTCTGCCTGCCGTCGCCGACGCCGGGGATTCCCTTTACGTTCCAGGTCACGGCGTAGTGGTGCCAATCGGCCTCGCGGCCCTTGCCGAGAACCTTCTCCAGCGTCCAGGCGCCGAAGACGCCCGTGCCGATCGAGCCGCACGAGCCGCCGCGCACGCACAGGCCCCCGTGCGACGCGCCGTCGTTGCCGTTGAGCATGATGATGTACCCCCCCTCCGCCGCCAGCACCAGCGCGGGGCTGTGCCCGTCGGGCGTGTTCTGGTCGAAGCCGACGAGTTGTGCCCAGATTTCGATGCACCCCTCCCTGGACGACAGCACCTCGCTCGGGAACGTCACGGCCGTCTTGTGGCTCAACTCGAACTCGATTGCCCCTCCGAACACGCCGCGGACGAACCTGCCCTGCTTGTTCCACATGCCTCCCGGCCCGGCCTCGGAGGCGGCGATCTCATGGGGCGAGCCCAGCCGGTTCCACAACACCAGGCCCGGGCGGACCACGGCCAGGGCATCGGGGATGGGCAGCTTCAGTTCGGCCGTGTTCGCGTCGCGCTGAAGCCACGCCAGCCATCGGCGCAGCGGCTCGGCCCGGTCGTCGCTTCCCTCGTATGGGGCGAAGCCGAACCTCCTGCCGGTCGCGGCCCGCAGAGCGGCAACGCTTCGCGCCCGCACCTCCGGTTCGTCCGATTTCAGCAAATCCACCAGCACGGCGACCGCCGGCCGGTGGCCGCGGTTAAGGCAGGCTATGGCGGCCTCGGCCCGGACGGCCGCCTTGGCGTCGGCCAGCAGCGGAGCCAACTGCTCCGCCGCCTCCTTGCCCGGCAGCGCGGCCAAGGCCCGCACGGCCGCGACGCGGGCGAAGGGCCTCTCGCCAGCGGCCATCTTGCGCAGCAGCGGCAGGTCGTCCTGACGCACGGTTGCCCGCAGGGCGGGGATGGCGGCCGACGTGATCTGCGCGTCGTCGCTGGATTCCAGGACATCGAACAGGGCGGCGGCCAGGCCGGCAACTCCGTCGCGAGCGATGCAGTTCAGCGCCGCCCGCATCGCGTCCTGCCACGCCATGGCGCTCTGATTGGGCATCTTCTCGAGGATCTGCTCACACCGTGCCCGCACCTCGGCGTCGCCGCTTTCGGCCGCAGCCTTCACCATCTCCGGGTACCAGAGCTTCGAAGCCAGCACGGCGGCCGTGGCTTCCTCGCGAGTGCGGTACGATTCGGCTCCGAGCCGGCCGATGATCGCGGCGAACTGCCGGCCGCGCTGCCCGGCGGGCGTGACGGCCCGCAGGAACGCGCCCAGCGACTCCGCCCCGCGCTCCACGCCAAGTTGTCGCAGCGCGGCGGCGTCGAGGTCGTTGGGGTCCTCACCGCCGACGGCCGACCCCGTGAACACGGCGACGATAAGCAGGCCTGCCACGCACATACGCTTTCTCCCGTGATTGCCACGTTAGACGGGGGTGGTCCCCGGTGGTTCCCCTGATCCTACCCAAACCGGGCGCTGTTGGCGCTACGGGGCCGGCGCCGACGGGCGCCAAGTCGGCGCAGCGATGAGATGCCTGCTTCCAATCTCAGTCCACCGTCAGCTTGACGGGCAGGGGCTTGGAGTTCTCGAGCTGGATGGACAGGCTGTCCGGCTCGGCGATGACGGAGACCTCGAAGATGAAGCCGGCGGCGACCGTCTGCCCCACGTCCACCAGCCCCACGTGCAGACCCTCGTCGTTTCGGTAGCTGCCGTGCCAGCCGAGCGGATCGTGCCCGAAGATCCCCTGCCCGCTCTTGGTCAGGACGGTCATGCCCGCCCCGGGCGCGACGTTCCACCTGGCCGGGTAGCGCCGCCCCTCCGGGCTGAGCAGGTGGATCCGCGCCATGTCGAACAGGCGGTACTTGCCGCTGGCGGTCGTGCCGCCGATCTGGACGATCGCGTCGAGGTTGCGCCGCCGGCGCAGGCGCTCGACGGCCTGGGCGTCGGCCTCCAGCGGGGTCATGCGGCACCGCACCAGCACAAGGCGCTTGCCCAGCGCCGGCGCCACCGTCACCTGCCCGTTGCCCACCTGCTGGGTGTACCTGCCCTTGATGACCTGAAGCGAGGCCCGCTCCAGCCGCCAGGCGGCGGGCGGGTCGGCCGGGACGTTTGGCTCCCTCGTGCCGGGCGGGTCGACGGCCGGTCCGACCGGCAGGTCGGAAACGGCGCCGTTCTTCGGGGGCGCCGCGGGCGCGGCAGGCGAGGGGCTGCACCCGGGCGCGCCCGCGCCGACGGGCTTCTGGCCGGCGCGGCGGAAGGCGCAGAACGGCTGGTCGGAGAAGTTGCCGCCGATGAACAGCAGATCGCTGTTGCGGTCCTCGGCGGCGGCGATGAACAGCTTGACCCATTCCCCGCCGCGGTCCTGGAACCACACCAGGTGCGGGTTGCCGTGCAGCTCGATCAGGATGAACGGGTACCGCTTGCCGCGAAGGCCCATCATCCCCGCCAGATAGGTGGTCTTGCCCTGGAGCAGCCGCCGGTAATCATCGGGGATGAGCTTGGCGACCCGGTCGTCGGGCACGAACTCCAGCGC
>Ga0172362_10001966_pt1 | contig 17773 bp, 20 predicted proteins | sample LakKivs1_kivu2a2_FD_114534 | JGI IMG/M metagenome (GOLD analysis project Ga0172362, IMG submission 114534) | Sediment microbial communities from Lake Kivu, Rwanda - Sediment s1_kivu2a2 | ecosystem: Environmental > Aquatic > Freshwater > Lake > Sediment | place: Rwanda: Western Province, Lake...
ACGAAACATGAAAAGTTTGTTCCGAGAATAAAACCTTTGATAACTATTCCTGAGAATGAATCGGAACTCTATGCAAAGATTAACGATATTCAATTTTTTCCTAAAAAATGCGTTTATTCTGGAGATAATCCATTACGTGGGCAAACAAGAAATTTTTTGAATAATTTAGATGAAACGTCGCCAGGTATAAAATATAATCTTTATGAGAGTTCGATTAAGATCATGCCTTTCATCAGAATGAAATTCAAATCAGGTAAAATTGGCCTTTGTAAAAAATGTGGAGAACCGAGTAGTCAGGAGGTTTGTAAAGTCTGTGAATTAATGAAAAAATTACCTTCTTAATCTTCCGTTGTTCTGTATCTCTTCTATTCTGTCTTGTAAGAAGTTTATCCTATCTTGTAAGAACTTCAACTGTTTAACACTCTTAGCTCTGAATAATCTATTTTTTGTGTCGAACAATTCTTCTTGATAAAACCTCAAACGATGGATGTCTTGTCCGTTCATATCATCACTTATTTACTTATCAGTGGTTAATACATAAATATGTTACTACTATCTGATAGAAAATCAATATATAAAGATTTCTATTCTACAACGAATAAATAAAAAGTGAAAACATGAAAAAAGGAGTAGTTTGTAGGGAAATAATCAAAAAATTGATAGAAAGTGAGAGTTTAGACTACGAAAAAGTCAATAAAATCATCAAAAAACAGTGCAAAAAGTATAATCTAAAGCAAATGCCAACAAAAGTTGAACTCTTGAGTGTTTGTAAGCCTGATGAAAGAAAAAAATTAGAGCAATTCGTGCGGAAAAAACCGAGCAGAACTGTATCCGGGGTCTCAGTAATAACTGTAGTAGCAAAGCCTGCATCTTGCCCAGGAACATGCATTTATTGCCCGAAAGGGGTTAATGCGCCACAATCTTATACAGGTCTAGAACCTGCCATTCAGAGGGGTATAAGGAATGATTACGACCCGTTTCTACAGACAAAAGATAGGCTAAACCAGTACAGATTAATGAATCATCCTTCTTCAAAGGTAGAATTGATAATTCTAGGTGGTACATTCCTTGCTCTAGATAAGGACTATCAGGAATGGTTCACCAAGAGAATCCTAGATGTACTCAACGAAAAAGAAAGTGAGAGTTTAGAAGTGGCACAAAGGCTGAATGAAGCTGCAAAGCACAGATGTGTGAATTTAACCATAGAAACAAGGCCCGATTTTTGTAAAGAAAAACATGTCAATGAAATGTTAAGATTAGGTGTAACAAGAGTAGAAATAGGGGTTCAGTCTATTTACCCTGAAATATTAAGACTAATAAACAGAGGACATACGATAGACGATGTTGTAGAAGCTACAAGAATTGCCAGAAACGCGGGTTTAAAGATAAATTTTCATCTAATGCCAAACCTACCTAGTTCTGATGTTGATAAAGACCTAGAAATGTTTAAAACAGTCTTCGAGAATCCAGCTTTTAGGCCTGATTACTTGAAAATCTATCCAACTCTAGTAATCAAAGGAACGAAGTTATACAGTATGTGGAAAAAAAGAAAATACAAACCTTATACGACAGAACAACTCATAGAATTGCTAGCCAAAGCAAAAAAATTCATTCCAAAATATTGTAGAATCCAAAGATTGGGAAGAGATGTTCCAGCAACTCAAGTAGAAGCTGGATGTAAGAGATCAAACGTAAGAGAATTAGTGCAGAAAAAAGCGAAAGAGATGGGAATCAACTGTAGTTGTATAAGATGTAGAGAGGTTGGTTTTAAAGTTCAACAAGGGATTTATCCAGATACAAAAAACATAAAACTCTGTAGAATAGAATACGAAGCATCTAACGGAAAAGAAATATTTTTGAGTTTTGAAGATACAAAAAATGATATTATCTTAGGGTTTCTCAGACTGCGTATTTCAGAAGAGAGTCATCGACCAGAAATAGATTCTAACACCGCTCTAGTAAGAGAACTGAAAGTTATGGGAGTTACTGTTCCTATAAGTTCTTCACCAGAAGAATTTCAATGGCAACATAGAGGTTATGGAAAATTGTTAATAAAAAAAGCTGAAGAGATAGCATTAAATGAATTTGGAAGGAATAAAATCGTTGTCATTAGTTCAATAGGAACAAGAGAGTATTACAGAAAACTTGGGTTTAACTATGATGGACCTTATGTTTCGAAAAGAATGATTTGAATTGTTTTTTATTTGTTCCTAGAGATATTTAAGTGCCAAATTATTGGAGATTAGACATTATTCTGTTCATCACAACTTTACTCTTTCCAAAACATAAAATAAACAAAACAATATTGGTTATTAAGATTATGAAAGAACTGATCCATGCTTGGGAACTAAAGGGAATTATCCACACTACAATAGAGTTTAAACTAGAGATTAGAAGACGAGTATTGGAGAAGTTTAAAAGTTTTCAAAATGCTGCGAGAAATATTGGTAATATCACTGGTGTATCTATTTCTTTTTTCTTACGTAATGAAAAGGTTTTTATGAAAACACATAAATTATACAGAATTACAGATAATATCGGTCTTCCAAGGGAAGAAGTAGAAAGACATATTGACTTATTCAAAGATTTTACTAATGGACCTGTGTTCCATATAAAATTTCCAGTTCGATTTACTCCTCTAATGTTAAGAGTTATATCTCATGTGACTGGTGATGGGTGTGCGAGTTCAAATATGTTGCGTTGGACCCAACAAGATACAACTCCTTTACAGAAACTAATAAAATCGATATTGGGAGTAGAAGTTAATTCCAATAAAGGTCAATTAACAATTCCAGCGCTTATTGGAAAAGTAACTTGTGCAGCTTTGATTCTTGATCGAACTGATTTCAAATTACCGATTTTCGTTGAGAAAATTATGGAATTATCAAAACCATTTAAATTACAATTCTTATTGGCAATTATTGATGATGAAGGAACAATAGACTGGAAAAATTATGGAGGAATTGATATAAGAATGAGTGATAAGCGTTTAGTTGAGCAAATAAGAAATCTCTGTTTATCTTTGGGATTAAAGGTTTCTACACTTAAAGAAATAGAAAATAATGGAAGTTTTTCTACTGAAAATTCGAAATTATTTAGATTTAAAATATTGGCAGAAGGAATAAGAATTTTATCAAATGACATACAAGAGATTATTAATAATATTGGAGAAATAGGAAGTTTTTGGATTAAGAAAGATGCTTTTGAAAAACGTGTAGCCAGACTCTGGAAAGTGAGATTTCCTCAAAAAGTTAACTATAATTTAAACGAGTTTTTCGCTTCTAAAATCCTATGATTTACTTCACTAAAATCTTATGAGTTTCCTTGAAACATTTCGGCGCAATTATTCCTTTACACGCATCAACGCAAACTGCAACTTTTGGCGCAACTTGTGTGTATTCTTTTTCGTCTTTAAGTCTCATCTTGACTAGATAATCCCATTCTCCTACTAGAAAATGAACTTCTTGAACTTCGGGTATCTTTGCGATTTTCATTGCAACCTCATCTAAGTCTGTTTCTTTATGAAATTTCTTTTGTCCAAGTTTAAATGCTACTAAACCTCTATCTACTTTTGCCGGATCTAATATCGCTGAAAATCCTTTGATGATTCCTAACTTCTTGAATTTCTCTATTTTTGTGTTAACCGTAGAAGTTGGTAATCCTAATTTATGTGCTAGTTTTGTTACTCTTGGTATACAAGCATCTTCTTCTTGAATTAAATTGAGTAATTTCTTATCTTCTTCTTTTAGTTTTATTTCCATTCTTTTACCTCCGTATGATATACGTTTTTAATAGTGGGGAAGTATAAATACTTGTTATAGATTACGTATGACATTCGTTTTTCTAATATAAATTGGTTAAATTTTTTGTAAATTTCGTAGAAAAGTTTATCTGGAATAGTTATATAGTCACTCTTTAGTGATAAAATGATATACAAAGTTCCTCCAAAATTAAGAGGATATGAATTTAGTGAGAATAAGATAGAAGAAGCAAAAAAGAATGAAAAATTATTGCTGTTACTTTTAGCTTATAATGAGAACTGTAATTTGAAATGTCCTTTCTGCTTTACAAAACAGGGGAAAAAAGCTCGATTAGAATTAAAAAAACTAGGAATAGATGCAGAGTTACTTACTCAAGATGAACTTGAAGTATTAATCGATCAAGGAAAAAAACTAGGAGTTGAGTCAGTTTGTTTTTATGGTGAGGGTGAACCATTATTAAATAAAAATCTATTTTTCAGACTTGTTGATCGTTGTAATAAAGAGGATATTACACCAGTTGTATTTACAAACGGTACTTTAGTTGATAGGGAAATAGCAAAAAAATTATTTGATAATAACGTATCGGTAGTCGGAAAACTGTATAGTCTAAACCCAAAAGTCAATGAATATTTAACTGGAAATAAAGGGATTTACAAATACGTTACTTATGACTCTGTTAAAGTTCCATCACATATAAAATTCTTATTAGAAACAGGATTTGCTGATACAGATCGTTTTGCTCTACATACTGTAGTTACTTCAAAAAATTATTCTGAGATACCTGATATTTGGCAATGGGAGAGGGGACATAATATAATCCCTTATGCAGATTTTTTATACCTTCCTAGTAGAGTTACAGAAGAATTAGATGTTTCAAAAGAAGAAAGAGAGAAACTGTGTAGAGAAATTTGGAAATTAGATAAGAGTTTAGGTTATCGTTATCCGTTCCAAACAGGACCAAACTTAGGAAATAGAGCATGCGATACTAGAACAACTCTAGTCATTGGAGCTCACGGAATAACAAGACTATGTTCAGCAACTTATGTGTTTATTGGAGATGTTCGAAATGAACCTCTGAAAGACATATTGAAAAAACAAGAAAAAATAAAAACCGATAAAGGCTGGAGTTGTGACAAAGCATGTGTGTATTGTGATGCTTACAGATTAACAGAACATCTATATAATTCGCCTATGAGATGATGATAATGACTGAAAACCAAAAAAGATTGGGAGAGTTATTATTTTGTATTCAATTAAATAATGAAAAGGCTAGAGAAGCAAAGAGTAAAAATGAAGGAGATGCACAAAAATATCATAATGCATGTAAAAATGCTCTTATTGAGGTAATAAATGGAGATTATGGAAATATAAGTAGGACTTATAAAGTGATGTTCGATAAAGGGACTGGAATAGGATGTCAAGAATGTAATGATACTTGTAGCTATAGTAAAGCTATACGTGAATACGATATAAAGACAAAAGAAGAAATAGAAAAGAAATATGGAATACAGCTTGGGTGTGAGAGTTGTTCGTCATGTCGAATGGTGTTATAAAAAAGGTCAAGATAGGTAATTTAATTATTGGAGAAAAACCTGTTCTTTTATGCACAGTTGTAGAGGAAGATATAGAATCAACTATTAAGAGTGCAAAGAAAGCCTTTGAAAATGGAGCCGATTGCATAGAATTAAGAACAGACAAATTAAAAGACAGTTCGATGATCAAAGAAGTTATTAAGAAAATTAAAGGACCTAAATTACTTGTTTGTAGGCCTAAAGATTGGGATGGATTCTTTGAAGGTACTGAAGAAAAAAGAGTTGAAAGGCTTCTTATAGCAATAAATAACGGTGCTGATGCAATCGATGTTGAATTAAAAACTCGTCCTGAATTAAGAGAAAAGGTAATTAAAAAAGCTAAACAAAAAGGAATTCCTGTATTAATCGCTTATGAAAATTTTGAGAAAACTTCTTCTAATGAAGAATTATTGAACATACTCAAAGAAGAACAAAAATTAGACGCAGATATTGCAAAGTTTGCTGTAATTGCAAAAAATCATGGTGATATGATTAGAGTTTTACAAGTAGTTTTAGAAGCTAAAAAGATTTTGGATATTCCTTTCGTTGCTATAGCGATGGGAAAATTTGGTAGTGCTTCTCGACCATTAGCTTGTGTGTTGGGTGCTTCTATGGCATATTGTGCAGTCGAAAGGGGGAAAGAAGGTGCACCAGGACAATTACCAGTCAAAGATACGAGAATGATTATCGAACTATTATCATAAACATTTCGAAAGTTTTATAATTCAAATAAAAAATATAACATATGTTCAAAAATTATAAGAAAACCTTGAACAGAGTTTTGGAAGAAATCAGACCAAATTCTATTGAAAAAAATAGATTAGAGTTCTTGAGTAGAAAAGTTTTAGAGATTGCTAAGAAAGAGGCGGCAAAATATAATGCAAGTCCTATATTGGCAGGGTCATTAACTCGAGATACTTGGTTACTGACAAAAAAAGAGTTTGATGTTTTCATAATATTCCCGAAAAGCATGAGTTTAGAAAAGTTAGAAAAGCATGGGCTGGATATCGGGAAGAGAATAATTAAGAACCTTAAAGGAAATTGGTTGGTTGAATATGCTCAACATCCTTATGTTCGGGGCTATGCGTATGGAACAGAAATGGATATAGTACCCTGCTATAAGATGGAATCTGGTGAAAGGATAAAATCTGCTGTTGACAGAACTCCATTCCATGTTGAATACTTAGATAAAAATTTACCGAGAAAATTATCTGATGATGTTAGATTGCTGAAACAATTTTGTAGTGCGAACAAAATTTATGGAGCTGACGCTAAAACTGAAGGATTCTCAGGTTATGTTTGTGAACTTCTTGTCATGTTTTACGGAGGGTTTATTAATGTTTTAAAAAATGTTGTGAACTGGAACACTGGGACGATAATTGACATCGAAAAATTCTATAAAAAAGATGAATATTCACGCCTGAGAAGAGAATTTAAGAGACAAGTTTTGATTTTGATCGATCCTACAGACAAGACTAGAAATGCTGCTGCCGCAATTTCAGCTAATAGTTTTTTTACACTAAAAAAAAGAGCAGAAGAATTCTTAAAGAAACCATCTAAAGAAGCATTTTTTGAAAAGAAAATAGAACCAATAAACGAAAATGACTTAATATTGGCACAAATGAGAAGAAGAACTGAATTATTGTTAGTTGTTTTTGAACCACCAAAAGTAGTTCCTGATATTCTATGGCCTCAACTCAGAAGATTTGCAGAAAGATTGGAAGGTATGCTGAAAGAAGATGAATTCACTATTCTGAGAAAAGATATATACACTAATGAAAAGGATTTGGTAGTTATATTGCTAGAAATGGAAATTTCAAAATTACCGTACGTTAATAAAAAAATTGGCCCACTAGTTTTTGATTTGGATGATTCTAAAAGGTTTATTGAAAAATATAAAAAGATGGTTTTAAATGGTCCTTTTGTAGAGAATGATTTTTGGTGTGCAGAAGTTGAAAGAAGATTTACAACAGCCAGAGAAAAATTAGCCGATAGTTTATCTGAAAAAGAAAATATTTTAAAAGAAAAAGGTGTTCCGAACTTCATAGCCGAAAAAATTACAAAGAAATTTGATATTATTTGTGAGAATGAAAATATTATGAATTTAATTAAAAAAGATTGTAATTTTGGAATTTTTCTGAGGAAATATTTTGAGAAAGAGAGTTTAGTATGATAGTAAGACCACCTGCTGTTGCAGGAATGTTTTATAATTTGAATTCAGATATGTTGAAAAAACAGATTAAAAGTTGTATCGATCACAAACTAGGACCTAAAAAAATCGAAGAAGAAAAATTCATAGCAACAGTAGTTCCACATGCGGGTTATCCTTATTCAGGACCTGTAGCAGCTTGGACTTATTCAAGAATTCAAAAATGTAATTACATCATTCTTGGTCCTAACCATAGTGGTCTTGGTTCAATATTTGGAGTGATGAAAGAAGGTGTATGGAAAACCCCTTTAGGTTCTGCAAACATAGAAGATGGAACTGCAAAGAAATTGTTGGAATCTTGTCCATTATTAGAATATGATATTTTATCACATGAATCAGAACATTCGATAGAAGTACAACTACCTTTCATCCAATATCGATTTGGAGAGAATTTCAAGTTTATACCAATATGTGTAATGAATGAATTTCCGAGTTTTGATTTTCTTGAAGAGTGTAGAGTCGCCGGAAAATCAATCGCAAAAATAATCAAAAAAGAAAAGAAAAAATGGATCATAATTGCAAGCTCAGATTTCTCTCATTACATCCCGTATGAAGATGCATACTCAACTGACAATTATGTCATAAATGCGATATTGAGATTGAACGAAAAAGATTTTTTCTTAAGGTTACAAGAAAGGAACGCTTCTGTTTGTGGTTTTGGACCTATAGCTATTGCTATGATTGCAGCGAAAGAGTTAGGTGTTAAAAAAGGTGAGTTGTTAAAATACGCTACATCAGGAGATATAACTGGTGATAAAGGGGCTGTTGTCGGATACGGAAGCATTATTTTTAGATAATTATTTTTGATACGATGCGCCTGTGATATTTTCTAAATTTTGTATCGCCATTTCCCTAGTTTCTTCAGATGTATTCAACGCTGGTTGAATTTCTTCAACTATTTTTGGTTCCCTAACTGCCAAATTCTTTAAGATAGCTGAGTGTTTAGCCGTTGATTCACTGAGTGTTTCTAAAGCAGGTACAACATTCATTTTTCTTTGTTTAGCTATCTGAATTTCTTTTTTTGCTTGAGTCATTTCATCCTGATAATCATTAATGACTCCAGCAACTAGTCCAGTTTGTCCTGTGTCAGCAATTCGTTTGGTCTCTTCTACTCTTTGTTCAGCATGTTGAATATACAATTGAGCTTTTTGCAGGTTATCAGTAGTTAATAAAAGCTGAAAATTTTCAATCGCTCTCTTTGAGGTATAAAAAGGACTGCCAGGATACGCATTAACAGAAAGAAAATACCAACCGCTGATGAAACTTAAAAACGCTACGAATAAAACAAAAGTCCATTTATAGGAGGTTGGATGAAGTATTTTTTCTGCTGGTTTAGTTAATTTATAATAAACCCATTTTCTACCTGGCCTTTCAACTCTTTCTACTAAATCAGAACTTTTTAACAAATCTAAATGTTCAGAAACAGTTGTTACATGTTTGCCTAATCTTCTTGATAACTCAGATGCTGTCATTGGTCTTTTCTCAAGAGTTTTAAGAATATTTGCCCTAGTATCAACTGTTAATGTTTTCAATAAATTTTTTGATATTTTCAACTCTTCTTCCATGATTACCAGTTGTTTACAATAAATTTAAACTTTATAAAGATTTAGGGTGAAGACCATAAATTTTCCTACCGATTAAAAAACATTAATTTCTCAAGTTTTTCTTAGGTGATGAAATGAAAAAGAAAATCGCAGCAATACTAATAGCCATTCTATTATGTAGTGTGAGTGGTGCAAGTATAGTATTAGCAAAACAAGAACAAGAATCTAAAGGAATCGGATGCATTGGAGATACATGTATAATCCCATCATACCCTCCAAGACCAAAATACCCTGATGTAAAGATTGCTAAAGGAGTTGCAGTAAATAAATATACTTCAGAAACAGAACCAGTTGTATTTTTGATAATGAACTACAATGGACAGATAAGTACATACTTATTCATAGATGGAAACTTCTATGAAATGACAGAGATTGAGAGAAGTGGCAGTTTGGAGACTGGAACGAAAGTATTCAAGTATAAAGCAAACGACGGCAATATAATGACAGTCGTGATACAACATTTTGATTCATATAATGTTGTAAGTATTTCAGCAGATTTCAAGGACTACTTAATAAACTTTGAACCTATATATGAGTACGGACCAAGACCACTATCACAAACTGAAAGCACTGGCGTCATAGAACAACCGGTTTACAAAGAAATAGTAAAAAAATTAAAACAAACCTCAGGAATTAACATAGAAGACATTTTCAGCAAATCAGCTAGTCAGGTAACAGAGTGGGTCGAATAAAATTCCTTTTTCTTTTTTTTATTTTTTTAAATAAATGCAGCATATATATTTTGAACGTTCTCAATTCTTAGTATGGAAGACCTATTAACTTATTTAATTACTTTAATTATGTCTGGGTTTGGGATTTGGTATGCTTATAAGATTTTTAAAGGTAGCACTAAACCGGCACTCTCAACCTGGATAATAATGTTTACTGGTACAGGTTTGAGTCTTATTACTTATCTATTAGCCTCAAACTGGGAGTTTCGTCCAGGAATTCTTAACATATTAGATGTTTCAGTTACAGTTATTATCATCATAGCAACTTTACTCTGGTCTAAAGCTAAGGTAAAATTCAGAACATTTGAAAAATGGTATTTAGTTATTGCGGGTTTAATCACTCTTTTTTGGATACTAACAAAAAATCCTTTTGGAGCAAATTTACTTATCCAAGCTTTAATTTTAATCGGATATTTTCCTACTATTCAAAAATTGGTCACTGAAAAACAAAACACTGAATCTTTTTCTGCTTGGTTAATCGCCTATTCAGCTGGGATATTAGCCATTTTTCCAGCCATGAAAAGTAGTAGTATCCTTCCAATTATTTATGTAGGGAGAACTTTAGTTATGCAAGCAATCATTATTAGTTTGATGATTTACTACGAAAAATTCTTTGCTTTTAGAAAATTCAAAAAGCAATTAAAATAAAACATTCATTTTTTTAATCAAACTTTCAAAATTCTGATAATGATAATAATTGAAATATATATGCTGGTAAATAATTGTATTTTTTAAATGTATTTTAAATTCAATTTTTAATATAACAAACTATGGAAAAGGAAATTTTACTGAAACATGCTTTGTTGAATGCAATACAGCATGATGGAAAAGCTGATATTCAAGCCGTATTGGGTAAGATAATTTCTGAAGACCCAAAAATGAGAAGTAAGATTAAGGAAATTATTACTGAAATTAAAAAAACTGTTGCAGAAGTAAATTCATTATCAATAGAAGAACAAAAAAACAAGATTAAAGAGTTAGGTTTTGATTTTGAAAAGAAAAAAGTTGAAGAAATAAAAGAATTACCGCCATTACCAAATGTAGAAAAATACAAAAAAATTGTAATGAGAATGGCGCCATTTCCTTCTGGTCCTTTGCACGTAGGTAATGCCAGGATGGCATTGTTGAATGATGAGTATGCAAAAAAGTATGAAGGTAAACTCCTTTTAGTGATAGACGATACGATAGGATCTGAAGCAAAAATACCAACAAAAGAAGCTTACAAACTTGTAATTGAAGGTTTGAAATGGCTTGGTGTAAAATGGTATAAAACAATCTACAAATCAGATAGGATGAAATTGTTCTACGAATGGACTGAGAAGTTAATAAAAATGGGACATGCCTATGTTTGCGAATGTCCTAAAGATGTTTTAAGAGAAAATAGAGAAAAGGGTTTAGAGTGTAATTGTAGAAAACAAAATCCAGAAACAAACTTACAAAAATGGAAGGAAATGTTGGAAGGTAAGTATAAAACTGGGCAAGCAACAGTTAGATTAAAAACTGATATGAAGCATCCGAACCCTGCTTTCAGAGACAGAGTTTTATTGAGAATATCAAACAGAGAGCATCCGAGAGTCGGAAAAAAATATTGTGTCTGGCCGATGTTAGAGTTTTCATGGGCAATCGATGATCATTTTCTTGGTGTCACACATATTCTAAGAGGAAAGGATTTAGTGATGGAAGATATGATGGAAGAATTCATATGGAACCTTTTGGGATGGAAACACGCTGAGTTTATACATCACGGCATGTTAAGGTTTGAGGGTTTAAAATTAAGCAAAACTCAGGCCAGAATGTTGATAGAAAAAGGTATTTATACTGATTGGAACGACCCAAGAACGTGGAGCCTTCAATCTTTTGAAAAAAGGGGTTTTCTATCTGAATCTATAAGAAACTTTATACTAAGTTTTGGTTTGAGTTTAAACGACATAACAGTCCCACTTGAGATCCTCTATAGTGAGAATAGAAAAATAATCGACCCAAAAGTAAACAGATACTTTGCTGTAATAGATCCAGTTGAGATAAAAATAATGAATGCTCCAAAAGTAAGAAAAGTGAGAGTTCATCTTCATCCGGATTTCCCAAAAAGAGGTTTTAGAGAGATTCCGGTTAATACCGATAAAATTTTCATTTCAAGAGAAGATTTCGGCAAATATAGAGGTGAGGGAATCCGTCTAATAGGTTTGTTTAACGTCAAGTTAGATAAAAAAGCTGAGTTCACTGGTAAAGAAGTTAAGATGGAGATGCAAAAGATACAGTGGATCTCTGAAAAAAATGTTCCGATAAAGATAATCATGGGAGATGGTAGTATAATAAAATGTATCGGGGAACCAGAAATTAAGAAGCTCAAATCAGATATGAAACTTCAATTGGTTAGGTTTGGTTTTTGCAGAGTTGACAAGACAAAACCGGATTTAATCCTATATTTTGCGCACAGATAATATTTATAAATTTTAAATACTTGTTTTGTTTAGCATTAAATGAAGATTGATCCGTAATCGGAGGTGAAATTTGATGGCTGAATTTGAAATACCTAAAGATTTGGTCGATAAAGTTTTACAGGCTTTAGAAATTGCCAAGAATACTGGAAAAATAAAGAAAGGAACTAACGAAACTACAAAAGCTATAGAAAGGGGTAAGACAAAGTTAGTCATTATCGCAAAAGACATAGAACCAAAAGAAATCGCTATGCATTTGCCTGTTTTATGTGAAGAAAAAAAATGTGAATACGTTTATGTGCCTTCTAAAGAGGAACTAGGTAGGGCTGCAGGTATAAATGTTAGCACGGCCTCTGCTTGTATAATTGAGCCAGGAGAAGCTAAAGATCTTTTAGAAGAGATAATCAAAAAAATTAAAACTGTCAAAGAAAGTTGATTAAATGGCTGAAGAAGCAGTACCAGCAGAAGTAGTTCAGTTGTTGGGCCGAACAGGAGTAAGAGGAGTTATGAGAGTAAGATGTAGAGTCTTAGAAGGTAATGATAAAGGAAAAATATTAACTAGAAATGTATTTGGCCCAATCAGAAAAGGAGATGTTTTAATGCTTAAAGAGACAGAGATGGAATCTGTTGGAAAAATGGAAGGTAGATAATTTTGGTTAAATGCTCTTTTTGTGGTTCAAAGTTAGCTCTAGGAACTGGTAAAATGTTAGTATTGAAAACCGGGGCGACAAGATATTTTTGTTCTAAGAAGTGTGAAAAAAATTGGAAGATGGGAAGAGATCCTAAGAAAATCAAATGGACCGGAATCTTTAGGGAACAAAGATAATCGGTCTTATGGATGAGAACTGAAATAGAAATTGACGATAGAGATATTGTTAAAATCGTGAAAACAATTAATAATCATTTAAATCAAGAGATTTTGATAGATGACCTTTTATTAGAATTGTTGAATAAGAAAGTTCCATCTTCAGATTATTTATTCATTATTTTGTCCGAACTTCAAGAAAAGAAAATTGTTGATGGAAAACATGACCATCTTTTTATCAAAGAAAGTATAAAAGAAAATGTCTCGAATTATCTGAAAAAGAAATTATCAAGAGAAGTTTGGGGGAAGAAGAGAATTTTTGTTACACCATTAGAAATTGGCAAGTTCTATCAATGTCCTAGGAGATTTTATCTAGAAAAAGTTGTCTTATCCAGACAGTTCAAAAAAGAATACGGTGGGGTTTGGGATGGTGAAGTACTACATTTGGCAGTTAAGACATTCATAGATAATATCAGTGAAAAAGATGTAGATAAGTCGATAAATAAAATATCCAAGATGAGCATGGGAAAATTCAAAGGAAAAACAACCATAACAGAAAAATCTGTAGCAGATTTTTTGATTAAATTACATGAACTAATCAAAGAAGAGAATTTTAATTTTTTAACTTCCGAAAGAACTTTACTTTCTATAAAAAGGGGGGTGATGGGAACACCTGATATAATATCTATTAATGAAAATGGTGAATGCGTACCGATAGACATAAAATTGGGTAGAATAGATAAAATTGGTATAAAGAAAGAACATCTACTTCAGAACGTTGGAGAAGCTTTGTTGGTTGAAGATTTTTTCAGGAAAAAAATCGATAGGACATACTTAATTTATTTTCAGGCAGATTCAGCAATCAAAGTTGATTTAACAGAAAGAATGAAAAAAGAATTTATGTTATTAAAAAAAGAATTAGAGAGAGTTTCAACAAAAAAAATTATACCACCTACGAGCAGGTTAGAAAATGCAGAAGTAAGGGTTTGCAAAGGGTGCCATGTTAGACCTGCATGTGAGAATATTGAAGAGTTAGTTAAATTTTCGGGCCGATAGATCAACGGTAGATCGCTTCCTTGGCAATATTACCAGAATGGAAGAGGCTTGGGGTTCAAATCCCCATCGGTCCATTTTAATATTTAAAAACTTTTATGTTCAAAATAACAACACTGTGTTTGAATGGCAGAGCAAGTAAAAGGTATTGTAAGAATATCTGGAGTGGATGTTAAAGGTGAGACTCAATTATTCACATCTCTAAATAGGATTAAAGGCGTTAGTGGAGCTTTAGCTAATGCTGTTTGTAGAGTTCATAATTTTGACCGTAATAGAAAGATTGGAACTTTAACTGACGAAGAAATAAAAAAAATTGAAGAGACAATAAAGAACCCATCAAAATTTGGCATTCCTTCTTGGATGTTTGATAGAAGAAAAGATTTAGAAAGTGGTGAAGATAGACATATGGTTGGATCGGATTTAAAATTCATGCAAGAACAGGACATTAAGAGAATGATAAGAATAAAATCTTATAAAGGAGTTAGACATATGTTCGGTCTTCCTGTCAGAGGACAAAGGACAAGAAGTTCTTTCAGAAAGGGTAGAACTGTCGGTGTAGTAAGGAAGAAAATGATGCCTACAAAGAAGAAGGAGTAATATGAGAAAACTAAGAAGCAAAATAAAGAAACCAAGGACACCATGGGATAAAGAAAGGATAGACAAAGAGAGACAATTAATGAAAACCTATGGTCTAAGGAGAAAAAAAGAGATATGGAAAACTGAATCAACTTTGAGATCTTTCAGAAGAAGAGCAAGAGATTTGGCTGCCAAAAAGGATAAAATTCAAGAAAAAATATTGTTAGATAAACTTCAAAAATTAGGTCTCTTGAATAAAGATGCTACTTTGGATGATGTTCTAAGTCTTACTATTGAAAAACTATTGGATAGGAGATTACAAACATTTGTTCTAAAGAATAATTTAGCGAACACCCCGAAACAAGCCAGACAACTTATAACTCATGGTCATATATCTGTTGATGACAGAAAGATTGTGTATCCAGGTTTCAATGTTACTCAAGATTTAGAAAAAAAAATATCATTTTATGGTAAATCTCCGATAAAAATAGCAAAACCAAAAACGAGTAGTTGAATTTTATGGAAAAACCTAAAAAAGCTATAAAAGGAAAAAAATACGAAATTAAAACCATAAAGAAAGGCACTTGGGGGGTTGCCCACATTTTTTCTACTGTGAACAGTACTATCGTTCATATAACTGATATTACTGGAGCAGAAACAATAGCCAAATACTCTGGTGGAATGATGACAGATAAAGATCGAGAAGGGGGAAATCCATTCCCGGCAATGCAAGCTGCTAAACATGCAGCAGAGGATGCTATAGAGAAAGGTATAATCGGTGTTAATATAAAAGTGAGAGGAAAGGGTGGCCATCATAAAAAAGCACCTGGAGCAGGGGCGCAACCGGCAATACGTGCTCTGGCTAGGAGTGGTTTGAAAATTGGAATTATAGAGGATGTAACTCCTATTCCTACTGATGGAACTAAAAGAAAAGGTGGGCGCAGAGGAAGGAGGGTTTAAGAAAGATTTAAAATGTATGTGAAATAAAATGTTAAGTTATTGGTGATGAATTGGAAGTTAAGATTCTAGAAGAAAAAAAGAATGAGATAAGATTTATAATTGAGGATATTGATTCGGCTTTGGTAGGCGAATTGAGAAGAATTATGATGTCAGAGATACCTACTCTTGCAATCGAGTGGGTTGATTTTGTAAAGAATGATAGTGTTCTCTGGGATGAAATCATTGCAAGTAGACTTGGTTTAATTCCATTAACCTACGAGTCAAAATCGTACAAATTCAAGAAAGATTGCAAATGTGATGGAAAGGGTTGCACGCATTGTCAAGTAACTCTATCTCTTGTTAAAAAGGGTCCATGTGTTGTTTACTCAGGCGATTTAGTACCTTCGGACAAAAAAGTAAAACCTGTTTATGATAAAATCCCAATAGTTGAGTTAACAGAGGGACAAGAATTGAAATTTGAAGCGATAGCCCAACTCGGAGTTGGAAAAAATCATGCAAAATGGCAAGCTTCTATAGTGGGTTATAAGGCTTTGCCAAAGATAAACATTGGAAGAGGCGGCAACTCAAAAGAATACGCAGAAAGATGTCCTAAGAAGGTTTTCAGTTTTAAAGATGGGAAGTTAAAGATCGACAAACTATTGGATTGTAATTTATGTATGACATGTGTGGAATTGTCGAATGGGGCAATAACAGTAGAGACGGATGAGAAAAATTTCTTGTTTAAATTAGAATCAGTATGCGGTTTGAAGCCTAGAGAAATAGTGTTAAAGTCGATGGAAATTTTAAACGACAAACTTGATGAGTTTTTGAAAGATTTAAGTAAATTAAAATAACTGTTCCTACAATATCTTTAATAAAGCAGGGGTTGCCAAGTCTGGTCAAAGGCGCAGGATTCGTTTGAATGCGAGACTCAGAATGCGAGACTTAAGAATGACTTGGGAAATCCTGTCTCTTAGTGAGTTCCTGGGTTCAAATCCCAGCCCCTGCACTTATACGTTTATATTCTATTTCTTTTGTAGAAGAAGACTAGACTAATGAAAGACATTGGCATTATTATGAAATACACTAAAATTTGACCAACTAACGGAATTAAATTCAAAACCAAAGAAATTCCCACATAGAAAACTAACAAAGCAAAAACATCTGGATAGTTCTTCTTAGTAACGTTTATACTTCTTTCAATTGCTTCAATAGGTCCTATGTTATCGATAACTATTCCTGGATAAGTCAAGGAAAATAGAACCATTATTAGCAAAAATAAAACTGCTCCTATGACAGAGCCTATCACAGGAAATACCACACCTAAAGCAGCGATAAGAATGAACATTAAAATTAGAGCTATTAACCAAATGACTATTGATGTTAGTATACCAATTATGCCAAATTCTTTTGCTGCACTAAACATAGTTTTGAATTCAGTCGAACCTCTCAGAGCTTCAGCTGCCATACAAAATAAACCAGTGATAAATAATGCTCCGAGTAAAGCGGCTATTAAGTAAAATATCAATGACGTGCTTAACCCTACAAATAGGGGGAAGACTGACACGATTCTCGTTATAGTTAATTCAGGGCTCCTTAATTCTGCAAAAGAAGATATACCCATCGTGGTAAAAATGATTCCAGTTCCGATTCCGACGATGGCACTGACTATAACTAAGGCTATCAATTCAGCTATTATGAAACTCATAAAATTAGATTTATAACTTTGCCAACCACTTTTAATGTATTCAAAAACCATATCCAACCTTTAATAAAATTCGATTCATAATAAATAAGTATTTCAAAAGGTAGAAAGTTGATTTGATGATAAATTTAGAAACTATATCAATTATAATATTCTTCGCGGTATTAGCAATACTAGCTTACCACGACAGAAAGAATGTAGAATTTAAGTATGGGCTTCTAACCAGAAGAACAAAAAAAGGAAAAAAATTGATCTATCAGTTCGCAGAAAAACATAGAAAAAAACTTCAAACCTTGGGAACTGTGGGCATTGTTGTGGGTGTTTGTGCGTCGATTTATGGGTTCTTTACCTTATTTATATCATCTTATAATGCCATACTTA
>Ga0172362_10001968_pt1 | contig 17771 bp, 14 predicted proteins | sample LakKivs1_kivu2a2_FD_114534 | JGI IMG/M metagenome (GOLD analysis project Ga0172362, IMG submission 114534) | Sediment microbial communities from Lake Kivu, Rwanda - Sediment s1_kivu2a2 | ecosystem: Environmental > Aquatic > Freshwater > Lake > Sediment | place: Rwanda: Western Province, Lake...
ACGTGCGATTATTGATCCACAACATCGCCAGCCGGCAATCGATCAGATGGTGCTGGTTGGACACAGTATGGGCGGGCTACTATCGCGAATGCAGACCGTCGAAAGCGGTCAGCAATTCTGGCAAGTTGTTAGCGAGAAACCTTTCGAGCAGCTATCCGCGACTGAGCAAACTCGCAATGAGCTGGCGGCAACCTTCTTCTTTCATCCAGTACCCGAGGTGCGCCGAGTTATCACGATCGCCACGCCGTTTCGCGGCAGCGAGTTTTCCAACGATGCCACGCGCTGGCTGGGGAGCAAGTTGATCCGCATTCCGAAAATGCTGATTAGCGAGCGGCAGGCACTCTATCGAGAGAATCCTGATTTCTTCCGCAAGGACAATCTCCTGGATGTGAACACCAGCATCGATTCACTCGCTCCGGATTCTCAGATTCTGCCCGTGCTTTTGTCAGCTCCGGCGCCACAGAGCGTTCACTATCACAACATCGTTGGTCGGTTGGGGGAAAAAGGCCTGCTTAGACGCGTGACCGGGGACGGGGACGGAGTGGTTTCGGTGACCAGCGCGCATTTCGAGCGGGCCTCGTCCGAAATCACGGTTGACGCGGATCACTCGTCGATTCATCGCCATCCCCTGACGGTGCTCGAGGTCGAACGGGTGCTGTTGGAACACCTGCGCGAAGTTGACGCTCCACCCCCCAGTAAGCTCCAGCGACTACCGTGGACCGCCTCGGCCGTCGATGGCCACGCGTATGGAGCGAGATTGGCGCCGCCGCCCGTCGTTATCGGGCCATTAGAATCTGCCGAGGCCACCCAAGCCCGGTGATTGACGCGGGCGCTGCGTGCATTCAGAATTGAGTCAGCAGGTAACGTGCTCAGCGTCAATTGTGGGCGTTGCGTTACCCGCCCCGCATGCATTCCCTCCCCGAACTGCGCCCGGAGACCCGAGCATCATGTCGCTGCACATTGAACGTCGCGAATTCCTTAAGCAGGCAATTCTGGCTGGCACGGCCACCGCAAGCCTTGGCAGCTTCGGGCAGCTGCGACCGGCGTTAGCAACGCAGAAGTCGCCCAACGAGAAGCTGAATCTGGCGTTCGTCGGAGTGGCCAATAAGGGGGCGCATAACCTTGATCAATTGACCCATGAGAACATCGTGGCGCTGTGCGATGTCGACGAAGTACACTTGGGTCCCATGGCAGAGCGGTTTCCGAAGGCCTCGACGTACGCCGACTTCCGCCAGATGTTCGACAAAGAGAAGAGTCTCGACGCGGTTGTCGTTTCAACTCCCGACCACACACATGCTATCCCGGTGATGTGGGCCTTGCGCCGCGACCTTGATGTGTATTGCGAGAAGCCGCTGGCCCATTCCGTGCACGAAGTTCGCGAGATGCGAAAACTCGCCGCCGAGAAGAAAGCCGTCACCCAGATGGGAACGCAGATCCATGCTGGCGACAACTATCGCCGTGTGGTCGAGATCGTGCAATCGGGACAACTTGGCCCAGTCGCACGCGTGCATGTCTGGCAGGGGAACACCAATCGACCTGGAGTGCGCGTGGCTCAGGGAACACCTCCAGCCACGGTCGACTACGACTTGTGGATCGGCCCCGCGCCAATGCGGCCTTATCACCCGTCGCATTTTCATTTCAACTGGCGCTACTGGTGGGATTTCGGCAACGGCACGCTCGGTGACTTCGGTTGCCACTACATGGATCTGCCGTTCTGGGCGCTGGATTTACGGGATCCCACTTCGATCGAGGCCAAGGGCGAGAAAACGGTCGGCGGTGACAATGAAGTCCCCGATAGCATGCGGGTTGACTACCAGTTCGCGGCCAAGGGTGACCGACCGGCCGTGCATCTCACCTGGTATCACGGTGACTGGCGTCCTCAGTGGGCAACCGAGTACGACAAGGCCGGAGCCGTGCTCTTCGAAGGCACGAAGGGGCGCCTGTTGGCCGACTACGGCACGCTCAAGTACTTCATGAATGAAGGGGACGTCCCCGCTGCGCCGCCGCAAACAATTCCCAATTCCGTAGGTCACTGGAAAGAATGGACTGACGCGATCCGCTCGCGTGGCGCGACTACCTGCAATTTCGACTACTCCGGAGCGCTAGCCGAGGCGGTGCTGCTGGGGAACGTGGCCTATCGAGCCGGCCAGGCCAAGATCTCCTGGGATGCCGAGGCATTCAAAACCGACACCGCGGCGGCCGACCAGTACCTGCAGCGGGAGTATCGCAAGAGCTGGACGCTGTAGGATTCACGGAAACCGTACATGATTTTTTCCTGGCTGCGCGAGTGGCGACGAAGGAAGCTGCTCGCTCGGCCGTTTCCACCCGAGTGGCAAGCGTTCCTCGAACGCAACCTCGCGCACTACCGATACCTGTCGGCCACTGAACAGGCAACGCTTCGTGATCGCACACGGATCTTCATGGCCGAGAAGAACTGGGAGGGATGTAACGGCCTGACCGTCACCGACGAAATGAAGGTGACGATCGCCTCGCATGCCTCGCTGATGACCTTGGGCCTCGCGGGTGAGCCGTTTAGCGGCTTGCTCTCGGTGCTAATCTATCCGGCCGGCTATCGCGTGCCGGAGGAGCGCTGGCAAAGCGGCTTCTCGATCTACGGCCAATCGAGTCGCCTGGGTGAATCGTGGTATCGGGGGCCCGTGATTCTGTCTTGGGGTGAAATCCAGGACGACGCCAGGCACCCTGGCTATGGCAGTAACCTGGTGTGGCACGAGTTTGCTCACCAAATCGACATGCTCGATCGAAGTACGAATGGCACGCCGCCTTTGGAAACGCAGGAGGCACGCCGCCTTTGGCACGAAGTGATGACCAGCGAATTCGAGCAACTCAGGCGAGATGCTCGCGCGGGCCTCGAAACACTGCTCGATACTTACGGTGCCGAAAGTGAAGCCGAGTTCTTCGCCGTCACAACCGAGTGTTTTTTTGACGCACCGGTTGAGCTGCGCGAGACACATCCGCGGCTGTATGAACTACTGGCGGGATACTATCGGCAGGACCCGGCGGCGCGAATCGAAAACGCGTCTGACATTCCGCGAGAGCGCTAACTGATATCCAGTACGCGGTTCATCCGTTCGGCAATTTCCATCAGCTCCTTCTGACCGCCGCCGGCGACTTCACTAGTAGCCCAGCCGTTGTAGCCAACTTCGCTAAGCGCTTTGAGGATCTCCGGCCAATCCTCGTCCCCTTCGCCAATGGGCACCCATTGCCGCTCGTGGCTATAGCCTTTGAAGTCGAACTTGAGCATCCGCTTGTTGAGCTGGCGAATCCAAGTGGCCGCTGGTACGCCGTACTTCAGCATATTGCTGCAATCGAAGTAGGCGCCCACGGTCGGCGTGCCGAAATCGTCGACATACTGAACCAATTGTTCGGGCTTCGTGATGAAATCGTTCCAGACTACCTCGATGGCGATTTTCACGTCCGCGTCATCCGCCTGCGGGAGCACTTTGCGAATCTCTTCTTGCGAGCGAGACCAGCATTGGTCAAAGTTCTCCGTCTCAGGATCCGATACCTTGCCGGGCACAAGCAGCACCGTATCAGCGCCAAAAAACTTCGCATCTTCGATCGCGGTGCGCAGGGCCTCGACCCCTTTAGCCCGCACTTGAGAATCCGGATCGGAGAGGCGGATGCGCCAGTGAACCGAGTCGATGACTCCGTGAATCTTGATACCAGTGGCCTCCTGTGCCCGGAGCGCCTCATCGCGATTAAGATCGCTAGGGCTGTCAACCTCTACGCCTTCGAAACCGAGCAGCTTGATGACATTGAATTTCTCCTCGATCGAAACGCCCGGCATCTTGATCATGCCGTACTTCACGGCTTTTTTAAGCTTGGGCCTTGCCTCCCCTGCGAGAAGCCGCCCAGCCAGTGGGCCACTCAGTGCGGTGCCGATCGCGAGCGATTTCAGAAACATTCGGCGGCTGGAAGCAGTCAGTTCAAACATGGTGGCACACTTTTTTCGCAAGGAAGGGAGGTGCGATCGCCCCGATTTTGGCGCGATGTTCCGTCGAATTATAGTTGGCCGACACGATGATCGCCAATGTTTGATTCGCGCCGGCATCCGTCGCTGGAATGCGATCTGCTCCGCGGGTAAGCTTGAACCCATTCCTGCCAGGCCGCTTCCTACCAATCCGCGGATTCACCATGCTTGCTATACGATTCTTCGCCGTCATCCTGACTTTGCTGGGCTTGGCGACGGTAGCGAACGCCGAGGCGCTGCCAGGAACCCAGCCACTCGAACTCAAGGGCGATCTGGCCGATCAAATGGTCGCGGGAATTGATCGCTTTCTGCTTCGCGAAACCGATGAATCCATCGCCAGGCGCGATCGCCACTGGAAACGCGACCTCACCAGCGTTGACGCCTATAACTCTTCGGTTGCTCCCAATCGCGCACGATTGGCGAAGATCATCGGAGCCCTAGACAAAAGAACCGAAGTTTTTGATCTCGAACTAATCCAGTCGTCGTCGCAACCGCCGGTCGTCGCAACCGCCGATCGCTTTGCCGTCCTGGCAGTGCGCTGGCCGGTCGTGCGTGGAGTGCAGGGCGAGGGGCTACTCTTGTATCCAGATTCCTCCGATGCACCGCTCGTCGCTAACGTGGTGCTAGTTCCGGATGCAGATCAAACACCCGAGCAATTGGCAGGGCTTGTCCCGGGAATTCCACCCGCGCGTCAGTTCGCACGGAGGCTAGCCGAAAGCGGTTGTGTGGTGCTCGTTCCCGCTGTTATCAATCGGTGCGACGAACTGTCCGCGATTGGAGAACGTAAGACGAATCAGCCGCATCGCGAGTTCCTCTATCGCCCAGCATTCGAGATGGGGCGGCACATTATTGGGTACGAAGTTCAAACGGTACTTGCTGCCGTCGACTGGTTCGCCCATCAGGCGCAGGTGCAAAAGGGAGCGGTGAACTACTTCTCCGACAACCTCGAAGCCTGGAATCAGCCGCGTCCAATCGGAATTGTGGGTTATGGCGAAGGCGGACTGGTCGCGTTCTATGCCGCGGCGCTCGACACCCGTATCGAAGCAACACTCGTCAGCGGCTATTTCGCCAATCGCCAGCAGCTCTGGCAAGAGCCAATTTATCGCAATTTGTTCGGGCTACTCGACCAGTTCGGCGATGCGGAGTTGGCCAGCCTGGTGATGCCCAGAGCGCTCATCGTCGAAGCCTGTCGAGCTCCCGAAGTCTCTGGTCCGCCGGCTGCCCGCGATGGCCGGAACAACTCGGCTGCTCCGGGAGCACTGAGGACGCCTCCGGCCAGCGCGGCACAGACCGAACTCGATCGGGCGCTGTCGCTCGTGTCAGGCCTTAAGCTCGATCATCCGCCGAAACTGGTTGTTAGCGGTGACGGTAGCGGGCCGGAAGGAAGTCCCGAGGCGTTGGACGCGTTCCTCTCAGCCCTCTCCGCCGATGCAAAGGTGAGATCGATCGGCTCCGCGCCACAGCTCATTCGTAAAGATCTCGATCCCACCGTGCGGCACAAACGGCTGTTCGATGCGATCAATGCCGACACGCAGCGGATGCTTCGTGAAAGCGAGCAAGTTCGCAATGATTTTCTGGCCAAGGTCGATCGGACTTCCCGCGATCCTGTCAAGTTCGCCGCGTCGACGGAACAATATCGGCAGCATTTCTATGACGAAGTCATTGGACGTTTCGATGACGAACCCCTTCCTGCCAACCCTCGTGCGCGGCAGGTCTACGACGAAACCCTCTACACCGGCTACGAAGTCGTGCTCGACGTCTTTCCTGACGTCTTCGCGTACGGCATCCTGCTGGTGCCAAAAGGCATCCAACCCGGCGAGCGGCGCCCCGTCGTCGTCTGTCAGCATGGCCTCGAAGGGCGGCCGACCGATGTCGCTGATCCGGACAAATTCAACGCCGCTTACAACCAGTACGCGTGCCGGCTCGCCGAACGTGGATTCATCACTTTTGCTCCGCAAAACCCTTACATCTTCACCGATCGCTTTCGCAGCCTGCAGCGCAAGGCAAATCCGCTAGGCAAGACGTTGTTCTCGATCATCGTCCCGCAGCATCAGCAGATCGTTAACTGGCTCGCAACGCTGCCGATGGTCGATCCCGATCGCATCGCCTTCTACGGCCTCTCCTATGGCGGCAAGACCGCGATGCGTGTGCCGGCCCTCGTGCCCCAGTATTGCCTCTCGATTTGCTCAGCCGATTTTAATGATTGGATCTGGAAGAATGCCGCGACCGATTCGCCCTACAGCTACGTTGCTACCGGCGAGTACGAGATCTTCGAATTCGACTTGGGTAATACCTACAATTACGCCGAAATGGCGGCGCTCATTGCCCCGCGTCCGTTCATGGTCGAGCGCGGTCATCACGACGGCGTCGCTCCCGACACCCGCGTGGCTTACGAGTACGCAAAAATCCGATTGCTCTACGCCGATCTCAAGATCCCGGAGCGGACTGAGATCGAGTTCTTCGACGGCCCCCACACAATCCACGGCGTAGGGACCTTTGACTTTCTGCACCGCCATCTCAACTGGCCGCAGCGGTTGAATCGATAGCGGCCCGGTTTGCCGTCTTTCCGGCGGAAAGGCACCCCGTGGGCAGAATCGGCTTATAGCGTAACTCCCGCCAGGCCTTGCGGTTGCTCATCGGCCGATGCCGCTTCATGCTAGGTTAAGGTCCGGCCTGCTCCACTGGACTGGTCTGCTAAACTTGATTGTCGTTCTGCGCTGCCTCCCTCCCACACCATCGGGTCTGGCGACCCAGAGCACCGCTCGCCACTGGCCCTAGCAATCTCTCGTTATGTCGGACGTCCGACCACCTGTGACCGATGCGGCCGATGTCGACCTCTCCGGTCGGCAGTTGGGCGGCTACCAACTGCTGCGGCGCCTTGGTCACGGTGCCATGGCCGAAGTCTACCTGGCCGAGCAGCTCTCGCTTTCGCGACAAGTGGCGATCAAGGTCTTGCGGAGCAATCTTGCCAGGGACGCAACCTACGTCGACCGCTTCCAGCACGAAGCTCGCGCCGCCGCTCAGCTGGTGCATGCAGGCATCGTGCAGATCTTCGAAGTGGGCTACGCCGACGGCTGGCACTTCATCGCTCAAGAATATGTCCAAGGACTGAACCTCGCGGAACTCATCGCGCGTCGCGGTTCGCCAGACGTCGCCCGCGTGGTGGCGATCGTCCGGCAGGTTGCCGCGGCGCTGAACAAGGCCGCCGAGCATGGCATCGTCCATCGCGACATCAAACCCGAGAACATCATGCTCTCAGCCAGCGGCGAGGTGAAGGTCGCTGACTTTGGCCTGGCCCGGCTCTATCGCGAAGAGGCTCAGAACCTGACGCAAGCCGGCATCACCATGGGCACGCCGCTCTATATGAGCCCCGAGCAGGTCGAAGGCCGCCCGCTCGACTCGCGCAGCGACATTTACTCGCTCGGCGTCACGACCTACGAGATGCTGGCGGGCGAGCCGCCGTTTCGCGGCGAAACCGCGCTGGCCGTCGCCGTGCAGCACCTCAACTCTCAACCCGAGCGACTCGAGAACATTCGCACGGACGTGCCCGAGCCGATTTGCCGGATCGTGCATACGATGCTCGCCAAGGATCCGGCCGAACGCTACGCTTCGCCGCGACAGCTTCTGCACGAGCTGCGTCGCGTTTCGATCGAGCTGTTCGAAGATGATCCTGGCGAAGAGCAGGACGCCTGGAAGGACGATCTGGTCAGCACGGTCGAAGCCCGCCGCCTGGCAACGCAGCAACTGGCCGCTGCGATGCGAACAGCCTCCATGCCCGCGGTGCGGCGGCGTGGGGCGGCACAGTGGGTCGCGGCGACGCTGGCCTGCTTGCTGATTGGGGCGGCCGCCGCCTGGTTTTTGCGACCAAAGCCCCTGCTGGTCGCCGTGGCCGAAGATCCCACGGCCGTGGCACGACAAAGCACTGCTGCCGACCAGGAGCTGTATGCCACGCTGCTCAACAGCGAGGCCGGCTGGAAAAGCGTCGGCTACTACTTTCCCGAAAGCCGGTTGTACGTGCAGCGTGCCAATCAGGGGCTGGCGCTCTTGTACCTGCGCGATTACGACTACCAGCGAGCGATGGAAATCTTCAACGAGTTTGCCGCTTATAACGACGCCGAGGTCGAGTTGCGAGCGTTCGGTCTGGCCGGACAAGCGGTGGTCATGATCCGTCAGGATCAGTTCGAGGAAGGAGCCAGCAAGCTCACGCAGCTCTGGCCTGCCCGAGACAAGCTCAACGGCGAGATGCGCGTCCTGGTCGGGCTGGTGCTGGCCGAACGCCGAGTGCCGGGCGACGTGCGTAGCTTCCGGCAGTGGCGCGAGTGGCTGCGGAACGCTCCGCCTCCGCCGGTCGCTCCGGAAGTGGGCTAGGGCCCGGGTCACGATCCGCTGCGTGCGAATCTTGGGTCGGGCGGCGAAAGGCGGGATTTTTCGGGCCTTTCCGTTTGCGCCAAACCGCCGCCGGTTGACATGCGTAAACCATTGTTGTACTTGTAGGTTTCCGTCGCCGGGCCAGCCGATATGATATATCGCTGGGCGACGCCGCCAGAACGGGCAACTCTCCGAGTTGCCGTTTGGCCCGCAGCCCTAAAGCGCGCCCCCATCGTCTAGTGGCCCAGGACGTCGGGTTCTCAGTCCGAAAACCGGGGTTCGACTCCCCGTGGGGGTACTGAATGAGTGTGCACTACATCGCAAGATGTAGTAAGCCCCGGCAATGCCGGGGTTTTTTTATGCGCAGTGGAGCGAGCTTGCCCCTCCCCGCGGCTTGATGCGTGCGCCTGCTGCGCCGCATTTTGCGCCGCCTCGTCCTCGCCACGGATGGCTCGCTCGAAATGTTCGTCAGTCACCTGTAGATAGTGCTTTCGTGCGACAGCTTCACTGTTGCCGATCCAACCGCAGACGACGTGCGCGGGAAACTGTTCCATCAGCTCAGTCTCCCGCGTGCTCCGTAGGTTTTGCCACGGCTTACCCCACGGCTCGATACCGGCCCGCTTGATGATCCGCATGAGCTGAGTTCGCAGATTGGCGTTGCAGCTGCGGTAGCGGTTGATGACAAACTCCGTCCCAGGCTCGGCCAGCTCGAACGCCTCCTCAAGATATGGTTTGAGCTCCGGGAACATCGGAATCATCCGCGATTCCTTCCCCTCGATATGCTCGGTCTTTGGGCTCGGCACGCGAATGCGGTTGTTGGCCCAATCGATGTCGCCCCATCGCAGGCTGAGGTGCTCGCTTGGACAGCGAAGGCCGCCAAATCGGCTCAAGGCGAACAGTAGTCGCCACTCAGCGTCTGGGCAGGCATCGATTACTTTCGCAGCTACCTGACGGCTCACAAAATAGAAGCGGCTGGGATTGCCGCGCACCGCCGATACCAAATCTGCGAAAGGATTCTCGGCCACGAGCTTCCTGCGCAGAGCGGCTTTAAAAAACTGTTTCGCCCGGCCAGAGAGTCGGCGGACTGTATTGTCAGCATATCCCTGCCCCACTAACCAAAGCCGATATTGGTCCGCGTCACCGGTGGTGAACGCGTTCAGCGGCTTATCGCCACCGAAGCATTCGATCAGTTTCTGACCAGCCTGCTTCAAACGCTCAACCGTTCTCGCCTTCACATCACATCGCCCGGCCACGTAGCCGTCTAGAAAAGACTCGAGGGTGACTACGGCAGCCGGCGCTGACTGTGTAAATAAGCCGACCTGAGCCAGTTTTTTCGCCATCCCGGGCTGGAGCTTTTCAAGCCAGGCCGCGGTGTCGGCACCCAAAGGGTGGCCAGTCAATTTGGCCGCGATCAGTTGCTCGACGCGAAATTTGATCGCTTCGGCGGCCCGCTGGGAAACCTTTCCCAGTCTGATCGTAGGCCGGCGCCCGTCGGGGGCGATAAACAAGATCCTGCGGCAGCCATTCTTTTCGCGTGCGATGCTGGCCATGCTTCAATTTCCTTTGGTCTCGGGCATGCGGCCCAAATGAATCGTTAGCTGCAAGAACTCGCCCAGCGCGTTTAGGGCTTCCATGGAAAGCCCTCGATGCCCGTTGTAGAACTTTGCGAGGGCACTTTCGTCGATGCCGGTCTGCTTGGCGATCTCATATCGCGTCAGCCCACAATCATCGATTGCTTGCCGCAATTGGTCGGTCAACTTCTTGGGTCGTTTATTCATATCGGTGTGTTAACGGGTGCTGGCCGTTCTGTCCAGTGATGTGCCATGCCAATTCAGGAATTCGAGAAACCGTCCGCAACGGCCGCAGTCCCGCCGGATGGATTGCCCGCTGTGAATCAGCACGTCTCGCCAGACGATCGAACCGCAATGGCAGACCGCATTCGCAGGTGCATCGCCCGTTGGCGCTGGCAGGGCGGGACTCGGTTCGGGAGCGGACCGCAGCATCGCCAGCAATTCGGTCTTGTGGACTTTCAGCCGGCCCAACAGGTTGGGCGTCAGGGCGTCGCGCGGGGCGTCGATGGCAAGTCCGCGATTAACGGCCAGCGTTAGCCGGATGCCGTGGGATTCGCATTCCGCCAGCAAGTCGAGAGGCGCGCCGCTCATATTATCACCCGCACGCGGCTTGTCGTTCCGGGTTTGTCAAAAGCGCTCCCGTTATTCCCAGAATTACCGCTTTCCGGCTCGCCGGTTGAATTGCGGGAATTGTAGGAACGACTTTCGGGATTCGCGTCAGCAAATGCCGCCGGGTTCACTTCGTAGGCTGGCGACGGGGGACGGCCGGGGCCGCTCGTTTCCGCCGGCTTGGGCCGGATGAATCCTCGCCGCGTCAGCTCGGCTACCGCCGCGTCAATGTCATCGGCTTTCGGGAATCGCCGTTTGCCGTGGTGCTGGGCTTCGCTCTTGGTAAACTCTCGCCGGCCGTGGCGTTCGATCCACCGCAAGACGTAGCGGGCGTCATCGTCGGCCGTTTCTTCGCTCGCCAGCATCATGTTCAGCACGGCTTCGGCGTGCGGAACCAGATAGCGGGCGATTACCACGGCCGCCGCGATGGTACGCCCTTCGATGCGCCCAGCCGGGCCATGCTCTACGCAATGCAGCACGGCCGCAAGCCGCAGCGTTGCGCCGGCCAGCTTCGCGCCCCAGTCGCGCATAATTTCCATTGCGCCGCCGTCTCCCAACATCCCTTCAATTTCGGTTTCCCAGTCGCGGAGTAAACCCGCAGCGTCGCCCGTCAGTTGCAACACGGTTTCGCCTTCGCCTATCGCCATCGCTCGCATCGCCAGCCGATACGCCTCCCGCGTCGCATCGGAAACGGGCGCGGGGGCAATCTCCCGCCGGCCGATCCAGCTTTGCGGGGCCGCATATAGAAACCGGGCCAACAGCCCACGGCCGCGAAAGGCCGCATTCTTGGCCAGCCCCTCGATAACCGCCGGCTGCATTGCATAGGCGCACGTCAGCGCCGGCCGCTCCACCCGAACGCCCTTTCGGCTCACCCGATCCGTAATCAGGTCATCGCCCGAATGTCCCATCAGGTAAACGCCGAATTGGGGAATGCCGCTCTTGGAGTACAAGCCGGCCATCAGGTCGAATACGCCCCCCTCGGGCGACATACTGGCGATGCGCCCGCCTTGCTCGGCCAGCATCATGCCCAGCTTTTCCGTCGTGGCATCATCAACCAACAGTCGTGGCAATACTGGCTCGGTATCGTCGCCCAGGTTCGCCGCCAGGTTGCCGGCTTCGTGCCGCGATTGGGCGGCTTCGTCGCCCTGTTTCTCGGCCGCAGTCTTTTCCAGTTTTCGCAACCGGACTTCGTTTTGCCGTCGGTCGGATTGCTCGCGAGCGACTACCGGCCGTGCCGCTTCGATTAACTCGGCTTCCAACTCGCGTAACGGTTTCATCGCGTCGGCGAAGACGGCTGACTTTCGGTTTCCAGGTTCCAACAGCACAGCCGTAAATAGGTTGACCGGCTCACGCCAGCCGGGCCGTGGTTCCACCACGACGCGCCGCGCGATACACGCTGAGCAAACCGACAGCGCCAACAACGCCGCCAAGTCTGCCGGCGTCTGAGTGGCATGCGACTCCGCTTCCACCCATTCCCGCAATACGTGAGGCAAAGCATGCGTCGGGAAGTCGGGCAGATCCAGCACGTTGAACGAAACGATTTCGGGCCACCGCTCGGCCACCGTCGGCGTCCAAATGGGCGCGGCTTCGCCCAGCCGCTTTAGTTCGGCGTGCGTTCCGCCGGCTGCTATCCAATCGCTAACGTCGCCTTTCGTCGGCAGGCCGGGCAATTCGACGATCCGCACCGATTCGGCGATGCCTTCGAGCGATCTCGCGACTTGCTGGGCATGGTTGCGTCCTGCCTCGTCGTTGTCGGGCAGCACGATTACCCGCCGACCTCGCAGAAACTCCGAGTGATCCGACGTCCACTTCCCTGCGCCGCCGGCGTTGCACGTTGCCAATACGCCAATGCGGGCCAGATTGTCGCAATCTTTCTCGCCTTCGGCAACCACCACGGAGCGTGCCGGTTCAGCCAAGAGCTCGGGTAGCCGATACGGAATCACGCGTACCCCTTTGACGCTCCAATCCCAGCCGCCGCCAGGCTTCGGCCGCTGCTGGCGAAAGTCTTTCGGCTCGTATCGCACGGCTTGAAATAGCACGCTGCCGGCTTCGTCACGGTATTTGTACTGGGCGACAATTCGCGGCTTGCCGTTGCGGTTTGGGACGGGCAGCATGTCGGCGGTGGGCATTAGATCCACCACACGCAAGTCGATCGCTGCGCAGACTGCATCGAGCTTGCAGCCAGCGTGACATTTGACCAGCGCCCGCCCATCTTTGCCTTCACTAACCGACAGGCTTGCCCGATGGTCATCATGCGCTGGGCAGCGTGCCGACCAGCCCTTTCCGGCCTGCTTCGCGTCGGGCAGCTTCGATAGCACAAGTTCAACGGGAGTCATTGCCGCCCCCTTTTGCCGCGTCCGCTTGGCGGGAAAGCCAGGTTTGCAGGTCGGCCACGGGGTACAGCACGGTTTGCCGCTTACCCTGGCCAACGCGAAGGCAGGGAATCGGGCCACGTGGGGCCGTCAGTCCCCAAAGTGTGCGAGGGCTAATGCCCAGTGCCTTTGCCGCGTCACGCGGTCGCAGGGCCAGAGGCGTGGGAGTATTCGCTGGCACAAACATGTTTCGCTCCAAAATGGCCGCCCGCCGCGAAGTGCGGCTTGCATATCCGTTGGTGCTGCGTTCCGCATAGCGATACGGAACAGTTCAAGAGATGCACGAAAACGCCTGCAATTGCCGAGTCTTGCGCTGAACGGAAAGATTTTCAGGTGTTCCCTATCAGTTAGGGAACGATGGAACACCCCTAGGGCTATTCCGCGTCGGCTTCCAGCTCGTCGGGCGCCCGGACATTCAAGAAGTCGCGGGGACGGAACTCGCCATTCAAGGCTTTGAGGGAGGCCGTTAGCCTCGCCGTATCGTGGCAGAGGGAGCGGTATCTGCTGTACCCATCGAAGTCCTTATTGAAGAAAGCGGAGGCGGTTCGCTTCGCCACATCCGCTAATCTGGCCAGCTCGTTGTTACCGATCGGCTCCAGGTTGAGGCAGCCGCCTTCCGCATACTTGTGATGTTTCGTGAGGGCGGCGATCAACTTGGCTCGAGCTCCTCCCGATTCCGAGCTACGCTTCTTCCGCACAAAACTCGACTGCTGCTGATCCGATTGCAGTTTTTGCGCCAAATCGTTCAAGCTAAGCGAGCCAGCTTGCTCCTTGCTAAGCGAATGCTTTTTCGCAAGATAGGCAAACAGCTCAGGCTCCTGGACAGGCAGTCGATTGTCGTATGGATTGAAGGTATTCGAGGTCTTCGGAAACAGGGAATCCAAACAGCTGGCGATTACGTGCCACGTGGGCGCAACTGGAATGCGCCACCTTTGCGCTTCTGCGATTAATTGGTGCCAGGGACCATTGAACTTCCGGCCAACACGGCCATCGGTAAGCCATTCACGAAGTGCTGCCTCGTCAGGATGCACCTCCTCGACGACATTTGAACGACCATATAGTTCGGCCAGATACTGCTCACCAAATCGTCGAACAGTATCAGGGTCACGCGGCCCCGATTGAGCCCGCGCCAACATAATCATTCCGATTTCGTCGTCGATCGCGGCTTGAATCTCGTCGTAACTCGGCATTGCCCATTGATTCGCGAATTCCGCGAGTTGCTTGCGTGCCACCGATAACGTAGCCCTCGCACAGTCGCTTAATGTGCTTTCGTGATTCGGCACGATAAGCCTGCGAGCACCCGGTTTGTCCTTCACACCGACCAAACAGCGATCCATTACAGAATTGGCAAAGCGAAAGGCACTTCCCAGCGCGAACGCATCACTTTGGCCGCACCAGGCCGGAACGGGATCGTCGATAGTTGATCGCAACCGCATGAACTCGGACGCCAGTGGGCGAATCGAATCGCGGGCTTTTTGCGTGCGATTTACCAGCTGTTGGGCAGACGCCGCGAGCAGTGTGTCTGCGGCAACGCTGCTCGAATCCGCAGTAGCCTGATCCCTGGCCAAGCAAAGTAGGTCTAGCGCGGCTCGAGCGGAATCACTTGCGGCGATTCCCGCAACTCTGAGATCATCATCAGCCCACACAGGATCAGGCGCAGCCATGCGAGTGCCTTTCAATTTTCGGGCCGGCTTGGGCCGACACGCACGAAAGGCAGAGAACGTGCCGGCCCAGGCCGCTTGGCGCGCCAGGTGGCCACCCGGCTCCGCCGTCCCGATGCGGCCATTCTAACGCCGGCTGCACTCGCAGTCAGCCGCCGCGTGCTACGCGAGCCCACTCGCGGCGATCCGCCGCTCTTCAGCATGCGCCTCTTGGCAGCTTCGGTACGTCAGTCCGTGGCACGTACGACAACCGAAGTATTTGGCGCCAGGGGCTAGGTGCAGCTTGCCGACGCGCCGACCGCAAGCGACACCATTGACGACGAGTGGGCAGGTGAACCACCATCGCTGGCCGCCGAATCGCATGGGCGTCATCTGCAAGCGAATCGGGATCCGCACGCCTTCATGGTCTTGCCAGCAGTAGTGCAGCGTCAGCGTTGGTCCGCATGCCCAGCTGATGAACCATCCGGCTGAAGACGTGCCCCCGTCCGCCTGGGACCAACTGAGGGCACCGTCGGCGCCCTCGAAAAACCGCCCGTGAAACTCGCTCACTGAAACGCTCAGCGAATCTTCGACAGTGGGTTTCCGTCGCTGCCGACAATTCCTGCTCGAACTTCCTGCTCTGCCCATACCGCCCCCAATCCCCCTAAGGGGTTTGCCAAAATCAATTGAGGTCGCCGAAGATCAAACGGGCGCATCGACGACCGTCATTGTACCACGGTCGTTAGAGAACTGCGACGGCGCCGTGTGCCGATGCGATAGCGACGGCACATGCGTCGGTGGGCGAGCGGGAACTCCAGTCAGAAGAGGCCGACGCGTCTACGCCGTAGCGTCGACATGCGCTCTGCCAGGCCGACTAAAGACGTATTTGACCGTTAATCAGCGACGACATTTGACTGCCATCGATCAGTTGGCAGCCAACTCGCTCCGCAAGCGCTCTGGCCGACGTGGTAAAGCGGGAGTTCGTGACCACAGCGCTGGCATGGCAATTGTGGTAAGTCATTCCTGCGTGGACCTCTTGGATGGCGCTGTTTCCAACGGTTGACGCTGGGTACCCCTTCGCCTGCACCGCCGTTCGATGCCCATTCCATGCGACAATGAGGTCAACCCCTTGGTCACCAGTTTGCCCGACTAGCTGAACTTCATAACCGTTCTCTTCAAAAACCTGTTGCAGGAAGACCTCGAAATTTGTCCCGGCGAAGCCCTGCCAGGGAGCCGCCAGGATCGCTTGCCGGCGGCTGTTCAGCGTCGACTCAAGCTGCGAATACCTGGCACTCTCTCTCGCCAGCTCACGCTCCTGAGATTTCCAGAGCATTGTGTCATGGGCAATCGAGTTCCTAAGCGACGAGAGAGCGGCGGCCGATTCCCGCAGTCGCTCACTCAAACCCCTGTCAGATGGGTACAGAGTCACTAGCGTTGCGAAGCCACCTGCAACGACAGCGACAACCGTTGAGAGGAACACGGTCCCTGGCAGAGTTATCGAAGTCCAGTGGGCCAGCAGGATCGCGTCGGCAATTCCGGCAACGACCAAGATCGCGAGCGCGCCCAATCGGCTCACGGTACTGTCAAGCCATCGTCGGTATCCGAGGATTCCGGCGAAGACTCGGCAGCCGCGGTGAAGTTGTCGCTCCCGTGAGACGCTACTCTTGAGCTTGCGACGCGACGCCTGTACAAAAACTGAGAGGTGGCGCACTCGCTCATACGCGGATTCGACATCTGTCGCAGTTACCTGTCCCGCTTGCACGGCTACGATACTCCTTTGCGCACCATCCTACCCGCCGTTTGCCCTGCGATAGAGCTCCTGGAGTGCCGCGTTGTTCGCGGCGGCACGTGCGTTGGCCCGAGCTCTTTGGTTAGCTCGCTTCTGCGGCGCCAGCTTCGCCGCCAGTTCCTTCCGCTTGTCTTCCGCAAGCTCGCGGACTTCGTTCTTAAACCGAAACTCATTCTGCTTGAGCTTCTTGTCGAGCTCATCCATCTTCTCAAAGAGCTCGCGAGCAATCGGGTTGGCGAGGGCGTCGTCCTTACTTGAGAAGGACTCCAGCGGAAAGTTCCCACTCATCATCTGCACCAGCTCGACGTTGGCGAGACGGTACTGGATCAACATTGCCAGGCGACCGCCGACGTGAAAGGCGGTGAAGCCATCGGGCTTGCCCTTGGTGTACTGCGCCATCAAGATCGGCTCCCCAGTTTCGGTCCAAGTCTTTAAGGTGCCGTGGCGGACGCCCTGATCGAAGCTCACGGATGCCATGGGGGCACCACTCTCGTACTGGGCTGCAGTCGGACCATGAAGTTTACCGTTCACGTGTTTGGCAGCTGCATATAGTGCCCCACTGGGATATGTCAGTGCCGCGTCGCTCATGCCTCGAACCTCTGGCGCCTTCACTGCGAAGATCTGGTACGAGAACACGCGTTCGGTCTTGAGCGGTAGCTTGAGTTGATTCTTCGGGGTTGCGTGCGTCGTGGGGTTCGGTGGTGGCAGTGGCGAGGCCAGCGCGTGGCCGTCTTTGTTTTTTGGAGTCTTCTTCAAGAGCATGATTCGGGCGAGATCCATCAATCCGATCGCATAGTTCAGTGATGGCGTCTGCGGGTGCGACCAAACGTTCAGGCCGATTAGTTCGCCCTTCTCATTGACGAGCGGCCCGCCAGTACAAGCTGTCGAGATCGCCGCGGTCGTTTGCACCCAGTTGGTGTTGGGAGAACAACCGAACTGCTTGTAGGAATCCGGTCCTAATGCGTCTCGCAAATCGGCCCCCTTCATCACACCAGAGACCGTCCCTTGCGAGGTGGTGAGCGGAAATCCCCGCGGGCAACCGAGCGCGATGGCCTTAGTCCCCGGCTTCGCCATCAGGTCGTCTGCGAATTTGATCTCCGACCCAGCAGGAAACGGATCGGTCTTGATGAGCGCCAGATTGTTTGTCGGATCGACGGCCAAAAACCCGTGGCCAGCCAACCTTGCTCCCGATCGCGTTACGACCGTCGTTGTCTTTGATCCTTCGACCAGGTGATAGCCCGTGATGACGTATCCCTGGTCGTAGACAATCACACCGCTACCGGTACTCGATTCCGTGTCGACTCTCACCACCGATTTCTCAATGGCCTTTACCACATCGGCAACCTCGGCAGCGCCAGTGATACCGGCCGTCAGGGCAAAGATGATCAAGGTTGGAAGTGTGTAGCGTCGCATGCTCCATCCCTCACTCAC
>Ga0172362_10001972_pt1 | contig 17757 bp, 14 predicted proteins | sample LakKivs1_kivu2a2_FD_114534 | JGI IMG/M metagenome (GOLD analysis project Ga0172362, IMG submission 114534) | Sediment microbial communities from Lake Kivu, Rwanda - Sediment s1_kivu2a2 | ecosystem: Environmental > Aquatic > Freshwater > Lake > Sediment | place: Rwanda: Western Province, Lake...
GACTTTTCAGTTGAGGCAACTCTGACCAATCCCTTCTTGATGGCTTCAAAAATTTCATCAGCATCTGAAGAGGCTTGAATCTCCGTATAAGCAGTCCACAGTTCATTGACTTGGTGTGCATCGCTGCCAGCGACACCAGGCAAATTCATTTCTTTTGCTAGATTTTCAGCCATCTTATTGACGTGGGATGATGAGACACCGTTTAAAACTTCTATTGCATCAACATCATAGTTTTTTGTTAAATCCCCCATTCCAGGAGCTCTGTAGGGATGGGCTGCAATGGTTAACGCTTGTCTTTCTCTTGCAAAATCAATTACGTTTTCAACTGTCCATGGTCTAGGAGGAAGCTCGGTGATGCCTAGTAGTATTAAGTCGCCTTCAATTGTGCTTACTTCAACTCCTGGAATTATTAGAATGTCTCGGTATGTGGAAGCTAATTCTTTCACTTTGTAGTAGCCTTTAACTGTGTTGTGGTCTGTTATGGCGACGGCTTTTATGAAGGGATGTGCATAGAGTTGTTCCACTATGATTTTTGGTTGGATTGAGGAGTCAGGTGAATAGTTTGTGTGAATGTGCAGATCAACGCGCATCATAGGTTATTCGCTCTGGTTAGGTGCAAGATGTTACGTGAAGTGGCTATAAGTGGCTTGCTTTTTTTTGTGGCTCTCTGAAGCCTACCCCCTCCCTTATATATAGGTTGAACCTTTGGTTTTCTGTAATGGATTCTAATAGGTTCAAGGACTGAAAATTCGATTGTTGTTGATTTGTCAAGGGGCTAATTTTGTTAGGTTGTTTTTGTCAAGCGATTTATTACATTTTCAGAAACCTGCATCAGCAGCCTTTTCCACTGTTAGTTTTCTTCCAGCTGCTACACCGTTCAAGGCTATGCCTTCTGTGTCAATCCTTCGTTTATAGATGATTAAAAATCTTAAACCATTAACAATCAACTCATAAACTTTTATTTAGCGGCATCGTTATTATAACAAAAGAAAATTGAGTGGCTGAGACTTTCTATTTGCCTCCGAGGATGCGAAGAATGGGCGACCGTGTAAAGATTGTCTTCAATCCCATGGATAAGGTGGTTGAGGTGGAACGTGGCACGATTCTGCTTGATGCGCTGAGGGAAGCGGGCATAGCTATCAACAGCATATGTGGCGGAGATGGCGAATGCGGGACGTGTAAGGTTATACTCAACAAAGGCGAAGTCTCCGACACTTCTTCAAAATACCAGAAATGGCTCTTGCCAAATGAAATATCTGAAGGATACCGTCTTGCTTGCCAAATAAAAGTTCAAAGCGACTGTGAATTCACAATTCCTGTTGGAAGTAGAATAATCAGCCCAAAGATACTGGTCAGCGCAGAGATCAGTATCGACCAGATCGAACCAGCGTCACAGAAATACCAAGCAACCATAATACCCGCAGAAAATTGCGAGCAAACCTCCATTACGCTTCACGGATATTCCGGTCCCAAGCCATCCATAAGCCGAGAAGTCTGCTCCAGTCTTCTTTCAGCGGAAGGTCCCATAACAGCAACCTTGGGCACTATCAAGACGCCTCCAGAGATTATTAGAATTGAACACGATGACAGAACTGCTTCAAATTACGGTCTTGCCATCGATGTAGGAACAACAACGATTGTTGTGTTACTCGTTGATCTAACAAGTGGCAAGATTTTGAATAAAGCTTCGGGATTGAATGGACAGATCACTTACGGCGAGACTCTGCTCACTAGAATTGCCTTCTCTCGTAAAGCCGAGAATGGACTGCGGAAGCTTCAACAAGCGGTCGTTGAAAGCCTCAACGATATAGTGGACAAACTAACATCAGACGCTGGAATCAAGAATGAGGATGTTACAAGCGTTTGTGTGGGTGGAAACACGGTTATGAACCATCTCCTGACGGGAAAAGACGTAGACTACCTTTGGTATGTGGATGCAAACGATAAGGTCACTCGAACACCTATAATCAAAAAAGCAAAAGAACTTGGGCTTCACGTGAACCCTGAAGCATACGTTTATTGCCTTTCAAATGTAAGCCGATTTTTAGGAGGAGACGCTGTCGGAGACATAATAGCCTCAGGTATGTACACGTCTGACGACGTATCTCTTTTAGTGGATATGGGAACAAACGGCGAAATAGTTTTTGGAAACAAGAATTGGCTCGTCTCCTGCTCCGTCGCATCTGGCCCCGCCTTCGAAGGAGGAGGCATCCGATTCGGGATGCGGGCAATGCAAGGCGGAATAGAACATGTTAAGATTGACCCAAAGACGTTCAAGGCGGAGTACTCGGTTATCGGAAACACTCGCCCAAGAGGAATCTGCGGCTCCGGCATTATCGATGCAGTGACTGAAATGTTTCATGTCGGTCTACTCGACTTTGCTGGAAAGATCATTAAAAGCCAAAAACTTCCTGTCAGAGAGGGAAGAGACGGATTGGAATACGTAATAGTTTCTGCTGATGAGACGGCGATTGAACGAGACATCGTGATATCTCAGCGGGACATCGATTACATAATGGATTCGAAAGCCGCCATTCTCGGAGGAATACTTGTTTTGATGAAGAAGTTCCAAGTATCCATCTATGACATCAAGAACCTTTACCTCGCTGGAGCCTTTGGCGCATACACCGACCTAAAAAACGCAACAAAATTGGGAATATTCCCCGAGCTTCCAAACGCTAAGGTTTGTCCAATCGGGAACGGTTCAGTCTCAGGAGCTTACGTCACGCTTTTATCGAAGAAGAAACGGGAAGAAGCAAACGCCATAGCACAAAGCATGCTGTACATTGACCTCTTAGCCGATGTCATGTTCGCAGAAACATACTCTCAATCCATATATATACCGGGACCAAAAGAACTCTTTCCAAACTACTATAAACAACGTACGTCCTAGTCATCCACGTTTGAATATTCAGCAAAAAATGATTTCTGAAGCATTGATGTTTGATGTTTACTCTTCTTCTTTTGGAGGCCATTTTTCTTCAAGAAACTTCGCTATGCCCGATGAATCCCTTGGTCCAACCATAACATGCCATCCAGATAAACCAGCACTCTTCAATTCGTCTTCTGTCTCTCCACTGAGCCTTGCAGCCATGCCTGGTACAATCAGATGTTTATGTTTAATTTTCTCTGCTATTCCCGAGTTTTTGACGGCTTCAGCAATCTTTTCCGCTGTCAAATACCTGCCTGCCACGGCACTTTCAACGCTGATTCCTTCAGTGTCAGCCACGATTAGGTAATAATTCCCCCCGAACTTTTTAAGGTCAGACTCAACCGTGAAGTAAGTTAGGGCGTAGTTAGTGGTCAGCATCAACGGCGACATGTCATCAGGCTTCCCAAATGAATACAGCCCAGGATCAACCGAAACTGGCTTCCTAGGATCAGTGTAGATGTTAAACTTCAATATGGCAGTGGGCAGTTGAGACCAGCCGTAGAGACTGTGCATTATCAGCACATCGGCATATCTAGATATTAACGTTGCAGCTGCAATTGTCTCCTTCCAAGCCAAAATATTCTTTGATTCTTCGCCGTTGAGCCACGATGTGATCGGCGTTCCGATAAGTGGGAAGCCGAACAGTGCATCTCCTTCTCTACATGCGCTCCTCCGTATTATGGTGAAGTTATTTACCGTATCCGATAATCCATCATCTGAAAATGTACCGGGATCTAACACCAAATCCTTGACCCCATATTCGATTAAGGTCCTAGCTAATGATCTGAGAAAAACTATGTCATTCGGAGCAAAGACCGCCAATGGACAATCATACATCAACGCCAAGTCCGCCATTTCTTTCCAATTATCTTTGGTTGCTGCATAAATCAACGGTCTCCTTCCAGAAGCCGCCACCAACCCAGCTTCCATAACATTGGGATCTAAAGAGCAAAGAATCAACGGCATCTGTGTGGCTTCAACAACCGTTCCTACAGCCGACTTAAAGGTTGTGGGATCATTTGATGTCGACCTAATAGCTATCATATCGAGCTTGAGGTTTCTGCCAATGTATTCATAGGAGAAGCCTTCGATCTTCTTAATTCTGTCCAGCAAAGCTTCTTCACCCTCAAATTTAGACCGCGACGGCATTTCATCAGTCACATCAAAAGCTAAGGCAACGGGATTATGATAAGTGAATTCATGCCGATACATAACCAGCTTGCCGCCGATCTTAACAGCGTTTTCTCCTGTACCAATGGTTACTTCCTTAATTGGCGGCGCCAGCAACTCTTTGAGTTTGTTATACTTATCTTCGTATTCCTTTTCCAGTAGGGGTGAGCATGCATCCACGAGAACCTCTCTGTTGACAAGTTTAGCCGCAAAGGCCATACAATTTGGTTCCCCGCATTTCTTGCAGTTCGTCCTTGGAAGAAGCATATACGCATCGATGGGGCTAAGAGTTCTTACACTCTTCTTTATCTCTCTTTCAGTCATACCTTACTCCTCCTCTAAATTCTCGCGTTAACCCAACTCGCTATCTTCTCAGGTTTAGCCTCGCCACGCCTCATGAAAACGTCTACGAGCTTCTTCATAGTTCTGATAGCATCTGGATGCATCATCATAAACACGTCAACACCAGCCAAAAGTAAAGTAAGCGCTGTAATCGTCTCCCACAAAGGACCCCTTATCTCTCTAGGTTCCCATTCGGGTCCCAGTTTCAGAAAAGCCTCCCTTGCAGCCCAAGCATTGGTGGTTCCAGCTAAAACTGGGTGCTGAAGCTCCGAGTCTCCCATCAAAGCCGCAAGTCTAGCTCGCTCATGAATAGTAAATGAGTATTCAAGACCGTAACCCAACGCAGCCGTCGTTAAGTCCATCAAAACGTTTTCTTGGGGCACATGGTCGTACAGTTTCCTGTTTAGCTCTTTGGCGCGATTCAAATCTAAGGCTGTGAACGCCAGCACTGGTTGCCCATATTTTGCTGCTGTTTTTGCTACATCGTCGAGAACGCCAGCATCACCCATGTCCAAAGTGACGGAGCTTAGAAGAACTCTTTCGCCTTCAGCTACCTCGGCAACTTTCGTGAAGACTGCTGCATCCTTCTTTGGATCACCGCAACCGCCAATGATGAGGGGAACGTCCACGGCTTGAAGCACATTTTCAATTGTTTTAGCGGCCTCCCTCGCTTTTGCGTCTTTAATCAGCGGATCTGTGCTAAGCAGATGAACTGAAACTACGTCGGCTCCCCATTTGTCAACAACCATTTTAGCCCATGCAGCGGTGTCATTCCAAACCTCCTCCACATGTTCCTTTATAGCCTTTGGAAGTCGAACCTCCATATCGAACACGTCTACAGCAATCACTGGTGGATGAGTGGGAGCTTTCTCAAAGAGATAGAACGCTGGGCTGGTTGCACCTCCAACTGTCACTGTTTTTCCTCGTGAACCTCCCTCGCCTTTTGTGGCTCCAAGCGTCAATTCCCTAACTTGCCCAGGATATTCCTGAGCGGATGGTTTAAAGGGAGCCTCTAAGATTGTCGAAGGTTTAACCTTTGGCGGCGCCAACGCCACTTTCGGTTTAATACCTTTCAACATGGTTGGTGCTAAAGATGATGATTGCAAGATCAGTTCAGAAACTTGAAGCTCAACGTCCTCAAGCGTTATCTCTCCTTTACCCTTTAAATCTAAGAGTCCAAGTAATTCAGCGAGCTTAGTAGCAGCCTCTTTATCCCTCTTTTCTTCTTCTCCCATAATCTTACTCCTCCATTCTTCGGATGATAACTTTCTTGGCGTAAATCTTCGCGTCTTTAAGTATTATCTTGAACCCTCCTGCAGTGACTGGTACAGTGGAGACTGGTATCTCTACTGGGGCTTCGACTTCTTCTGCCACCTCGGGCTTGGGCACAGCTTCAACTGGTGCTGCTTTCCACCTTTCTACAACTGGGTGAGCCATCTTTTCGAGGAAACCCTTCAATTCATCGATTGTCTGGGCATCCTTTTCTGTGGCTATCTTATTGAGTATATCTTGCTGTATGAAATCTTTGACGCGCTTCTTAACGCTTAAAGGCATCCATACGACTCGGTTCCAACTTCCGTCGACTTGCAGAAACTTTGGAGATCTCATATATTCGATTGATAATCCGTGAAAGCCGTCTACTTGTCTCCCACCAGCTGTTGCATCCGCCATCGTTGAGAAGGGCAGTCCATTCACGGTTTTGTCCTTAAAACCACGATCAACGAGTCCTATGCCATCTACTTCTGGAATGTAGAAGGCTATGGCTTCAAAGCAGCCGCAGGAGGTGTGAGGAAACAACTCTAGCTCAGGCTTATGCTGTGACGTGTAAAGCTGGACCCGTTTAATCTCGCCCATTGTGTTTTCTTTTATAGATTTGTTGGCTCCTTCCCATTCGCCCTTGAAGGCATCTATACAATTGCCTTTATCAATCTTGAAAATCGGTCCTTTCGGATCCACACGCGCTGCTGCTCTGCCATCGAACCAGCTAATGGCTCCGCAGTTGGCGTACCTCTGAGGCGTGATTATGCAGGAGTGGGTTGGTGCAAAGGATTGGCACAAGTTACAACCGTAGAATTCCTCGACATCTTCGTCTTTTAACCCTCTGGCTTTGGCGTCTCTGGCACTGTAGGTTTTCATAGCCTCATTCATCATCTCTTTCACTTTCTCTGGGTCGGTGAAGAATGTTACTTGTATCTTCTCTATGAATGGTACATCGCTCTTGAATAGCCTTTGAAGGACTTTCCCTATAAGTTGGAAGGAGTTTAACCCTTTTTCAAAGGATTTTTTGCTTAGCCTCAACCAGATATCGTATCTCTGATTAAGATGCATTAGGCCTTCAATGAAGTTGCAGAATTCATGAACCCTTCTCTCAATGACGCCCTCAAGATCTTCTTCCACCTCCTTACCCGCTACCTCGATAAATATACCAAAGGGATAGCTTCCACCATCTTTTAGATCCTTGAGGTCGGGTCCGATAATCATTATCTGTCCGTCTTCAACTTCGTCCATCTTTCTGCTTTTGACCAACTCAAACTTCGCTTCTACATCAGGTCCCCCAAGTTCAACATGCATCTGATTTCTTCGGATTCTTTCGCCTTCGTAAATCACGCCAACGTCGACTGGTATGTCTTCGAACATTGACATTCTTTTCAATTTCCTCCTAACTTGTTTAACATTATTTCGAAACTTTCCTTCCAATCCTTAACTGAGAGGTTTGGAAATGACCATGTTGCGTGAGGATTGTAAAATCTGTCTAAACTTATAGTTTTTAGGTTTAAGGAAAAATGCTTCAGTCCAGACAATATAGTGAACTCCATGTAGTATGGAAGCCCCATGAAAAGCGCAAGATCATATGAACCCGCTCCATCCAAGCCCTTCCACTCTGGATCTGCAAGCCTGTCGCCGATGTCCATCGCGGACATATTAGCCGTGGGCTTAAAATTCCGTTTGACAAATTCGCTTGATACGTGTGCTGTTGCAACAACGGGAATTCCAGCGGTCTTACTTATACGGATTGCATAATCAATCATTTTAGCATCATCAGAATAATCCTCAGCAGCCAAGTGTCCAACAACGAGAATCGGACGCTTAGCCCTCTTCATCATTGCAGCAACTACTTCTGGCTTCAAAATAAGCAACGCTTTCTTTGGACCTGCAATCTCAGCTTTCTGCCAAGGTTCTGCCTGTACGCCCATATCATTCACCTTTCTGCTTCCTTATGAGTCTGGGTAAGAGAGTTGGGTCTGGAATTCTCATTTCCTTCCATCCTTTTTCCTCCAGAATCTTGAGAATCTCATCCTTCATGGTGATTGGAACGTCCGCGTTGTTTCGGACGAAAAGATGAACGTCATCAGGCATGACGCCATAAAGACGCTTATGAAGGTCAATGTAATGAGTCAGCTTTATTGCTCTGCCCTTTGTTGTGTCGTTAGGTCTCATGCAAAACTTTGCTATCAACACCATAGCCTCCTCTTTGGTTTCAGCCGCAGTGAATAAGTGTTCAGGAGTTGGACCCACATAGACTTTGTCGCCAGTTCTAGCATCATACACATACCAATCTTCCTCCTTATCCTTCCTTCCAAGAAGCATGCGACGATACTTAGATCCGTGCGGTCCAACAATCACAGGCACTCCAAGCCTCCAGAAGCCAGAGGCTATTGATGCTGCCTTCTGAGACATGGCGCCCCAAGCGACTCCCACCGCGCCTACTCGGTTGAGGACATAATCAGCAATCTCCTCATAATTGCCCCGCAGTTTTCTCTTTGCAAATATGCTTGCAATCTTGATTGCTGCTCCAGCTATGTGGGGGTTAGAAACGCATGAACCCACGTTGAGGATGCCCCCAGCATCAAAGGCGCCAGGATATTTCTCGTAAAGGGTCTTTCCCTCCTCATCCTTCACCATTGCCATGGACATAGCTGCACACCCGGTGGCGACAACGATATACCTACGTTTAGCGAATTCCTCAGCGATCTCCGCAACCTCCTTTCCACCACGGGGATAATTGGCACATCCTACCAGAGCTACTACTCCAGGAATTTCGCCGAGAACTATGGGCCCTCCAACTTCCCTTATCTCCACATCTTGGATTGCACCCCGTCCAACACGTATCTTAAACTTCTCCTCCATCAAAGATTTTTCTCCCGCTTTCACCATGAAACTATGCAAGGGAAAGTCGTTGGGGCAAGCGCTATCGCAACGAGCACAACCGACACAATTCTCAAGAATTTCAGCCAGCGGATTAAGGTTCCCCTTCGCTGCCGCTTTCATGGCGTCAGGGATGGGCATATTGTTTGGACAGGCTCGCATACATTCGTTGCATTGCGTGCATTCTTGGGCAGCCTTTATGATTTCTTCTTTTTCCGGGATAACATTAAACTTCTTTCGTTTTGGGGCAATAGCCATCACGGTTTCAACTGCAACTTCTCCAACCTTTTCTGGGTCCAAAATGAGTGCTCCAGGAATCTTCCCCTCCACCAAATCTGATATTATCTCCTTTGCAGGGCTTTCTGTTCTGTTTTCGAGGCCTAGACAGTTTTTCGGACTCGACGCAATTACTGGCGCCTTAATTTTTTGAGCCTCGATTAGTGAGTCCGCTCGTATACATTGCTCGTCTACTACTATTAAATCGGGTAATCCGCTTCTAATGAAACGCAATTGCCAAGATATGGGGCCTACTATTTTAGCCATGGAAGGGCTGTACCTGGTCATATCGATAGCTGTGCAACATATGCCAACAACCTCGACGGTGTTGTACATTCCTTTATCTTTCAAGTAGTCTATTATCCCCACGGCTGATGGCACGTTATGACCGATTACCAAGATCACAGGTTTAGTTACATCGGCTATACCCCAGCCTATTTCAGTTAGAGGAGCTTCTGGGTCAGCCTTTGGAAAACCTAGAACGGATATCTGCGCTAAATCTGCGATTTCCATGCCAACTTGATCCACCATTCCAGCATGGAGTACTTTAGACTCAAAGTCCAAGTTGCTTCCCTCTTGTCCAGTATGAGTTGCGGAAAGAAGATGTGTAACTTGCGTCTCGCAATAGTCGAGACCATCTTCTAAATCTTTTAGCTTTTCAGGTTTGATACCGCAAACCAAACGGGTAACTGGAGCCTCTACGTCTATGTTTAATCCGCCCACATCAATGGGACTGTTTCGACCATATTTCTCTATGAGATGCTCCACCAGATGCCTTGCATGCGCAACATGAGTAGCAGCTCCGATACAGCAAGCGAGCAGCACTATGCGCGACTGCTGAGCAGCCATATTTAATCCGCAAGCTCCCCGTTTGTCTCCTGACAAGTCACATTTGCCAAAGGTGCAGAGACAGCACACATCACAGAAAGGCAGATAAAATGGCTTGTAACGCTGAAGAAGTTTCATGTCCCACTCTCTTAGACTTGTTATTTCGGGAAGAGGCGTGGGTCCCATGGGTTCAGTCCATGTTTCCTCAACTATTTTGCCAATGGAAAGTTCCAGATTCTTGATAACACCAATGTCAGTCTTCAATTCGCCGATTTTTGCGTGAACACCTTTTTTACTCAACCATGAACACAACCTAAGAGTCAGAAACATTAGAATTCTCATAACGTTATTTTAAGCTTTTCTAGAAGACTCTTCTGTCAAGCATGCGCTAAACTTAGCAGCTGCCAAAAACATCACTCAACTAGTTCAGAAGGAATTAGACTTATTACTGTTTGATGTAGCCAACTCTCTCCATTATTCCTTTAACAGAAAGATAGGCTGAGGAATCTGAAGGCAACTCTAGCAACGATTTCCCTGCAAGAACGTGTTCTTCGACGTTAACGTCATGGGCGATTTTGCCCAAAAATTCAAGCGTCAAAGTTTTTCTAGTTTGGTCTTCTAAGTCTTCTGGAAATCTAAAACCGCCTATGACATAGAAGTTTTCAAAGTCTATTTTGACCTCATGGGCAATGCGATATGCACGTTCAACATGGTTAAAGGATTTTTTGGAAGGATCAATTATGTCGAAGATGTCAGTCACATTTGAAGTAATTCTGCGGTTTAAATGTTCTAGACCTGCAGGCGAGTCAATCAGCACATACTTGTAGTTCTTGGTTAAAGATTCTAAAGCTCCTTTTAGAGCAGCATTTGGCAGACAATAACATCCTTCAACCCACTTCGTTCCAAGGGCAATAAAATCGAAATATTCGCCTTCATACATTCCATGCGTCCAGATTTTGCCTTCAATTCGTTCAGTTGGTGGAACGCCAATCGTAGTTCCGCCTTCCTCCAGAAAAGTCTTAACAAGTAATTCTGAAATCGTCTCCTTCCCTTTTTCCCACAGGTCTGTCCCAACCATTTCGCCCAAATTTTGATCTGGGTCAGCATCCACCAAAAGAAGAGGCGTATCTCCAATCTCAATGAAATATTTAGCCATCAAAGCTACAAAACTTGTTTTTCCAGTTCCTCCGCGGCCAATTGTAACAAGCGTCTTCATGTGTTTTCTCGTCTCCTTCGTATAATATGGTTTTTCTTCCAACTTATTAGATATTCTTCATCGCCAGTTTCTCACACAATTTCCCTATGGCACGCATAGCTTCAAATCCTTTATACTTGAGCGGAGTCTCTCCACGCATTTCTGCTTCAACAACTTTTTGGTCAAAAGGCACAAAATCCAAAATTTTTAAACTATTTTTTTTAGCGAAATTTTCAATTGTCTCTTTTTGAATCTCATTCTGAATCCTGTTTCCAACAAGCAAAATCTGTTTAATGTCAGCGCTGGCTGCCAATTCATTGATGCGTTTGGCAGTTTCAAGGGCTTTCATGTTGGCATCTGCGACTATTAGCATAGTATCTACATGCGCCGCTGTTCCTCTACCCATATGCTCGACGCCTGCTTCCATATCGAGGATAACAACCTCGTTACGTTCTATCACTAAGTGGCGAAGCAAGGCACGAACAACAGCGTTCGCTGGACAAGTGCATCCTGAACCCATCGACTTTACAGTGCCCATAACGATTAAGTTCACACCAAATGGAGTTTCAACAGCATATTCACGAACAACGTCATCAACAGAAAAGGAAAGACGAAAAACGCCCGAATAGCCCGTGCCTGTTTTAGACTCAATCAATTTCTTGTTCTCCGAAATGGGCAATATTTTGCGTGCCTCCTCTGACGATAAACCCAGAGTCAAGGCAAGGTTTGGTGAAGGATCAGCGTCAATAGCCATTGTTTTCAAGCCTTTTTCAGCAAAAGAGCATGCAAGACCTCCAGCGATTAGTGTTTTGCCTACGCCACCTTTGCCAGAAACCGCAATTTTCACTCTTATTTCCCCACTCTAGTTAACTCTTGGAAATCCATTTATATTTTTAAACGTTATGCAATTTCTTCACGCTTTCGCAAGAAAACAATACGTCATGTATAGCTCATAAAAAGTAATAAAACGCAAACATTTTATACAGTATTTACGTACTTGAACGGAGTAAAATAGGTGAGCTTTATGTCTGAAAAAGTTGGAGTTGCCGTAGTAGGCGTCGGATTCGTTGGTGGACAAGCCCACGCACCAAGCTTCAAGAAAATTGAAAACTCTGAACTTGTAGCCTTAGGCGCCACCACAGAGAAACGAGTAAAACCTCTTGCAGAAAGCTTAGGTGTAAAATACTATTTGGATTACGATAAGCTTTTAGAAGATCCAAAAGTGCAGGCAGTGGCCTTAGCGGTTCCCACACCAATGCATTATGAGTTGTCAATGAAAGCCATAAAGAAAGGCAAACATGTTTTATGTGAAATGCCACTGGCGCCAACAATAAGTCAAATGGAAGAACAACAAAAAGCTGCAGAAGCAGAAAAAGTAATTCTGATGCCAGTACTTCAGTTCCGATTTGCGCCAATATACCTCAAAACGAAAGAGATGATAGAAACTGGAATGATCGGAAAACCAATTGCCCTTCACTTTCGCGAGTTCATACCTGCAATGAGCCTTGCAGAACAGTGGCCTTTAGGCTCTTGGGCTTGGAACATCGAAAAAAGTGGAGGATACCCAGATTTCACACTTTCTGTCTGGTCTATTGACATGATTAGGTGGATGTTCAACAGTGAAATAGTCGATGTTGAATGGATGAGCAGCTACCCTCCGATTGAAAAATATGGCGGAATATTGGGATATAACACTATGGGCGTTATAAAACTCTCCAATAACATGGTAGGATCACTGCATTACGGCGCATCTGTAACGCCATCAGCAAGCCTCGCCAGACTTGAAGTTTACGGCGACAATACAAATATAATCCACGCCATTAACACTAACAAAATATTTCTATATGGACAAGAAGAGCAACCGCAAGAATGGAACATCGAAGTGAAAGGAACAAAAGTTTGGGGCCACCGACAAATAGACCAACATTTCATAGACTGCATACTCCACAACAAACAACCGCAAGTAACTGTAAACGATGCAATAAAAGCGGTGAAAATAGCTCAGAAAATTACTGAAAACATGAGATGAGCTACAGCTATATTTCGCGAATTTCGCATTGAAGCTTTTTTATGATTTCTTCAGCCGTTGCTGGCTCGGCCTTTAGAGTGTAAAGTTTCTTTGACGTGCGAAGCTTCAATTTTACAACGTCTTTTAGCCTTTTCACTGCACAATATTCAGCGCGTCCACTTATTTCAACAAATTTCTCTGAATCGAAGATTTCTGATGGCGTAGGCTTCACCCTAGCGACTGTTTGTTCATGCTTATACTTGCGCAACATATAATCCTTTTTGTAGTTAAATTAAATGTGAAAGGTGAAGATCGCTTTGTCTTTGTGCATGATCAATGGTGGTCGATAAGCGTTGATAAGCCTCGATACGCATATATACTAGTTTATGCATACTGATACTTGGTAACGATGAGAATCACCCTCACGATAAGCGCAGATGAGTTGAAACTTGCGCAATTGCTTGCAAAGTTTTCAGAGCAGTACGGAACAGTTTACACACTTAAACGCAATAATAGCGAATTCACTCTGCAAATGAACGCAGACAACTCAAGCTTTGGTGAATTGGTGAGACGTTTGAATCATCTTAAAGATTGCACCTTTAAAGTCGAAGAAATACATGGGGGAGGATTATTAGATAGATTAAACGTTAAACCAGCGAAAACCAATGTGGATGCTTTGTTAGACAAGGAAACATTGGCTAAAACTGACATAGATCCTGTCAATGGCGGCGTGATAAAACTTATGGGTGAACTATGGTTTTGCCGACCAGAACATGACAAAGTTATAAAAGAAGGAACAAAAGTAAGAGTAGCGAGGGTGGAAGGAGTTAGTCTTATAGTGGAGGAGGTTGAATGAAAAATGTTTGAACTGGAAATAATCATCGCATCAGTCTTCATTTTACTAGTGGTCGCGCTGATTCTGTCATCTGGAATAAAGAAGGTCAATCAATACCAAAAAGGCTTGGTTGAGCGATGGAACGCATACGAGAAAACCGTTGAGCCTGGCTTGAGATTCATAATTCCATTTGTTCAAAGAATGTTTCGTGTTAACATGCGAGAACAAGTCATAGATGTGCCACCGCAGGAAATCATCACCGAGGATAACGTAGTGGTAACAATCGACGCTGTAATCTACTATCAAGTAATTGATCCAAAAAGAGCAATTTACGAAATAGAAGACTTTGAATTGGCAATAGTGAAGCTAGCTCAAACCACGTTGAGAAACATTGTAGGCGAAATGTCACTAGATGTATGTCTTACCTCACGCGAGAAGATAAACGTGGAACTGAGAAGCGTGTTGGATGAAGCAACAGACAAGTGGGGAGTTAAAGTAAACAGAATAGAACTTCAAAGAATAGACCCACCCGCCGACATTCAGCAAGCCATGCACAAACAAAAAACAGCTGAACAGGAAAGAAGACAAATACGACTCTTGGCAACTGGACGAAAAGAGGCATCCGCACAAGACAAAGAAGGCACAATACTCAAAGCTCAAGGAGAAAAACAATCAACAATACTGAAGGCAGAAGGAGATGCCAAATCAATCGAAATCGTGGCTGCAGCACAATCACAAGCAATAAAAATGGTTTCTGAAGCCGCAAACCAGTATTTCAAAGAAAACGCCCAGCTAAACAAAAAACTAGACGTCATAAGAGACACATTTGCACAACAAACAAAAATTGTGGTTCCATCATCTGCAGAAATCCTCAACGTGCTTGGATTGGAAGGAACACCATTTATTCCAATAAAATCAGAAAAGAAAACTGAAACAGAAAAAAGCGAACAAAAAGGCGGCTAAAACGTAATGACTTCGATAGATCCCTTGATAGTCTTCTGGCTTCTCTTTTTTATAGTGCTGGTATTAGTGGCTTGGTGGGGAATAAAAAGTATTACGGAAAAAGGTGAAGGTTACAGTAGAAGACTGCACAGTGAACCGAGGGATGTTGACTTAAGACTCACATACAAGAGATTCAAACAACTTTACCCTTATTCGCAAATAACATATCAAGAATACAAAAAATTACAGATGGAAAGAGCATTCAAACGAGCCGTAAGTTCAGAAAAAAACAGAAGAATGGTAAGTTAAGCAACCCAGCTAGAGCGGGCATTAAAGAGAACATGTTGACATTTTGGTGGGCCGGACCGGATTTGAACCGGTGACCTTCCGCACGTCAAGCGGATGTCCTAACCGAGCTAGACTACCAGCCCTTGTATTTTCACTAATAGAGCCATTATTTAAGAGTTTTAGGTCGATATCATTTTGGGTCAATGAAAGAAATAAAGATCGTTTAGACTTATGTCGTAGAGCTTTGTGGTTCATTTTAATGAAAATCGGAATATGCTTTAAAATGCTTTGGAACCTAACAAACTCGAAAAAATGTGTTTTATGAAACCTTAAAACAGTTTGGTTCTGTCATGTCTATCTGGATAAAATTCAGGTTTGCAGAAGAAAATCCTTGGTAACTAATGCGGTAGCTATTCCTTTTAAAATAAGGAAGATTGACACATGAATTAAGTACTACAGACTAACAAACAGTAATTTTTATCTAAGTTGAACTGGAAAAAAGAGGTTATATTGGAAGTGTGTATCTCCCTATTCAGTTTCATTTAGGTATATTTTAATAGGTATATCATGGTTTCCATAGTTACTCAACAATGCGACAGCATCATATAGGTCGACGTCTCCATCACCATCTAAATCGCCAAGAATGTTGCCCAGTTGAATTCCTATGATTTTGATGTTGTGGCTACCCTTATCAAAAGCAAAGTAGAGCGACCAGTGTGTTGCATTTACTGCATCTTTGAAACTCTTTACTTCAACTCCATCAACTGAAACATTAAAAGGTCCATCAAGCCATCTTCTAGGAATCGTAATGTTTAAAAATCCAGAGTAACCTGATGTGGCGTTTAAGGTTATCTGTTTAAGATTTCTATCTAGACAGACTGAGGCCAGAATAGAGTTGCTAAACGTGTATAGTTTCTGAAACGGTGTTTCTACATAGAATCTTTCTGATTTAGACTCGTTCCATGCTCTTAACGCTCTCCATGTTTTCATTAATGGACAGTTATCTTGACAATATATCTCGATGGGGTATGGCGCATCTCCTATTCCGTCTTTGTTCATATCCGCACCATCATAATCGCTCCAGTAGTTTCCTTCGTATCCATTGTCAAACTTGTTATTGAAGCATAGTATAGACACTTGCGCTTGATAACCGTAATTGTCTAAAAAATTATTATGAAAGATTATGCTGTTATTGGAACCGAATTGCAAAAGCATTCCATAATTGTTTCCTGACAAAGTATTGCCCACGAGAGTATTGTTGAGACATTGCATCTCCAAATAGATGCCTGCAGTACTCACTCCATTTATCGTGTTGTCTATGATAGAGTTACAATGCGAGTTACTTAAAGTGATGCCGCCGCTTATTCCATTTATTGAATTGTTTGTGATAGAGTTATAGTGCGAGTTTGTTAGATCCATTCCAGTACCAGTATCATTTAACACGCCGGATATACAATTGTTTCTGATGATGTTACTTCTTGAATTAGTCAATGAAACGAACTGAGCTGAAGTAGTTATTGGTATCGAAACTTTCATGTCTTGAACAAAAGAGTCTGTGACATTGATGAGACTTACACATGTTCTGGAAGGATGAATAAACTTCAGATCTTCAACAATCACGTTGTCAGAGTATGCTACCAGCACACCTTGAACGTTATTTTCTAATCGCAAATCTCTCACTGTAATGTTTTCCGAGTTTACAACCGCTACATATCCTGCATCTAATGGAATCGTCTCGTCGGACTGATTCAACAAATAATAAACTGGTTTTCTATTAACTGTGTTTGACTTATCAATGTGTTGAACGAAATGGTTTACACTATCTCCTACTACTCCGAAGTTCCACGTATTTCCAGTCATATTGTTGCTTCTTAAAGTATTGTTGTATGAGCAATACAAAAAAATGCCATAAGTATTGTCGCAAACCAAGTTGGCACGTATTGTTGCGGATTGATTTGATATCTTGATGCCATACATTCCATGTTGTATTATGAAGCCGTCAACCTCAACGTTCGGGGAAGTAATATTGAATGCTGCCCCTTTCCCGTTTATACCATCCACCGTTGGATAATCGCCTAAGGGATAATAGGTATGCCTAATGATTAAAGATTTGGTGACATTAACGTTCTCATAGTACGGAGTTGGACTATCGTCTACTTCAATGATATGTCCGTCTAAAACACTCGCGTTATCTATAGCTTCTTGTATCGTAGTGAAATATCTTGTTGGCCCCACATACCATGTTTTGCTGGTCGCAGGTTTTGTTCGGTATGCCTCAAGTGCCAATGCTCCTCCAATCAACATCACTGCAAACATTATACATAGTGCAATTTTCTTTTTCATATTCCTGATTTTCCCTCCTTTCTCTTTTTTTACGTTTAGAGGAAGAGGCGCTAAAGCTATTCGAGTATCATCAAATCCTGTTCTCAGATGATTACAGCAGAAACCAAGCAAGTCAATTGAAAAACTCGCCTCTCCTTCACCATACGGTTTGTCTAATAGTTCCATATAAATTTTTCTTTAACATATCCTTAAAATATTAAACGCCAATAAAACAAAAAAGCCTCTAAACGACTCTGAAACGCTTATTATTTAAGCAGTCTTTTAGAATTGTGTTAAGTCTCACACATGAAAATCTGCTACAAAACAGGTTTTTGGTTTTTAGCAGTGTCAGCTAACGAGTAAACATTTTAAGATTGAGCAGATTAAATGAGCATGCCAATTTGCCGGGATGGCAGAGTGGATAATGCGCAGGCCTTGAGAGCCTGTGGACCTTCTGGTCCGCATGGGTTCAA
>Ga0172362_10001974_pt1 | contig 17756 bp, 15 predicted proteins | sample LakKivs1_kivu2a2_FD_114534 | JGI IMG/M metagenome (GOLD analysis project Ga0172362, IMG submission 114534) | Sediment microbial communities from Lake Kivu, Rwanda - Sediment s1_kivu2a2 | ecosystem: Environmental > Aquatic > Freshwater > Lake > Sediment | place: Rwanda: Western Province, Lake...
CATCACCGTTACGGATGGCGAGTTCGACAGTTTTTTCCGGCGGATAATAAATGGATTTGGCTGGTTTTGGTTCAATTTTTGAAAGGTGGAAGTTTTGGCACCAAATGCAGTTTAGGTTGCAAGACCACGTTGAAAACGTTAGGGCTGTTGAACCTGGCCAGTAGTGGAAAAATGGTTTGATTTCAATGGGGCGGCTTTCAATCGCGCTTACATCGCCGTAAACAAGCGTGTATAATTTACCGTCTAGGTTTACTCGCGTTTTACAGAATCCTTTCGAGTTAGGTGAAATTTCACATCTTCTCTCACATAGGCTACATTTGACTTTATCATTTTGCAATTTTTCGTAGAAGAGTGCTTCTCGAACGGTTGGATAGAAAGTTAATTCGGTCATTGGTCACTCATAATGTAATTAACGCGTTACCTTAATTTAGGTCTAACGCTTTTGAAATGTTCCCAACCTCTCGGTTCAATAACTTGTTTCTTCCCATCGATTTTTAAGAAAATTTTCTTTTCAGCGGTTACTTTGCCTATCGGCAGAAGTTTACCACCCGCTTTTTTTACTGCTTTTTCCGCTTCTTTCCAAAGTTCAGGCTTTATTGTTAAGACGAGTTCGTATTCTTCTCCACCATAAAGCGTCAACTCTAACGGGTCAAGCTTATTGATTTCAGCGAATTTCTCTACTTCTTCGGCTGTAGGTAGCTTGTCAATGAGGAAACCAACGTTGCTTGCTTTCGCAATTTCGTGTAGACTCCATGCTAAACCGTCGCTTGAATCAATCGCGGCTGTAACGGCTTTTGTCTGGCTTAGGGCTAACCCCTCTTTCAGTCGTGCGTGGGGCATCAAAACTGATTCAACGAGAATTTTGCGAATAGCATCTGGTGTTTTGAAGTCATCAAGTAGAATTTTCAACCCTGCAGCTGTTTTACCGAAAGAACCAGTAACTGCCACAAGGTCTCCAGGTTTAGCTCCGCTACGTACCATAACCTCATCTTTTTTCGCCATTCCAAAAAGTGAAAGGCTGATTACAAGGTCTGAAGCTTCATTCGTGTCTCCGCCAATAATATATGCGCCATATTCACGTGCCCCAGCGTTTAGCCCTCTTCCGATCTCCCCTATGTCCTTATCTATCAGTGTTCTCGGCAATCCAAGAGAGACAAGTATTGCTAAAGGCTTGACGCCTTTCGCCGCGAAATCACTAACGTTCATTATGACTGCTTTGCGAGAGGCTTGCCAAAGGTTCATCTTTGGCGGAACATCCGTTTTGTCAACAAGCATGTCTGTTTTTAAAACTACAAGATTGTTGTTTCCGATGTCATATGCCGAAATGTCATCGCCGAAGGGTATGGGCATTTTTGGCAATATGTCTAAATGGCTTTGTATAATTTCAATTATTTTTCTTTCGCCTAAATTTTCATTCGGTTTTGTTGCGTGTATTCTGATCACCTTTTTGTTTGTAAAGCTAGGTACATCCGTTCCGCCAGTTTTTCTACCGATTTCACGCTGTTTTCATCTTTGATGGCTTGTCCTTTTTTTGGATAAAAGTGTGTGAGTATTGCCCACCCTGCAATTATTGGGTGTGAGTGGTGAATAAGGTTTGATGTTATTGTTGACACCGTGTGGATTCCGCCTAGAGAGGCGATGGCGATTATGCATACAACTTTGCTGTTAAACTCTTTCAATTCACTTCTTTCAATGTACGCCTTCAACTGCGCTGGGATGTCAAGGCTGTAGCACGGCGTTGCTAAAATAACACCGTCAGCTTCATCAATTATTCCAGCTAGCTTTAATAAGTCGTCTTCGCTGTCAACTGGGCAAATTCTCCCGTGGGTAGAAACATGCTCATAGCATTCCACATTACATTTTACGCCACATGGCGTTATCTTAAAGTCAAATATATTATAAACTTCGGTTTTAATTCCTTTTTTACGTAGGCATTCTAATGCATAGTTTGTTAGATCGGCTGTATTTCCATCCCTTCTTGGACTAGCCACAATGCCTATAACCTTCAACTATGTTTCCCCGTTTCATGGTTCTTTGAGTTTCTCTCTAACCCATTTGACGAAGCTCTCAGCGAAAATTCCTTTATCATATTTTTCGCATGGATAAATTTCACAATCAGAGCATGTAACCATTTCTTTGCTTTTGGCACAAGAATATATGTCACAGAATACTTTTCCCTTAGTTTCCGCCGTTTTGCATTCTTCTGCACATCCTAAGCATTTGCTTTTTTTGTAGACCGCACAGTTGCCACAGTAAACATTGCATGGTGCGAGCAAACTTGTATCCATTTTCTTTCCCTATGCTATTACAGTGCAATGCATTTAAAATGGCTATCCTACTGAATCGTGTAACTGATCTCTGAACATCCCAAAACGGTAATGTTTAAATCTCACGAGTCATGGTTGAAATGGAAGTTCTGAGGAAAAAGCCTTGCTCAATATCAGACCTTTCAGAAAAGGATTCGATGAAGAGGTTTTTGTTAGCATTTTCAATGCATCTTTTGGAGACTATGACGACATCAGAAGCATGACACTTGAAGAAATGAAGAAAACGGAAGAGGCTCCAAACTTCAACACAGATGGAATGTTCATTGCCGAATGGAACGGCGAAACAGCAGGAATGATAAACGCTTACATAGACAAACTTAGAGAGGAAGAAAAAGGGTTCATCCAACGGCTTGGGGTTCTTCCAAAGTTCAGAGGAAAAGGAATAGCCAAAAAACTCGTAGAAAAAGCCCTGGAAAGCTTGAAACGGAGAGGAATGAAACTTGCCGAAACATGGGCACAGACAGACAGAGAAGGATGCATACACCTTTTCGAAAGCTTCGGGTTCAAAAAAGTGCGAAGCACAAACATAATGAAGATTAACCTAAATTTCATCCCATCAAACATTAGAGAAAACAAGGAAATCACCATAAGAAAGGCGCAATTAAGAGACGACAGCGAAATCGCATTAATAAACTGGTTAGATAACGAAGTTTTCAAAGAGCATTTTAACTACAGACCAAAACCCATAGAAGAAACTAGATATGTACTCCTAGAAATGCCATGGTTTAACAAACAAGCAGCTTTTCTCGCGGTTCTAAAGAATGAACCAGTTGGCTTTGTCGCTGTAGGAATTGATGAAGGGCTGAACACTGAAAAGAACGTTAGATATGGATGGATATTGGATATTGGTGTCCTAAAGCCTAATAGACGAAAGGGAATAGGAACAGCCCTCATGCTTGAAGCGATGCGTGTTCTGAAGGCTCAGGAAACGGAAGATGCGCTTCTTTACGTGGATGACATGAATCCAACGAACGCCATTAAACTTTACGAGAAACTAGGGTTCAAAACTATGAGAAAAAACGTCATATATCAACTGCCACTCACTTAACAATCGCCAAAGAAATCAGCGATAGGAAATTTAAGAGGCATTGAGGATTTTTCTAATTTCCATACACAAGTGACATTTGTTGATACACTGATTTTCTTGCAATCGATAAGGGCGTTTTTCAATGGACTCTAACAAGCCCATTGGGCCTTCTTCTACTAGAATTTTGACTGTAGGATTTTTTCGCCACTCATACTCGCTTATTATGCGGCTTAATGGCTTTTCCTTGGCATTTCCAATAGCCAAGTTCCAGCATATATCGACTTTACCTGAGGGTTCGATGCATATGCTGTCTGGATTTGTAAGCGGGGTGCCTAGGATTGGGTCACCTTCGCATGGTCCATGCAGTGGTGTGTGTTGGAAAAATTCGCACAAGTTTTGCACTGCACGGCCTACAGGCATTATTTTAACAATGTTGACATCTATTCCTATAGGCTCTAGTTTTTTTACTATTTGTTTTGTTTCCTTGTCGTATTCATTTTCCGCGTCTATGGATTCAATAACAGCTACATTCCACTTGACTTCTTCTACTCCCGCCTTTAATAGAGCCAATGCCGCATTCCTCGGATACTCAATTGGTATGTGTTGAACGTGAAAAGCGTCAACGCTCATATTCACCTTGTTCAAACCAGCAGCTTTCAGTTTCTCCGCCCATTTTTCAGCTTTCTTTTTATCTTTGCCCCAAATTCCATTCGTTATCATGTCAATCCGCGGAATCCCAAGCTGGTGAGCCTTCTTGAATATAGCTATCGTCAACTCTGGATACAGCATTGGTTCTCCGCCAAACACCATGAATGATTGAAGATTAGAGACAGCGGTCGCCTCAGTTAGATAATTATGTGCATCCTTAACATCCATCACATCGTTTCTTAATGGAGACGCATTTGCCTGACAGTGAATACACTGAGAATTACACTTAGTAGTGAGCGTGAACTCAAGACGCTGAAGATTCACCTCAAACCCCCAAAATACTGTTATTTCAAAATCATCCTTATCTACATATCCATTCAGAATCGTAAACCTTTATCGAAATTTCTAATAGAGGTTCTCTCTAAAATCGCGTTCAGCAAACGGGAGCTTTCCATAAATATTCCCCCAAGAAGGCTATTCCGAACATCTTAAAAATAAGCACTCCCCTCACTAATTAAGAGCCTCGGTAGCTCAGCTCGGTAGAGCGGCGGTCTCGTAAACCGCAGGTCCCGGGTTCAAAGCCCGGCCGAGGCTTTTTAGGTTCATTTTTTGGTGAAAAGATTGTGTATTTTTGTTGTACGGATGGACAGAAATGTTTATTAAATATTAATATTACAGATATCAATTAGGAATACATTCTAGAAGGATGAATTATGCCTTCCTTCCACATTCACGACGAAAAACTAAAGTGTCCGTACAAGGGATGTGCAAAATCCTTTGATAAGCCAACAGTCTTAACTGATTCATCAACAATACCGAGAGAGACATATTATGCATGTCCCTATTGTATGTCAAAAATAGACATAGTAGTGGAAAACATGAAAATCATCAGCGTCAAACCAACCGAATACCCAAAAGTGTTTGAATCACCAGCAAAATGCGCACGTTATTTCGGATTTCTAAACGCATTTCCCAAAGATGCACCAATCCCAGACGAATGCCTGATCTGTCCAAAAGTGCTCCAGTGCAGCGTTAGAAAGCAATAGCAAAAGCATTACGCATGTTTTCATTTTGAGAGAATGTTTTAAATTTACCTTTTAGAATTTCTATTCGCATACAAAATGCACAAGAGGGGCTGTCGGCTAGTTTGGTCTAGGCTTGGAGACTTGGGCTCTCTAAGTGCAATGCCTTGCGCTTTGCGCGGGAAGGACCCCGGTTCAAATCCGGGCAGCCCCACCACTTTCTTACTGATTTTTGTAAAAGGAGCTTGAAAGAGGCTGCTTTGTTTTTTGACTTAGAGGGTTTAAGTATGGCTGGCAAATTTGAGGCGTTAGAGTTGTGGAATCTTGTGATTTCTCTAGTGAAAGCCCTTTAGCGCACGCGATGAGATTCTATGGTGTAGGACTTGAGACGATAGCCAAATCTTGGTTAACCATTAATGTTACAGGTGTTCCTTTCAATTCTTTGATGCGATTTTCGATAGTTGCTTGAATTTTTGTTCTGAGGTTATCATCGTGTGAAGGAACTATTTTACTCATTCTTCTGGCAAGTTTAGAGTCGTCAAGAGTTTTACTGATCCAATTTTGAAAGTCTTTTCTCTGAAGATGAAACGCTAGACTTTCTAATTTTACGGATTTTACTTTTTCAAGGAAGTCAGAGAGACTCTTGGCGCTTTCTCCGGTTGGCTTTCCGATTTCCTCGTAAAAATGGAAAGCTTCGTCGTCCCTTACTGTCCTTAGGATTTTTACAGCTTCTGTGTTAACTTCTAAGCCCTTGTTTTTTGGAGTTTTTCTAGTTTTCTTAATTTTTGTAGACATAGTGATCCGCATTTGTGATACTTGAGGGATGAATTAATCTTTACGAATTTCAAATTCAATTTTAAAATACTGATCTTGACTTCTAAAGTTAAATATCTTAACAATCAATATTGGTAACAAGTGGCGTAAAGATTGAAAACTCAGAATAAGAACTCTTGTAATGAAAGTCCTTCTAAATCAGACATAATTAAAGCAAGCAAACTGCGAGAAAAAAGGAAAAGAGAAGCAAGTAAACCATTGTACCTGGCTCGATATGAATAAATAAGCATGTGAAACCCATGAATGGATCTAGATAGGCGGCGGGGGTCTTGTCCCCAAAGTTATCGGTACTTGCGTTTCCTCCCAAATCGAGCCTATTTTCCTTTTAATCGTTAACGTGACCGTGTATTTTGGCAACGTGTTTTCTTCGAGATAACTTGCTAAGTCATCTCCATTTCTAATCAGAGTTTCATTCATAGCGATTATTATATCATTGGCTTTCAATTTTCCGTCAGATGGGCCTCCTGATATAACTTCAACTATTCTCCAGCCGTAGGTTACGTCTACACTCAGCTGTTGAGCTGTTTCATAGGTCATGTCTGTTCCTGTCACGCCAAGGTAGGAGTGGTCTTCATAAGTGCCATACGTAATTAAGGACAACACTTCTCTTCGCAAAGTGTTTGAGGGGATGGCGAAGCCTAAGCCTTGAGAGTCTGCAACTATGGCTGTTGTTATCCCTACAACTTTGCCATAATAATTTAGTAGTGGACCGCCAGAGTTTCCAGGATTTATAGGTGCACTTGTTTGTATTATGTTTGCTATGGCAAAGCCTCCAGTGTATTCCTCTTCAGTTATGGTTCTCCCAAGTGCACTTATTACACCAGTCGTCATCGAGCCAACTAAACCATACGGGTTTCCTATCGCTATCACTGGATCACCCACCCTTAATGTTGAAGAGCTCACGACTTCGAGAGGTTTTAATTCGCTTTGTGAGGCATTAATTGAAAGCACAGCCAAATCTGCATACGGATCTGTTCCATTCACTGTAGCTGCGTATCCTTCTCCGTTTGAAAATGTCACGCTTATGCTTGTTATCCCATGAACAACATGATAGTTTGTTATTACAACCATTGTCCCTGAGAAATTGTACACAAACCCCGAGCCCTGGACACCCCCTTGATTTGTGGTTCCGCGAACTAAAACAACCGAATCCTTAACGTTTTCGTATATTTCTGATAGGGCTGTGCTATTTTGATAGATTGTGATGTTCTGGTAAGTAATGTTTTGGAATCCCCATAGATTGGAAACTTGGGCTCTAAGGTTCGAAACCTCGTCTCTTAAACTGTTGATTTCCTGAAAAGTTATGTAGAAACTAACTATTCCCCCGACAATTAATCCAGCTGCAAATAGTAATATGAGAAAAGCTGATGAGGATTTTATAGAGTGTTCACCGAATTCACCCATAATATTCACCCTTTCAAACGAAAATCGAACACTCACTTAAAAAGCTAATGCGGCATTATTTCTTCAAGATGAACAGCCTTATCCTTCAAACAATCTTGTGAACGCCAATAATGCAACAAAGAACGTTGCTCCTATTGCAACAACAAAAGGATAGCTTGGTGAAACCTCATAAAGTACGCCGCCAACGTATGGTGCTGCAACCGAGCTAAACATACTCACTGTTTGAGGTATAGAAACCCAGCGAGCCCTAATAGCTTCTGGAGCAAGGGGTCCGACAATTGCGCTCAGCAAAGACCATGTTATGTAAGAACCTCCTACTAAGAAAAATGTGAATGTTAGGATGTAGAAATTGCCAAATAGCATAAGAAGAGTTAGCGAAAAGCTGCACAGAACCATGGAAACAGCAAGCGCATATGACTTTCTCCATCTGTCTCCAAGCTTGCCCAAAAGAATTCCCAGAACTGCTGAGCTGAAGAAGGAGATTGAGCCTAAAACGCCTATTTCAAAGTCGCCGTAGTGATATACGTCTGCTAGAAAATTCGGAACGAAGGGTCTGAACATCATTGCAATGAACATTATAGAACCGAAGAAGATTGACAATGTAAGTAGTTTTCTTGTTCTTAGAAGTTTGAAAAAAGAGTAGTGTTCTTCTGGAGAGTGTTGCGTTCGGCTTGTTGCATGTTGAGTGCTGATAAAGCTTAGTGTGAAGCCAGCCAGAGCGTAGAGGATGAAAGCCGAATAGAAAACAACACGCATGCTAACTATTCCAGCTAAATAGCCACCTAAAGCTGGAGAAAAAATGTAACCAAAAGACCATGCAGCCGAAATCGCTGTAAAAGTTAAAGTCAACTTGTTCTTATCTGCAGAAGTCACGATATAGGCTGTGCCAGTCGGTCCACCAAGCCAAAAACCCCACAAAACCATCCCAGGCAACATTTGAATCCAGTTTCCAGCAAGAGAGAAAATTAGCGGAGCAGGCACCCATGCCATCCACCCTGCAATCATAATCTTCTTACGGTCATATCTATCAGCAAGCATTCCAGCCACAAGCAGGGTCAGAGCTGCAACTAAACCCACTACGGCATAAAGTATTCCAACTTCCACAGAACTGGCTCCAAGAGTGTCACTCATGTAATATGGTAACAGATAGGCATAAAGACCATCTCCAAAAGAACCCACCAAGTTGGAGACGAAAATCAGTTTCAAGTCTCTGTTTAACACCTCAAAAGGAAAACCGAAACTTAGGATTTTACGCTGTTTAGTTAAAGTCAACTTCAGACCTCTTGTCATTTCCAGCTCTGGTGGTTATCAAGAGAAATGAATAAATGATTTTTTATTGTTTTCTCTAACAAAAACTGTTTATAATTTTGTTGCGGCTTTCTTCACTTCCTCTATTGCTGTTTCATCCTCTATCGTTGAATAATCTCCCAAAGCTTCATTCATGATTATTGCCTTGACAAGTCGACGCATTATCTTGCCGCTTCTCGTCTTAGGTAGCTTGCTCACGAAGAGTACGTCGCTGACGATCACTATCGGACCTAACGTTCTCTTAACCAAATCCCTTAAGGTCTGCTTTAAAGCGTCATTTGGCTCGTATCCACCTTTTAAAACAACCAATGCACACGCAACCTCACCCCTTAATGGATCTGGACGCCCAACAACCGCTGCTTCGGCAACGCTTGGATGCTGAAGCAAGGCACTTTCAATTTCAATTGTGCCAATTCTATGGGCTGAAATTTTGATGACTTCATCAACTCGTCCTAAGAACCAAATATAACCATCTTCGTCTTTCATTGCGGCGTCGCCAGTATAGTAGCCGCCTGGAATTCGGTTCCAGTAATCTTGCACGTAACGTTCATGGTCTCTCCAAAGGGTCGGCGTTAAGCCTGGAAAGGGTCTTTTGCAGACGAATGTTCCCTCAGCGCCAATTGGAACAGGTTTTCCTTCTTCATCAACTATTTCTGCGTCAATTCCTGGAAGTGGAATCGTTGCGGAACCAGGTTTTATTGGCAGCAATGCTATGCCATAGGGATTGCCAACCATCGGCCCGCTGCTCTCAGTCTGCCACATGTGGTCGATGACTGGTATTCTATCTTCAAAAACCTTCTTTTGAAACCATTCCCAAGCTGGAGGATTCAGAACTTCACCTGCACATGCCACAAGCTTAACAGAGCTTAAATCATGCTTTTTGGACCATTCATCACCATGTCGCATTAAAGCGCGTACACCTGTTGGTGATGTCCAAAGTTTTGTGACATGGTTCTTTTCTATTATTTGCCACCATATGTCTGGTGTGGGATAATCTGGAACGCCTTCATACATTATTGTTACGCAGCCGAAGAGTAGAGGCGCATAAATAACGTAGCTGTGACCTACTATCCAGCCGATGTCTGAAGTAGACCACCAGACATCTGTTTCATGCATATCGTAAACCCATTTGCCCATGGCGTAAATGTAAACCTGATAGCTTCCATGAGGCTGAACTGTGCCCTTAGGCTTAGCCATAGTTCCAGAAGTGTACAGAATAAACGCTGCTTCATCTGCTCGCATCTGTTCAGCTTCCGCGTCTATCCTTTTACCTTTCTCTACGGCTTCTTCCCATAGCATGTCCCTTCCTTGAGTCATAGGCAGGCTTTTTTCACCTCTCTTCAAAATGATAACGTTTTCAACGCTTTTTCCACTTATTTTAAGGGCTTCATCCACAACTTCTTTAAGGTTAACCACGCTGCCGCGTCTGTAACCAACATCCGCTGTGACAACGATTTTTGGTTCCGCGTCTGCTATTCTGTCCGCTAAGGCTCCGTAGCCGAATCCTCCAAAAACAACTGAGTGAATCGCTCCAATTCGTGTAGTAGCTAGCATTGCAACGGCGGCTTCTGGAACCATCGGCATGTAAATTGTCACTCTGTCGCCTTTTCTAACTCCTAACGCCTTCAAAGCAGCAGCGAACCGTTTAACCTCGTTTAGAAGCTGGTTATAGGTTAAAATACGGGTTGGCAAGCCTTCACCGTTCTCCCATATTATAGCGGCGCAGTTCCCTCTTCCCCTTTGGACGTTGCGTTCTAAACAGTTATAGGATAAGTTTGTCATTCCGCCTTTGAACCATGTGAAATTTGGATAATTCCACTCGAAGACTTTGTCCCAACGTTTAAACCAATACAGTTCCTTCGCAATTTCTCCCCAGAAGCCTTCAGGGTCTTCTAAGGCTCTCTTAAGCATCAACATTAACCGATGTGGATACTCAATTTTTGAAGTTTTGTGTGCATTTTCTTTTGAGACTGACACTTCAAACCCCTAACAGTTTTTTGGCTATTTTTCTGCTTTTTCCAATAAATATTTTAATCTTAAAAATTGCCGATTTATTGATAGATTAGGATCATTTTCTTCTGTCGATTATGTCTAAGGCGTCGGGTCCTGTGCCAATTAGCGCAACAGGTATCCCTGTTTGTTCTTCAATTTTGTTTATGAACTGTTTTGCTTCTTCAGGAAGCTCATCGTAGGCTCTTGCGCTTTTACATTGCGGATAAACGCAGTCAAGCTTTGTCACCGCCGCTTCCGTTGCGCCATTAATTGTCACAGCCTTTTTGGCCAGTTCAAAGCTGAATGGAGCGGAGCGTCTTTCACGGCCTGTTCCAGCGGCTGTTTCAAACCACCCACGCTTCAAAGCTTCTTCTTTTGTTAATTCTCCGGGTAGGACGCCTGCACCAACACGCGTCATGAAGGCTTTCAACACTACTAGGACATTGTTAATTTTTGTTGGACCCACGCCTGCTTCGGAGCATATGGCTGAGGCACTTGTGTCTCTGCTTGTTACGTATGGATATGTTCCGTGGAAAAGTGAAAGCATCAAGCCTTGGCTTCCTTCTAACAAAACCTTTTTGTCAGAGTCTATTGCAGCGTTGACTTCTATTGGCACATCTGTTAGGTATGGCTGCAGTTCTGGAATGTCCTTTGCAAGTTTTGCTGTTCTGCGAACGCGTTCTTCTATTGCTGGACCCACACCCCACCCAGTTGTGCCTAATCCCTTCAAATGTGCACTTGATTTATCTTGCACAGAGTGTTTTTCTTCGATTATTGACGCTTGCGGGTCTATGCCCATGCAGTTTTTAACGTTTATCGCTTCAACTTCCTCAAGAAATTTTGCGACGTGAACATTTGCGCCAGCGCCAACTAGCAAGCGACATTTTTCATTGACAAAGGCTGCTGGAACCATGTGTAATGCATAGCGTTTGCCTTCAAGCCAAACGGTGTGGGCAGCATTAACGGAGCCCGTTCTCACGCAAATATTTAGCTGGTCATTCAAGGCTAAGTAGGAAATTATTTTTCCTTTACCTTCGTCTCCCCAGAAGGCTCCAGCTATAACTGTGCACGGCATTTTATCACCGTTGAGAAATCTGTTTTGAGCTATTTAAGATTGTTTGCCAAGTTTATGTAGAAAGACATTTTGACTCTGTAGCTTCATTCGCAAGGTTTTCCTGCTCTTTATGGCTAGTCTCCATTGAATCAATTGATAAATGTTTAATAAACGATATGTGCATCACTATAATATGGGAATCTTGAGAAAGAACTGTTTACGATCGATTAGCAAAAGTGGAATTAAAGATACTTTTGTTTTGATGATGTTTTCGGTTCTTTTGATTGGCGCGTTCAGTTCAATATTTTGTGTTCAGGGTATGTACTTAGACTATAGTCCGATAAATGGTTTTGATCACGAGGCTTGCCTCGATACGTGCTTCAGCAATGAGGATGACGCAGTTGTAAAAGTAATTGAGCATAAAATCGGAGAGTTTGAATTGGAGGAGTTGAAACGTGAAGTAGGGATTTGCGAGAATGATGTCAATTACAATAGAGTAATAAATGGGTATGGAACTGGATTGCGTCCTCCAACTGAAAGCGAGTGGGCAAGCATTTCGGAAGAAGCATTTTTGGTCGAGGAGATTTTGTGGATTGACCAGATAGCAAGTCCTCCGCTTGAAGTAGATCACACAACTACACTATGGTTTCCACCCATCGGAAGCCAAGGCGGTGAAGGCTCATGCACCACTTGGGCTGTAGGATATTACATGAAAACTTTTCAAGAGGCAAAAGAGCATGGGTGGGATCTCTCTGGGGCGGTGTGGGAAGGTGGATACAGTGGGTATCCAAGCGCGGCGTATCAGGACAAGATTTTCAGTCCAGACTTTATTTACCATCAGATTAACGATGGTGTCGACGATGGTTCGTCTTTTGAAGATGCAATGAACTTGGTGTGCTTGATTGGTGCTTGCTCGTGGCAAAAAATGCCTTACGATGACAGTGATTCAGTGACATGGCCTTCTGAAGAAGCATGGAGAGAAGCCCCATTGTATCGTGGCAATAGCTCAGGATTCGAATATTTAATCCCAAATACAGATGCCAAAATTGAAAGTGTCAAGAACTGGGTAGCCTCAGACCACTTAGCAGCAATAGCAGTAGATGCTGACCAGTACTTGAATCTGACAAGTAACGATGTATGGACATTGGATAACTACGTAAACCCTGATGAAAATCACGCAAATACGATCGTCGGATACGACGACGGGCTTAACTATACGGAGAAGGGAGAACTCCGCCAAGGAGCGTTCAAGATTGCAAATTCTTGGGGCGTGGGCGGATGGGAAAATGTCACTGATGGCTGTTACTGGATATCTTACGAAGCTATGAAACAACGCATTGACCGCGTCATGTTTTATCGTGACAGAATAGATTATGAACCGAAACTAGTTGCCTCATTCAGGATAGACCATGCTGAAAGAGACGATTGCTACATAACATTAGGTATAGGAGACAAGAGTGCTCCCATTCAAACAAAGGAGTTCTACAAGAACTATGACGGCGGTCCAATACCCTTCTGTTCTAACGATATAGTCTTCGACATAACAGAATTTGCGGATTCTGTGTCAACTGTCAGTGGTCAACAGTTCTTCCTAAAAGTCTTCGAGCTTGGGGATTTCTATACTACTGGGACAATTCTTGATTTTTCAATCGAATATTATGAAAATTACAGCTCTAGTGTTCCACAGATTGTAGCGATGTCTGATGACCCCCCGGTCGATACTGCAACCAACAATTATGTTTACGCTGAAGTGGCATTAGTTTCAAGCATAACTATTGAGCATCCTTCTGAGGGGCAATATGTTAACGATACTGTATCTATTACAGGGAGTGCTATCCCGTATCAGAAAGAAGAGGTGTACGCGCAAGATTTCAATCTTGAAGGAAGTATGCCAAGTGACTGGACAACGTACAGCGAAGGTCCTAATGCGTCTTCGTGGACTGTAGAACTTAGAACGAATTGTAAAAAGGATTATTGGGCTAATTGCAGCAGTTACAAGGCTGGTTATGGCACAAACATAACTGAGTGGTTATATATGACGGACGGTTTCAATGCGTCGAACTACTCATCCCTTGATCTCGAGTTTTACTCTTATTATCACTCTTATGACGGTGATGAGTATGCCCAAGTTCTATACGCAAATAGCACAAGTTATCCTACCTTTTATGTATTAGAAACTTGGAGTCTCCCCACACATTATTCATATGGAGAACAACATCATCACATTAACCTTTCCGCTGCTGCGGGCGACCCAGAAGTCCACTTAGCTTTCATATATCATGGAACATATGATTGGGATGTGCAAGTTGACAACATAATTGTATATGGTTTGAAGACGCTAGATGAAGTAGCAGTAAAAATAGGCGATGGAAATTGGAACATAGCCACCGGAACCACGTCTTGGTCTCATAATTGGGATACTAACGCCTATCCTGATGGAAACCACACAATTACAGCAAGAGCACATTACGGAACAAGCTACACTGAAACATCAATCAATGTTTTTGTCTGCAATAATCTAATCCGCATTGACGAGTTTTTCGTGTCAGACAATCGCTGCAACGTAAGTTCCATGCAAACTGTCGGATGTCATGCAGTGTACGCAAAAAACGGCTCAAGCTTAACGGAAGGAACAATATGGGTGAACGACACGGGATATCCCATCAACGGTATCGGATGGTGCACATTTGATGTAACATCCAGTAATGTTGAGAAAAATACGTGGGCAGTTACTGATGTCTCATGCAATGGAACACAATACTATGAAGTTACCGTTCCCAATCCCTACATAATATTTGACAAAGTAAACATCATTCTTATAGTTAATAATTCACGGATAGATGCAGGCTCAGAAGCTCCTATCAACTGGACTGGAGTATACGCATACAATGGAGCCGCTTTCCCAGGCTCAATTACATTAAATGATAGCTTGACAAAAAATCAAGTAGGCAAATACGGATTTACAACTGCCTCAATTTTAGACCCAACTTATGGCATAACTGCCTTTGATTCTAACGAAGTTTATTGTATCTGGGATAGAATCAAAATTTCAGACGGCGGAGTTACTCATTCTTCAACAAACATAACGCAAGAAGAAATAGTATGGTTCAGAATTGAATATGAATACGATGGGATACCCTTTTCCGGAGAAGTCTACATCAACGACACGCTAGCCACGTATTTAGCGCTTCAAGACAGTTGGGAATACAACTATACTCTTTTTTCGCCTGGAGCAGCAACGTTCACCGTATCACAAATTGTTGACGAGCTTTATGAACTGACAAGCGTAAATGACGCTGTAGGACCTTTGTCCATAACATGGCATCATTTCCAAATTATACATGATGGAGAAACCTACGTGATACCTATGATGACAAACAGTCGCATCTCAAATCTTCAATTTTCGTTATTGCTTAAGCAAATTATGTTCAATGTCACGGGTGAAACAGGAACTATGGGATACTGCAATATAACCATTCCAAAAAATTTGCTAAAAGCTGAACCACTATCAGCTTGGATAGTATTACTCAATGGCTACCCAAAACCATGCACCACAACCGAAAATGAGACCCATACATTCATCTACATGAGTTACGTTTACAGCAATCACGGAATCCAAATACAAGGAACATGGGTTATAGCAGAGTTTCCGCAAATCATGATCTTGCTACTATTGATGGTTAGCACCATGCTTATAGGAGTATTTAACAAATATGCCAAGAAAACTAGTCCAAGACACCAGCCTTCATAAGCCTTCAGACTTAAAGACAAATTTTGAAGTATTGTTCAGTTTTTATCGCTGGTCAAAATCAAGTTCAGGTTTAATTGTTCTGCCCACACTATGCTTTTCAACGGTATCTCGAGCGCATCTTTCTTTTTGTAAGGAACACATTTAACAAAAGTTTCTCTTCTGAACTCATCTTTCAGAATCTCTGAGAACTGAACATTTATTATCACAGAACCATCTTTCAAGTGAAGGTTCACATTTTTTCCCAAGTAAGACTTCGCCGTGTTTATGCTGAACTTTTCCATTTTTCACCACTCCAAATTCTTATCAGCTAATTTGCCCCAACATCGCCTACAAACTGGCAGTTTTTCTCCTCTGAAGAGAATGTAAACTTCAATGTCATTGTTTTTGCATTCTTTATTCCATGGGTTTCTACAATGCTCCATTTGCGTGTGCCTCCAGTGGTGAGTCCACAGTCAAAACGTTCTGCTCATTTTTGCTTTTAAAACTCTCTCTGAAACGACATTTTTTCACAGCGGAGAGAGATAAGTTAAAGTGAAATTTTTATACACTTAGAAATAAGAGGTTGAAAAGTTGAACCATGACAATTTGAAAGAAATTTTAACAAAATACAAAACCGTTGCCATTGTGGGCTTGTCACAAGACCCCTCAAAGGATAGCCATAGAGTGGCTGAATATCTGAAAAACCATGGTTTTCACATAGTGCCAATTAACCCTTTTGCAGATGAAGTTCTGGGCGAGAAAAGTTACAAAAGCCTATTAGACATTCCCGCTGACGTTCAAAAAACCTTGGAGATTGTCGACGTTTTTAGGCCCTCTGAAGAGGTCTTGCCGATAGTCAACCAAGTGGTTCAGTTGAAAAAATTGCATGGTGTGTCTTATGTAGTTTGGATGCAGCTTGGAATAATTAATGAGCAAGCAGCAGAAACTGCAAGAAAAGCAAGTTTAATCGTGGTTATGAACAAGTGCATTATGCAAGAACATCGGCACTTCTTTGCTGGAAGCTCATCTGCTCAGTATAGCTAAATTTGGATTATTTCTGGTATTATCTTCTCTTTTGTTATTTTCAGCAAGGCTACTGTTGGCTTGGTTATGAAGGGAGGAATAGGATCTGTTGGGCTTCCAGGATTTATGAATAAGGTTTTTCCTTCCCATTTGATGCTGGAATTATGCGTGTGCCCATAAACCAGCACGTTAAAGTCGTTCTTTTTAACAATTTCTCGCATCTTCCTCATTCCAAAAAGTGCTCCGGCGTAATGCATAACTCCTATTTTCCAATCAAAAATCTTAACAGAATTTAGTTTTGACAATTTTCCACGAATTTCTGGTCCATCCATGTTCCCGTAAACAGCTAAAACAGGTGCAAGCTGCTCTAATTCGTCGATAACAGATAATTGCACCAAATCACCTGCATGTATTATGAAGTCCACTTTCTCGAAAACTTCTAAAACTTTTTTCGGAATATTCTTGGCTCTTACGGGTATGTGCGTATCAGATATCAGACCCACAGTTTTTGTTGGACAATATTCACGCAATTGAGAAAAGACTTGAGGTTGCTGAATGGCCATTAAAGATCCTCATAGACATATAGACTTCCTAAAATAAGAATCTTAACAGAAAATAAACATTTTAAATACAGCGTAAAAAACTAAATCGAAACTCTGCCAATTGATGAGTTTAAATCTATGAAACACCAGAATCATTTATGGATGCCTTCAATTGATTGACTCCTACGATTTTGGTGTAATAGTCATAAATGGTAAAAGATACACAAGTGACGTAATCATTTTCCCAGAAAAGGTTATCGACGGTTGGTGGAGGAGAGAAGGACATAGACTTCACGCTGAGGATTTAGCGGAAATCCTTAATCACGAACCAAAGCCTGAAGTACTTGTTGTTGGCACAGGCTACTATGGACTTGTGAAAATTTCGCCTGAGGTGGAAAACACTCTAAAGTCTCATGAAATCGAGTTGGTGGCTCAATCGACAAGAGAAGCATGGCAAACGTTCAACAGACTTTTAAAGTCTAACAAGCGAATTGCTGGAGCTTTCCACCTTACATGCTAAAAGAATAAAATCTTAAGTGCATTAGACGTTTATAATCTCAACAATAAGGTGAATCATTACATGTGCGCCCATTTAATAAGAGAAGTCGAAAACGAAGTCACAAACCTTCTAAGCGATTTAATCAGGATAAACACAACAAACCCGCCTGGAAAAGAAACACAAGCAGCGAAATACTTAGCTGAAACCTTGGAAAAGGAAGGCTTTAAATGCGAACTTTTTGAGTCTGCGCCTGGAAGAGGCAACATAATCACCCGCCTTAAAGGAAGTGGTGAAAAGCCAAGTTTGCTTTTACTTTCGCATTTAGATGTGGTTGCTGCTAACCCGG
>Ga0172362_10001975_pt1 | contig 17743 bp, 4 predicted proteins | sample LakKivs1_kivu2a2_FD_114534 | JGI IMG/M metagenome (GOLD analysis project Ga0172362, IMG submission 114534) | Sediment microbial communities from Lake Kivu, Rwanda - Sediment s1_kivu2a2 | ecosystem: Environmental > Aquatic > Freshwater > Lake > Sediment | place: Rwanda: Western Province, Lake...
ATCCATCCCGGCTGGCTTCGTTGCTCGTCGTCGCAATACGTCGAGTATTCCTCCTCCTCGCGCCTCGCCAGCCGGGCGCCTCGACCGCCCAAATTCACACATCTATCTTCTCGCGGGTCCTAAAGCAGCCCGGTCGGGTTTCTTGGCCCTGGCCCAAGGTCCGACGTAGATTGGCCTCATGCGAAGCAGCCGCGCTCTCGTCATCTGCGCCGGTCTGGCGGGTTCCATCTCCCAGGCCTACGCCCAACCCGTGACCCATCCCCTGTGGGCCACCACCCCGGATGCGGAGTGGGACAAGGCGGCCCGCGCCCAGTTCGAGATCGCACTGCAACGACGTGGTCTCGGCCCGCTCGCAATCGTGGCCATCGAGCGGCCGGCGGATCCGCGGCTTGGCCAACGATTCGCCGAGGGCATGACCGCGTTTCGCGCCCTCGCCTACGATCGCGCGGCCGCCATCCTCACGGACGCCGCGCGGCTGGCCCGGGAAAACGGCGGCGAGGGGCTGGCCCCCGGGGAGATCGCAAGCCTTTTCTTCCACCAGGCCGTGGCCATCCAGCTGGCCAGCGGTGCGACCTACTCCGAGCCCTTCACCTCCATCAACCCCGAGGCCGCGCGCGACGCCTACCTGGAAGCCGCCGTCTTGGATCCAGGACGAACCTATGACGACACTTCCGCCTATCCCGTCGTCGAGATGAGCTGGCGCCTGGCCCTGACCACGGTCAGGCAGCGTGCAAGAGGCGCGCTCACGGTTCGCGCCCATCCGCGGGCGAAGATCTCCATCGACGGGCGACCCTTCGTGGCCTCGCCTGCCACCCTCTTTTCGCTGCCCTTCGGCGAGCACTTCATTCGCGTCGAGGAACCCGGTCACGCCCCCTGGGCCACCGTCATCACCTTGGCCCAGCCGAGCGCGATCCTCGACGTGCCCGCCACCCCCCTTCTCGTCTACGACGGAGCCAAGGCGGCCGACCAGGCTCGCGCCAAGGGGGCAAGCTACGCCCTGCTGGGCCAGCTCCACCTCGGCGACAAGATCGAAATCGACGTGCGCCTATTCGATGCACGAACCAACCAGCTCTGCGATGCCAGCGCGGTCGAGGTATCCCCGAAGCTGGAATCCCCGGACCTCATTGCCGCGGTGCTCCGGCTGGACGAAGTGGCCAACCGTGCCCGCGTGGCGCGAAGAGCCAACGAGAGCGGTCAGTCCGGTTCGCGCCTGCCCATGACCGTACCCCCGGAACGTAGGGCGCGCGAAGACGGCGCTGCCTTCTCCGGCGGCTGGTTGCGCCGGCGCTGGCCCCTGGTCACTGCCATCGGGGTCGCGGCGGGCACCGCCGTCGTGCTCGGCATCCTGGTCGCGAACGACAAGACCTCCCCCGCAAGCCGCTAGCCTGACTCGGGCTATCGGTCGCCGGAGTCTCCGCACAAGCTCCAGACCGGTCCCCAACTTCCGGGGACCTGTACTTAGCGGGACGCGCTCTTGCCCGGTGAAGTCACCGCCGGCGCCTTTCATTCTCCCGGCCGGGGGACACCCGCCTGTGCGAGACTTGGGACCGTGCATCCGCCAACCGACCGAGCAACTGAACCGTCCGTCTGCCTGCGCTTCGTCGCGGGAACGGTCGAGATCACGGGCCTGCCCGCGGATGCGAGCTTTCTGCCGGCGAGCTGCGCGTGGGACTAGCGCAGCGCCTGCCTGCGAGCCCCGGCCTACCGCTACGCCGACGTGGTGCGCGCGTTGCGCGGGCAGAAGATCGCTCATCGGGACGAGGCGCGGCGCTACGAGACCCTGGATTCGCCGGCCTTGGTCCATCGCGAGCCGCGGCCCTATCAAACCGGCGCCTTCGCGGCCTGGCGCGCGGCCGGCTTCCGCGGCTTGGTGGTGTTGCCCACCGGAGCCGGCAAGACCTTGGTCGCCCACCTGGCCATCGACGACCGCAAGCGCAGCACCCTGGTGGTCGCGCCCACCCTCGATCTCGTGCACCAGTGGCACGACGGCCTGCGCGCCACCTTCGGCTGCGCCGTCGGCATCGTGGGCGGCGGCGACTACGATCTGCGCCCACTCACCGTGACCACCTACGACTCGGCCTACCTGCACATGGAGAACCTGGGCAGCCGCTTCGGGCTTCTCGTCTTCGACGAATGCCACCACCTGCCGAGCGAAAGCTATGCCCTGGGCGCCCGGTTTTGCATCGCGCCCTTCCGCCTCGGACTCACGGCCACGCCCGAACGCAGCGACGGCCGCGAGGCGATTCTCGACGAGCTGGTCGGCCCCGTGGTCTACCGCAAGGAGATCGTCGAGCTGGCCGGCGAGTACCTGGCCGACTACGAGACCGTGCGCGTGTCGGTCGACTTGTCGCCGAGCGAGCGTGCGGAATACGATCGCGAACGCGCCATCTACCGCCAGTTCATCGCCGACCACGGCATCTTGATGGCCAGCCCGCGCGGCTTTACCGACTTCATCATCCGCTCCTCGCGCAGCGAGGCGGGCCGGCGCGCCTTCGCCGCCTATCGCCGCCAGCGCGAGATCGCCTTCACCGCGCCCGCCAAGCTCGACTACCTCGGACGTCTGCTCGCCCAACACCGCGGCGACCGGACGATCGTCTTCACGCAGGACAACGCCACCGTGTACCTGCTCTCGCGCCGCTTTCTCATCCCGGCCATCACCCACCACACCAAGGTCAGCGAGCGCAGCGCCATCTTGCAGGGCCTGGCCCGGGGCGAGTTCTCCGCCGTCGCCACCTCCAAGGTGCTCAACGAAGGGGTGGACATCCCCACCGCCAACGTGGCCATCGTCATGTCGGGCAGCGGCTCGGTGCGCGAGCACGTGCAGCGCCTGGGCCGCATCCTGCGCAAGGCGGAAGGCAAGCGCGCCCTCCTCTACGAGCTGGTCACCGGCGGCACCAGCGAATCCCAGACCAGCATGAGGCGTCGCGATCACGTTGCTTACCGCTGATCTCGTTCACATCCGCCGCCGCGGCGACCGCCTGGTCGTGGTGCCTCTCGCCGAGGCCGACCGCCCGCGGGCTCGCGAGCTGGCCGACACCATCCTGGCCCTCGCGCGCGCGCATGTGGGGCTGCCGCGGGGGGCGCTCCTCGAGGCATGGCGTCAGGTGGCGACCACCCCCGCGGAGAACCGCCTGGCGCGGGCCCTGTGCAAGCTCGCCCTCGATGCCTGCGAGTTCGACGAAGGAACCGCTCTCGACCCGGTCGAGCTGCGGCGCGAGGTCTTTCTCGCCGCAGCCCAGGCGCGCGGTCAGGGTGCGAGCGGCGATTTCGACCGCGACCGGCTGTTCGCCGAGGTCGCACGCAGACGCGGCCTCGACGTGGAAGCGCTGGAGCACGCGCTCTACGCCGACCTGCCGAGCGCCCACCTTCTGCGCAAGGCCGACCTGCCCTCGCCCGACGGTTTGTTGGCGCACTTCGAGCTCGCCTCGCAGCAGGCGGTTCTCCTGCGCGCCGTGCGCGTGCAGGCGCGCGTGCTGTGCGCGAGCAGCCCCGGCTATCGCGCCCTCTTCCGCAAGCTCAAGTTCCATCGGCTTCTCTACACCGTGACCAAGCTGGACCCTGGCGCGGGCTACGCCCTCGACATCGACGGGCCTTATAGCCTCTTCGAACAGACCACGAAATACGGCCTCGGGCTTGCGCTCGCCCTGCCGGCCATCATGGCCTGCGACACCTGGGAGCTCGCGGCGGAGGTGCGCTGGGGCAAAGACCGCCGGCCCTTGCGCTACCACCTGCGCGGCGGCCGCGACGACCTCTGCGCCGAAGCGCCCGGGCGGCCCGGTTTGCCCGACGACGTCGCCGTTCTGCTGGCGGATCTCCGAGGGCTGGAATCCGAATTCTCCGTGTCGCCCGCCGAGGACATCCTGGATCTCCCGGGCATCGGCGTGTGCGTGCCGGATCTGATCTTTGTGCACCGCGCTAGCAAGGCGCGCGTCTTCTTCGAAGTCCTCGGCTTCTGGAGTCGGGCCGCGGTCTGGAAGCGGGTCGAGATGGCCACGGCCGGCCTGCCTCACCCCATCGTCTTTGCCGTCGGCAAACACCTGCGCGTGAGCGAGGAGGTGCTTGCCGGCGACGCGTGCGCGGCGCTCTACGTCTACGCCCGCACCATGAACGCGCGGGTCGTGCTGGAACGGGTTGAGCAAGTGGCCAAGCAGGTTCGAGAACGTCGAGGGGTCTAGAGGTTTCACCACAGAGGACACAAAGGACACAAAGACGGAGGAGTGCGGACCCAAGATCCTGACCCTCCTCTCTCTCCGTCTCTGTATTCTCTGAGTTCTCTGTGGTGAACAATCTGAGACGACTTGGGGTTCAGACGGTTCGGGGTTCTAGTGCAAGGGCGCGCAGGTTGAGACCCCCGCGCCGACGATGGGGTCACGCCCCGTGTTGGCGATGGCTTTCACCGCAACATCGGGAGCGCCGCGAGACACCCGGTACACGGTCTTTTCGAGGAAGATCCAGAAGTCTCCGCCCCAGAACTTCACGGCCCACTGCTGGGTGCCGGTCATGGTGGGATACTCGTGCAGCTCCAGAATCGCGCCCGAGTGTGGATCGAGGCGCACCAAGACGGCCTGCCCCGTGCTGCTCGAGCTCCGGGGAACGAAGCCCCACAGCTCGCCGTCGCCGGTTCCGGTCAGCTCGGCATCACCCGCCGTCACCTGTCCGATCGGGGTCACCTCGAGCGAAGGAAAAGAGACGGTGGCCAGGGTCGACTGCCCGGTCCCAATGGAGGGACCGCCTGCGATGTAGAGCGTGTCCGTGCCGGTCGCGGGGTCAAACACGAAGCCCATGCCGAATTCCTTGAAACCGTGCTGGCCGGATTCGAATCCGGACTTCGCACACGCTCCGCTTCCCGTGTCGACCTTGAAGAGGTTTCCATCGTCGAATAGAATCCACGCCACCGCATTCTGGTCGACCGCCATGGAGAAAGGCCGGCGGGAGCTCGGACAGTCGAGCAAGGCGATGTCTGTGAACCTCCGGGTCGTGGGATCGAAGCGCGCAAAATGGCCGGTATTGTCCACGGTGTAGATCCAGCGACTGGCCTCGACGCAGACCGTGCTCACCAAGGCGGACAAGGGAACCTGGGCGGCGGGTTCCCGCGCGTTGCCCGTATCGAACGTCAGGGTTCCGGTCTTGAGATGCGGCGGCGCACTGTCGGCGGCGGTGAAGGTGACGGCAATCACTTCCTTGGCCCCGGGCGCGACGGAGAAAGAGAGCGCCTGCCCGGAGCTGAGGGCGAAATCCGCATGGCTGTCCGGCGTGAGGGCAAGACCCGAGACGGCGCAGGCATCGCTGCCGTCGTTTTCCAGGGTGAGGTTGGCGCTGACCTGGTTGTTGAGGATGACGTTGCCGAAATCCAGGCGCGCGGGCGTCCATGTCAAGTCGCAGCCGATGTCGATGTCGGCTGCGAGCGGGACGGTGACACTCATACGCTGCGGGTCCGTGCTCGCGAACCCGAGATGGCCTGTGCGACGATGAGGCTTGCTCGCGTCGGAAGCCGCGAAGCCGACCCCCACCACCTGCTCTTCCCAGGGCGCGATGCGCACCGGGCCGCTCCACGCATCCGGCAGGAAGAACTGCGCGTCGGTCCCAGGGACAAGCCCGACTCGGTCGATCTCGCAGGGGCCGGTGCCTTGATTGGCGAGCCTGACTCCGTCCGTGGCCGTGCTGCCGATCCGCACGTGCCCAAAATCAATCGCCGCCGGCGATACCTCGAGAACACACTTCGACTGGACTTCTCCCGTCACGGGAACGGCGATGTATCCCGTCGCAGGGGAGTCTACATCCATGGCCAACTGCCCGGTGCGCACCAGGGGCACGGATGGCTGGCCAGGTCGGAAGATCACGGACAGCTCGACGGCACTCCCCGGCTCCAAGACCAGCGAGGATGGCATCGCCGCCGAAACCCCGAACCAGGCATCAGAGTCCGGAGCCAGGCCGACGTTCCATAGCCGACACTCGGCCCCGCCCACGTTGCTCACGCGCACGTACCTCACCACGGTCTGTCCGGGTGGGACGTCGCCGAAATCGATCGCGGAGGGCTCCCACCGGAGCTCGCACGCGGGCGGCAGGAGCGGGGTCCGCCCGCTCCCGCACGCGGCGAACAGGAGAAAGCTACAAAGAAGCCAAGACCCGCAGGACTTGCCGATCAGAACCTTCATGGCAAGCTGCCATCATATCGCAAGACACGCCCAAGATGGGAGCCTGCCGCAACAACCCATAGTCCCGCGCCAGCCGCGGAAGGTCGTAACCGTGGCCGTGGCCGCGGCCGGAGTGATTTCCGTCGGCCACGACGACGAAGACGTCCACGGAGACGACCACGTCCTCGACCACCGCCCGCCGCGTCAATTGGGTGCGGGCGTCCGTCGTGGCAAGGTGTCTGCTTGTGCATGCAGCCTTCCGCGGCTTCGCTGCGCTCGCCGCGGGCTCAGGTCCTCACGGCCGCCCTTGCGCGCGCGTCAGGTGCGGGCTATGAATCTCCTCCTGTCGGGCACGTAGCTCACCTGGATAGAGCACCGGCCTCCGAAGCCGGGGGCAGCGGGTTCAAATCCCGCCGCGCCCACCAGTATGCGGCCTCCCGGCCGTGCGACCTGTCGTGGCCGGCATGAGGGCGGCCGACGGCACCGCCCAAGAAAAGCATGCCGCCAAGCGCTGCCCGGCCTCCAAAGATACGCCGAGTCAGTTGGTCAACGTAGTTCGCGCACCGAACTTGGAGCTTCCCGAACGCACCAAGGTGCTCATGCGCTGCCTTTCCTGTCCGAAGCTCTCTTTCGGCCTGAAGCCATGCATGGGATGCGACTACTAGACCCCTGGAGGCTCTGAAAGCCCGGCGATTCCCGAGTATTTCACCACAGAGGACACAGAGGACACAGAGACGGATGAAGAGAAAAGAGAAGGTCCCAGCTCTGCGAAACCCTCTCCTTTCCGGGCTCTGTGCTCTCTGTGTTCTCTGTGGTTGGTTCCGTCCCGAACAAGGGTCCAAGCCTCATTTCGGCGTCGACGCCAACGCCTGCTTCAAGGCCTCGTTTTTGGGGTCGGTCTCGAGTCCGCGCTCGAACATGTTGCGCGCCTTGGCGTTCTCGCCGGCCTCGCGGTGTAGTTCGCCCAAGGCCAGGTAGACCTCGGACTTGGTGATGCCGGCGGCCTTCTCGTCGAAGCTCTGCAGAAGCAGCGTGCGCAGGTAGCGACGCGCCGACTCGGCATCGCGCTGGCGCAAGGACAGGCGTGCGAGCGCCCCCAGGACGCTGGCCTGGGTCGGATCGATCTGATAGGCGGCGGCGTAGCGTTGCTTGGCCGCGGCCAGATCCCCGCGCGCCTCGGCGAAGCTGCCGAGCTGGTACTGCAGGCGTGCCACGTCCTTCTGGCGCCGCGCCTTGCCCATCTGTTCGATGAGCTGGCCCAAGGCGAACTCGCCCTCGTCGACACGGCCGCAGGCAATCAGGGCCCGGCCCAGGTTCTCCTGCACCGAGAGATCGGCGGGCGACAGCTTGGCCAGACGTTCGAGAGGCGCCACCGCCCGATCGGGCGTGCCGAGCGGCCCGAGATAGAGGGCTGCCGCCTCGGACAGGATGGCCTTCTGCTTGCTTGCGTCTTTCTCCAGATCGACCCGGGCCAGAAGCTGGGCCGCGAGCTGGGCGTGATCGCCGCCCTTGCGTGCCAGCTCTTCCAAGGCGGTGATGGCGGGCAGCCACTGGGGGTCGCTCGCCAGCGCGCTCTGGTAGAGCGCGGCCACGTCCTGTGGACTGCCCCCGGTCGCTTCGCGCACGGCCGCCTGCCGGCACAACACCTCGGCCTTGTCCTGCGCCGTGGCGGCCACGGCCGCGGCGTTCTGCAGGGCCTGGTTCGCCTCCTCCCATCGCTCTTGCTTCACGCAGATACCGGCCACGGCCAAAAGCGACGAGAAGTGCCCCGGATCCCGCTCCAGCACGGCCACCAGCGCCTCCAAGGCGCTGTCTTCGGCCCCCAGCTTCTCGCCCCAGATGGCGGCCACCTTCACGCGATAGCCGAGCTCGGCCTGCTTGTTGCCGGCCTCCGCCTCGACGTCGGCCTTGCGCTCAAGCATCTCGATGAGCTCGTGCCAGCGTTCGAGCCCCGTGAGCAAGCCCTCGCTCTCGACGAAGGCCTCTGCGCTGCGCGGTTGGGCAATGAGAATCTGCTGCCAGTACGCCAGGGCGCGCTCCGGGTCGTTGAGACGCTCGGCCGCGTTACGCGCCAGCTTGCTCTGCACGGCAAGAAGGTCGGCGCCCGTGGCCACGGCGGCCTGGCGCAGAAGCGCCTCTTCCAGCGCCGCAAAATCGCCGTGCCGCTCTTCCATCTCTACCAGGGCCTGCAAGGCCTTGGCGTCTGCGGGGGCGGCGTCGAGGGCTTCCTTGACCGCCTCGACGGCTCCCTCGACATCGGCGAGCGGGCCGGCCTTGATCGACGCGATCTGCATGAGAACTGCGCTGCGCTCGTGACTCTCGTCGAGCAGACGCGCCTTTTCGCGCAGGATATCGACCTGGTTCTCGCGCTGGTTCAGAAGCTCGTAGAGCCGGGCCAGCTCGTCGATAGCCTTGGGGTTGGTCTCGTCGCTCTCGCGACCTTTGCGCCAGGCCGTCACCGCTCCTTCGAGGTTCCCGGCGGATTCGAGCAGACCCGCGGCTTCACCAAAGAAGGCAAGCCGGCGCGCCGGATCCAGCTCCAGCTCGCCTCGGCGCTCGAGAACCTCGGCCAGGTGTTCGCCGTCGCCGCGCCGGCGATAGAGCGCATCCAAGGCCTCCAGGGCAGCCGCATTCTCGGGCTCGGCCTCGCTCACGCGCAGGTAGAGATCAAGGGCTGTCGCTTCGCTCTTCTGCCCACCCGCCCGCAGATAGAGCTGCGCCGCCCGCAATGCGGTCTCGGCGAACAGCATGGGCTCCACCGCGTCGAGTACGGCCTGCAAGCGCTTGGCCGCCTCGGCCGGAACGCCCGCCTTGTCGGCAACCCGTTCCAGGCGATCCACGATTTCCGGCGAGCCGGGCGCCTCCACCAGGGCGCGCCCCCACGCGTCGATGGCCCGCGGCAGATCCGCGAGCCGGGTTTCGCTGAGGTCGGCGATGCGCGCGAGCAGGCTGCTGCGGTCGCCGGCATCGTCGACGACACGAAGACGCGCCTCGAGCAGCGCCAGAAGCTCGGCGAAATCGCCGCGCTCCTCGGCCAGCGGCTCGAGGATGTCGAGGGCATCGACGGGCGGCTCGGACCCGAGGGCGAGCCCACGCAAGGCCTTCTGGGCGCGCTCGTGCCCCGGCACCGCGTCGAGCGCGAACCGGAACGCCGCGATGGCGCCCTCGGTATCCGCGAGCGGCCCCAGGCGCAGCTCACCCAAGGTGGCCCAGAAATCGGCTTGCTGAGCCCGATCCACCGCCAGCTCCGCCTGGCGCGCGAGAACGTCCGCCAGATCCTGGTTGCGCCCGAGGGCGCGCAGGAGGTTCTCCTGGCGGGCCAGCGCCAGGCCCTCCGAACCCGGCAAAGTCTCGATGTCGCGCCACAGTTCCACCGCTCGCTCGGGTCGGCCGAGAACGCCTTCGTAGAGCTCGGCGAGTCGGCTGCCCAGCCAGCGCTGGAGTTCGCTCTCATAGGCCGCCTTCAGGCGTTCTTCGTAGATCTCGGCCAGCCCGGCGTAGTTGCCGGTGCTTGCGGCCAGGCGCTCGAGGGCCGCGCGCGCGTCCCCCGAGCTTGCGTCTTCGGCCAGGGCACGTGCCCAGGTGGCGAAGGCCGCGGCCGGATCCGCCAAGGCCACTTCTTCCACCTGCGCGATGTCGGCCAGAATCCCCAGCCGCTCGCTCGCCGCATCGACCACCGTGAGGCGCAGCTCGAGGATCTCGCGCAAGGGCTTCCATTCCTGCCCCGAGCGCAGACGCGGCTCGATCGCCTGGACGGCGAGCAAACGGTGATCCTCGCCCCGACACAAGGCAAGAAGCGCGTCGCGCGCCTGCGCGTGGGCAGGCGTGCCCTCGAGGATGTTGCGATAGCGGGCAATGGCGTCGGGCACGTCGAGCAGCTCTTGCTCGGCGATACGCGCGGCCTGGAAGAGGAGCGCGTCGCGTTTCTCGGGCGAGGGTGCGATGCGCGCTCGCCGGTCGAGGATCTCGACCAACTCGCCCCACTGCTTCTCGCGCAGCAGGATCGAGGCCAGCAGCTCGAGCGCGTCGGCATCGTCGGGCGTGACCTCGAGAATGCGTCGGAGCTGCTCGGCGGCATCGGAGGACTGGCCGAGCTTCTCGTCGTAGATTTCGGCCAACTGGAAACGCAGCCCGCTTGTGCGCAGGGGGTCTTTGCACGACGCGATCTTCTGCACCAGGATGTCCGCCAGGCTCGGCCAATCCGCGGTGGCCACATAGAGGCGCGAGAGCGCCTCAAGCGCCTCCTGGTCCTCCTGATCGAGGTCGAGGAGCGAGCGCCAAGCGGCGGTGGCCTTGGCCAGATCCCCGAGGCCGGTCTCGTAGAGATCGGCCAGGCGCCGGGTCAGCTTCTCGCGCTGGGGGGCCTCGACCACGACCTCGCTGTGCTTTTCCAGGGTTTCGCACAGCTCCGCCGTGCGGTTCGCGTCGCTGTAGAGCCGTTCGAGCGCGACGAAGGCGTCTTGGTAGTCGGGCCGCGCGGCCAGGGCCTCGCGCCAGGCCTCGACGGCCCGCTCGGGCGCGCCGAGGCGCGCATCGAGAATGTTGGCCTTGAAGGCACACAGGTCGCTGCGCAGGTCCGGATCCAGGGTGAGATCGGCCCCTTTGTCGAGAAAGCCGACGAGGCGCTCGAAGGCGAGGAGCCCCGCGGCCTGCGATTCGAGCTCGACCAGGGTCTCGGCATTGCTCACGTCCTCGAGCCAGGCGCGGCCGCGCGCCTCCAGGGCCTTGTGGGCATCGCCGAGGTGAAGCTCGATGGTCGCCATCTCACGCAATGCGGCGATGCGCCGACCGGGCTCGTCGAGCGATTCGATGCGGATCTCGAGCAGGTCGGCCAGCTTGCGCAAGTCTCGACCGGTGCGATAGGCCGGTTCCAGGATCTCGGCCACGCGCGCGCGCAACTCGCGGTCATCGAGGAGGGCTTCCAGGGCGGCGATGGCATCGGCGTTGGTCGGGGTACGCGCCAGCAAGTCGCCGTAGAGATCCACCGCGCCCCTGCGGTTTTCAAGCTGCTCGGACTCGACCTTGGCCAGCTCGAGGGTGATGGTGTCCTTGGCGTGGGTGTCCTCCGCACGGGCCAGCATCCATTGCAGATGGTCGCGCAGCTCCTCCCACCGCCCCTCGCGCATGAGCAGTCCGTCCAGATCCTGAGCCGCGCGCCTGTCGTTGGGGTCGGCCTCGAGAATCGCGCGCAGGTCATCGATGGCCGCGCCCGGCTCGGCCAGCTTCTCGTCGCTGAGTTCGGCGCTGCGGCGCCAAAGCGCCACTCTCTCGCTGCTCGACTCGACGATGCGTGCCTGCTCGTCACACAAATCGCGCAGCTCGCGCCAGGCGTGCCAACGTTCCAGGGCTTCTTCATAGAGCCGGCCGGCCGCGCGATCACCGGGCTGCGCTTCCAGGAAACGCCGGTAGTGGCGCCGGGCCGAATCGTGATCGCCCAGCTCCTGGTCGTAGACCCGGATGGCGATCTTGAGCAGCGCCAGGACCTCGTCCGAGTTCGACGGCTCGTTGTCGAGATAGTCGTCGAGCAGGCGCCCGAGATCGCGCCAGCGATTCTGCTTGGGCGCCAGGCGCAGAAGCTGCTCCTGCGCCGCCAAGTCGGTCGGCTTCTCCTGGAACACGCGACCGTACCAATCGAAGGCCTGGTTGAGATCCTCGATCTGCTCCTCGTAGACCTGCGCAATTCGCTGCGTCCACATCAGGCGCAGCTCGGGATCCTCGCTGAACTTGAGGCGCATGCTGTCGATGGCGACCAGGTCCTTCCAGTCATGGCGCCGGATGTAGACCGGTTCGAGCAGATTGGCGGCCTCGACGCACACCTCCGGATCGACGAGCATTTCCTCGAGGATCCGAATGGCCTCGGCATGGTCGGGATCACCTGTCAACACGGTTCCCAGGTATTCGAGGGCGCGCGTGCGGTTGGCGAGCTGCACGCGCTGGATCTCGGCCAGCCGGAAACGCAGATCCACGGCCTCGCCCGCGGAGACCCCGAGCTCGAGCCGGCGTTCGAGCAAGGCGGTGAGATCGTCCCAGCGGCCGAGCTCGGCGTACAGGCCATCCAGGGCCGACACCGCCTCCGCGTTGCCGCTGCTCATGGACAGCACCCGTTCCCAGGCCGCGATGGCATCCTCGTGGCGGCCGAGCTTGGTGGCCAGGTAGGCGGCCCGACGGTGCAAGACGAGCTCGCTCTTCGCATTCTGGGCCAGATCGGCCCGCCGCAAGAGAACGTCGTAGAGCTGCTCGTCCTCCCCGCGCTGCTCGTAGATGGCTTCCAGCGCGCCGAGGGCGCTGTCGTCGTCCGGCCGACGCTCGATGATGCGATTCAAGTAGTCGGTGGCGATGGCCAAGTCGCCGAGCTTGACAGCGTGCTCGGCGATGGTCCGCTGCACCCGCATGCGCGTCGTGTCGGCCAGGATGTCCGGCTCCACGGCACGATACAGCTCGATGATGCTCACCATGCTCTCGGAGCCGAGCGCCTTGGCCAGGCGCTCGTATGAGTCGAGCAGGCGGTCGAGCTCGGGATCGCCGGTGGCGTCGCGAATGACTTCGGACCAGGTCTGGAAGGCCGCCTTCTTGTCTCCCAGTTTGTCTTCCTCGATGCCGGCCAAGCGCGCCCGGAAAAGGGCGCGGCTGTGGCCGTCCTCGGACAGGTCGATGAGGATGCGCAAGATCCCGGCCAGGCGCGTGTAGTCGCGCGCCTCGACGTAGATAGGCTCCAGGGTTTCCGCCGCGGCAAAGCGCAGGCTCATATCGTCTCCCGCCAGCATGCGCTCGAGGTCGGCCACCGAGGCCGCGTCCTTGGGCGCAAGGCGCAGAATCTCCTTGATGCGGTCGAGCGACTCGGCCGGACGTTCCAAGGGGCCCTGAAGCAACGCCGCGATTTGGCGCAACCGTTCCACCCGCTCTGCGTCGCTGCCGGCGAGGAGCAGGAGACGTTCGACGATCTCGAGGTGCTCGACGTGCGCGCCCTGCGTCTGGTACAGACGCATCAGGGCGCTGAGGGCCTCGCGGTCCTCGGGGGAATCGTCGAGAATGGGGCGAATGGCCGCTACCGCCTCGTCCAGATCGCCAAGTTCCTTCTCGGCGATGGTGGCGAGGAGGAAGCGCATGTCGCGTCGCTCGACGCCCTCCACCCGTTCGAGCCGCCGCTTGAGCAGGCGGACCCGCTCCTCGGCCTTCCCGGCGTTCACGAACATGCGGTCGAGGTTCTCGAACGCCCTCTGCGCCGCTCCCGCCTCTCCGTCGAGAAGCCCGCGGTAGGTCTCCACCGCGGCGTCGGTCTGGCCGAGCAGGTTCTCCTGCAGATCGGCCACCCGCAAGAGGAGACGGCCGCGCTCCTTGAGGTCGCCGGCCCAGTCGGACTTGGCCCGCAACACATCCACCAGGCCGGCCATATCGCCCGCCTCGGTGTAGAGGTCTTCCAGGGCCTCGGCTGCGGGCATCCCGGTCGTGACGTTGGTCGGGTCGAGGTCGAGCACCCGCCGCCAGGCCTCGACCGCTGCCGTGCGGTCCGGCACCCGCACCAGGTACAGGCGCGCCGCGCGCGACAGCAAATCGGCGATCCCCGCCACGTCCGAGGGATCGCGCTTGTCGGCCAGGGCTTGATACAGGGCGATGAGCTCTCGGTGTTGGTTGAGCAAACCGCCCAGTCTCTCCGCCTCTGCCAGGGCGCGCGCGTGATGCGCGTCCAGCTCGAGCACGGAACGCCAGGTGGCGAAGGCCTGGGCCGGCGCATCGAGCTTCTTCTCCTGCAACTCCGCCTTGCGCGCCAGCAAGGCGATGGCCTCGGCCTCCGTGGCCGCCTCGCGCTCGACATCGAGAATCTCCGTCAGGCGCGACCATTTGCTGGTCGCTGCGTAGAGGGAGTCGAGCATGGCGGCGGCGCGGTGGCGCACCGACGCGACCGCGAGGGCGCGTTCGAGGAGGGGAACGGCTTGGGCATGCGTGGGCGCGAGATCGAGCGCCTCGGTGGCGAAGTCCAGCGCCCCGGGAGCATCGTCGAAGTGAAGCAGCGCCAGCTCGGCCCTGCGCAGCTTGAGATCGGCGATCTCGGAACGCGCCACCAGGGACAGCTCCGCCTGGAGGAGCTCGTCGAGCTCGGTCCACTTCTCGTCCTTGGCATAGTGGCGCTCGAGAATGCGATAGGCTTTGATGTCGGCCGGATCGAGTTCGATGATCCGGCGCAAGGTCGCGGTCGCATGGGCCCGTTCGTAAAGCAGGCCATCGTCGATCTCGATGATCTGCCAGAGCAGCTCGATGCGCTGGCGGGTGTCGGGCAGGTGGCCTTCGCGCCCGGCGATGAGGTCGCGCAAGGCGCCCCAGCGCTCGCCGTCCTTGCACATGCGACACAAGGATCGATAGGCACCCACGTGGAGGGGATCGAGTTCCAGCACCTCGCGCAAGGCGGCCTCGGCCTGGCTTAGCCGTTCGGGCTGCCTTTCTTCCACGTCGGCCACGAGCAGGAGCAGCTCTTGGCGCAAAAGCGGCGGAACCGAGGTGGCCAGGATCTGGTGCGCGCTCTCGGCCACCTCGGGCAGCTTGCCCACCAGCTCGGCCAGTTGCACCAGGCGCTCGCGAACCGCTTGGTCTTCCGGATCGATTTCGAAGATACGCCGCACCGCGGAGTAGGCCTTGGCGCTGTCGCCCAAAGGACCGGCATAGAGATCGGCCAGCATCTCGAGGTGGGGCCGCCGCTCGGCCGCGTCCTTGGCGAAGTCGACCAGGGATTCGAGGGTGCTCGCCCACTTCGCGTAGTTCTCGGTCAGCTCGTAGTAGAAGGCCAGGCGTGCGGCGACGGAGGGGATGTCCGCCTCGCGCAGGACCTTGCCCGCGAACATGCGCTCGAGCCCCTCCACCGCGCTGCTCGCGATGTTGTCGAGCTCCAGCACCTGCAGGTAGACCCGGGTGGCCTGCACGTGGTCTGCAAGCTCGCTCTCGTACGCCTTGCCCAGGCGGAGCAACGCCTGGGCGCGCTCGTTCTCGTCGCCCCGGCCGGCCAGTTGCGCAAGCACGGCCACCAGGCTGTGGAAGTCCGATTCGGCCTCCAGCAGGCGGGCAAGCTCGCGCAGGGCGCGCAGGTTCTCGGGCTCGCTTTGCACCGCCTCTTCCAGACTGCACACCGCCGCCTTGCGATCGCCGAGTCTCTCTTCCTCAAGCCGGGCGATGCGCAAGAGGGCCTCGGCCCGCAGGCTCGGGTCAGTGATACGACGCTGGCGCGTCTGCTGCAGAGCCACCAGCTCGGCCCAGCGCTCCTTCTCGGTGAAGAGCTTGATCAAGGCGCGCTCGGCCTCCGCGTCGCCGGGCACCTCCGCCAAGATGGCCTCGGCGAAGCGCTGCAGATCGGCGGGTCGGTCGGCATGGTTGACCACGACGGACAGCGCGCGCCGCAGGAGATAGAGGCGCTCGTCGGGCTCTGGCGCACCCTCGCCGGTGGTCGCGAGCCGCTCGACGAATAGGTCGAGCAGGCTCTCCCATTCCTCGGCTTCGCCTCCCAGCCGCTCCAGCTCCGCGCGGACGGTCTTGTCCCCGGGCACGAGCCGGAAGGCCCGACCGCACCACTTGAAGGCGAGGCTCTTGGACCCAAGCTTGCTCTCGCACACCGAGCGCGCGCGCTCGAGGATGGCCAGGCTCTCCGCTGGCGACAGGGCGGGCGCGGATTCCGGAGCGAGCAAGATCTCGTAGGTGGCAACGAGACGCCCCCAGCGCTCGACCTTCTCGTAGAGGTCGGCCGCGGCCCGAGCCACCCGGCCATTGCCGGGGTCGGTGGCCAGAATCCCTTCGTACGCCTTGATCACGCGTTCGGTCTGTCCCAGCCGGTCGCGGGCGATCTCGGCCACGCGCTCGAAGGCACGCGTGCGCAGATGCATGTCCGCCGTACGCTCGGCCAGCCCCGAGAGCACGTCGCACAGATCGTCCCAGGCCCCGCGCACGGCGTAGAGCGACTCCATCGCGTCGATGTCGCCGGTATGGGTATAGGCCTCGCGCAAGGCACGCAGCACGCGCGGATTCTCCGGTTGCGCCTTGTGCACCCGGCGCAGGGTTTCGAGCGCGGCCTGCCCGGCGCCGAGCTTTTCCAGCAGAACCAGGCCCCGACGCTCAAGCAGGGCGCAGCCCTCGGGGGTCCCCTCGCCGCCCGAGACCTCGGCGAGGCGGCCGAGAATCTCGGCCAGGGCCGGCCAGCGCTTCTCGCGTTCGTAGAGCCCCGCCAGCGCGCTGATGGCAGCGCGATCGCCGGGGGCGAGCTCGAGGAGTTCGTTCCAAAGCCCGATCGCCTGCCGCAGGTCGGCGAGGCGCGAGGCCGCAAGCACCGCCATCTCGGCAAGTCGGCCCCGCCGCGCCTCCGCGTCGAGGAGGAGGAGCTCACGCCGAAGCAGGTCGAGGAGGGCGCGCCAGGATCGTCCGCGTGTATAGAGGTCGCGCAACGAGGCGCGGGCCGAAGCGTCCGCGGGTTGGATCTCGAGGATCTTCTCGTGGGCCGCGATGGCGTTGTGGTGGTTGCCGAACTTGTCGATCCACAAGCTCGCGATGCGGCGCAGGAGAGCCACCTTCTTGTCCACGTCGGTTATCGCCTGGGCCTGGCGGGTGAGCACCCCGGCCAGATCGCCCCACCGCCCCTGCGCCTCGTAGCGCTCGGCCAGGGCCGCCAAGGCCTCGGCATGGTCCGGGCGCAAGGCCAAGACCGCCGCGTAGGTGTTGATGACCATGACCTCGAGCCGCAAGCGGTCGCGGTAGATGGGAACCATCTCCAGGTAGCACTGGACTTTTGCGTCGACGTCGCCCTCGAGGAGGGACTCGCACTGGTCCTTGAGCAGCTCGAGCAAGGCGTTCCACTTCTCTGCCTTGGTGTAGAGCCTGCGCAGCGCCGCCACCGCCTCGGGCAGCCCGGGGCGAATGCGCAAGAGAACTTTCCACGCGTCGATGGCCTTTTCGAGGAGCTGGGGACGGCGCTCGGCCACGGTGGCCATCTCGATGCCGTAGCGGATGCGCACCTCGGGATCCGATTCGCTCTTCTGGGCCTGGGCCAAGAGGGCGAGGAGCTGCGGGATCTCCTCGTGCGCCAGGTGGTACTCGCGATAGAAGGCGACCACCTTGGGATGGATGGGGTCGACCTTCTTGACCCGGCGGAAGCTCGGCTCGGCTTCGTCGAGCTTGTTCATCCGCTTCCAGGTGAGCTCGCCCAAGGCCAGCGCGGCCGGCATCTCGGCCTGGCCGCGCTTCGCGGCACGCAGCGCACCCTCGTAGATCTTCGCCAACATATCGAGGTCATCGCGACCGGCGAAGAGCTTCTCCAGGGCGTGGTAGATGCGTTCATCGCCGGGAGCGGCGAGGAGGGCCTGGTGGTAGTGCTCCGTGGCCTCGGGTTTCTGGTCCAGCTTCTCGGCCACGCGGCCGGCAAGAAGCTCGGCCTCGGCGCGCTCGCCGGGCGTGGCCGCGTTGGCGATCCGCCGGGCCAGGTGCTCGGCCAGGTCGGGCCAGCGTTCTGCCCGGCGCAACAGGCGCTCAAGGCCTCGATCGGCCCGGCGGTGCTGGGGGTCGAGCACCAGGGCGCGACGAAGCATGGCCTCGGCCTCGTCGGTCACGTTGCGATGGCGGAGCAAGATCTCGCCCTCGGC
>Ga0172362_10001978_pt1 | contig 17736 bp, 15 predicted proteins | sample LakKivs1_kivu2a2_FD_114534 | JGI IMG/M metagenome (GOLD analysis project Ga0172362, IMG submission 114534) | Sediment microbial communities from Lake Kivu, Rwanda - Sediment s1_kivu2a2 | ecosystem: Environmental > Aquatic > Freshwater > Lake > Sediment | place: Rwanda: Western Province, Lake...
AACCCCCATTCTCACGCCCCTGCGGCCGGACGGAGGGCGGGCAACAGTGGCCCGCCCCTACAACCACCTTGCCGGCGAAGGAGCCACGCATGCGGTTCGGTACATCGGGCGGGGACGGTGCACCGCCGCCGTAAGTCGCTGGTAATCCGACAATTAGGGCCTATCTGCATTCCATTCCCCCCTACCCCTCCGCCGTCGGCGCCTTCGCTTCCCCCTCCAATGCCGGCCGGCCTTTTGTCAGGACGCGCAGCCCCTCCACGACGAGCAGGAATGCCAGCAGCAACAGCACGATGGCCGTGATGCCCAGCGGATCGGCTTTCAACCGGCCGTCGCGCAGCATCCCCGCCAGCCACGGCTTCAGGAGCAGCACCAGCGATGCCACGGTGATCGCGGCCATGAATATCGACGGCACGAGCGTCACCAGGTAGCGCATCCGCATCCTGTAGAGCCAGATGCTCGCCATGAACAGCACCATCGCCGCGAGGAGCTGGTTGCTCGAGCCGAAGGCGTTCCAGAAGATGTTCCAGACGGGCACTTCGGCGCCGGTGGGGCCGACGACTTTCCTCGTGACGAAGATGAGGGGGAGGATCAGCGTGACGATGGTGGCCGCGACGGGAGCGGCCTTGCCCCGCCAGCCGGTGAGCTCCTGGAAGACGTAGCGGCCAAGCCGCGTGGCGACGTCCAGCGTGTCGTAGACGAACGTGGCGAAGGCCAGCAGCGCGAAGTTGAGGGCGAAGTCCTTGTTGAGCCCCAGGCAGTTGAGGAACGAGGCGATGCCGCTGGCGTAGAGCTGGACGGCGTTGCCCTTGAATTCGCCGGCCTGGGCCTTGCTGAGCATCATCAGCGTGGCGAGGGCGATGATGGCCACGAAGCTTTCGAGGAGCATCCCGCCGTAGCCGACGAGGCGGGCGTCGGGCTCGCGGGCGATCTGCTTGGAGGTGGTGCCGGATGCGACGATGGCGTGGAAGCCGGAGCACGCCCCGCAGGCGATGGTGGTGAAGAGGATGGGCAGCATCGGCAGCCCGGCGGGGTTCACCCAGCCCACGAACGCCGGGAACTGCACGAGGTAGCCCTGGGTGAACGACCCGACGGCCAGCCCGATGAAGCTGATGCCGGCGGTGAAGGTGAGGAAGAAGCCGCCAAGGTAGCCGCGCGGCTGGAGGAGCAGCCACACGGGGATCAGGGCGGCCACGCCGCAGTAGCCTAGCAGCAGAATGTCCCACACGGCGCGCTCGCTGAGCCCGCCGACGCCCTCGAGGCGCAGCGGCATCAGCGGCCCCACATAGATGCAGACGAGCACCAGCGGGAGGAAGATCAGCGTCGACGCCGCCAGCGGGAGCTTGACGAACCGCAGCGTCGCCCCCATCACGAGCGCGAGGAGGAGGTAGAGCATCGACGACGCCGCGACGCCCCCACCGGAGCCGGCATCGACGAATGCGCCGGCGGTCATGTCGGTGAAGACGGTGATGATGTACATCAGCGAGAACCAGAGGAACAGCAGGAAGAGGAGGTAGGCCCGGCGGTTGACGTGCTCGCGGATGACCTCGGCGATGGATCGGCCCTGGTGGCGCAGCGAGGCGACGAGGGTGGCCATGTCGTGCACGGCGCCGATGAAGACGCCGCCGAGGACGATCCAGACGATGGCGGGGATCCAGCCGAACCACATGCCGGCGATGATGGGCCCGGCGATGGGTGCGGCGGCGGCGATGGCCGAGAGGTGCTGCCCCAGCAGGTAGAAGCGGGGCGTGGGGACGAAGTCCACGTTGTCCTGCAGCGCGCAGGCGGGGGTCTGCGCGGCGGGGTTCAGCCGCAGCACTTTGGCCATGAAGCGGCCGTAGGTGAAGTAGCCGGCCAGAAGCAATCCCGCCGAAACGAGAACGAACAGCAGGAGACTCATCTCAGTTGTCCTCCGGACGTCCCATTGTCTTCACGCTCGCTCAAAGCCCTCTGGGGGTGTAGACGTGCAGGTCGCTGATCCAGCGGTAGACGTTGGTCTTGTCGTCGTGGTTGGCGCCGCCGGCGACGTAGACCTTGCCGTCGATGGCGCACGCCCCGGCCCAGGCCTTGGCTTCGGGGAGGGGCGGGGCAACGCGCCAGGTGTCGGAGGCGGTGTCGTAGGCCTCGACGGCGTCGATGTACTTGCCATTGCCGACGCCGCCGATGCAGTAGATGCGGTTGCCGACGGCGACGGCGGGGCATGCCAGGAGAGCCGCAAGGCAGGAGATGGCGATCGCGGGGGCGAAGGCGGTTCGTGCGGTCATGCCTGTTCTCCTCTGTGCGAGATCCCGGAGGATGGGGATTGATTTTACCACCCCGGCGGCCAGAAAGGAACTCGAATTCCGGCGTGCGTGCCGGTCGCATGTCCTTGACCTTGCCGAAGGGACTTGCTACAATCCCTGGCCGTCCGAGGCACAACGGATGGAATTCGGAGGATGCGAATGCACGAGAGCGATGCCCGTGTGAGGATCGCGGCGGTCGGTTTGAACTTCGGGGCGCACGAGGCGAAGAACATCAAGGCCCACCCGAAGATGGAACTGGCGGTGGTGTGCGACCTGGTGGAGGAGAAGGCCCGGGCGCTCGGGGCGGAGCTGGGCACGCCGTTCACCACGTCGTACGAGGCGGTGCTGGCCGATCCGCGGGTGGAGGCGGTGGCGCTCTTCACGCCGCCGCACCTCCACGCGCGGCACCTGGAGATGGCGGCCGACGCGGGCAAGCACGTGGTGGTGACCAAGCCGCTGGAGTTTTCGGCGGCGGCGGCCGCGGCGGCGATCGAGAGGGCGGAGCGCGCGGGGATTGTCGTGATGTCGAACTCGCCCCCGCCGCGCTACATCGGGAGCTACGGCATCGTCAAGCGGGCGCTCGACGAGGGCAGGCTCGGCTCGATCGTGCAGGTGTCGGGGTTCACGTGGGCGCTCTACGATAGCATGCAGCCCGACGGGAGCTGGTACGACGATCCGGACGCGTGCCCGGGCGGCCCGCTATACCGGCTGGGGATCTACTCGATCAACTTCGCGAACGCGTTCCTGGGCGAGCCGGCGGAGGTCTACGCCCAGCAGAGCTGGATCAGGTCGAAGCGGCCCACGCCCGACCACGCGAGCCTCCTCGTGAAGTACGCCGGCGGGGCCCATCTCTCCGTCAGCGTGTCGCTGTCGGTGGGCGGGGGCGTCTACCCCGACACGGCGGTGGTTGCCGGGACGGCCGGCACGCTCATCATCAATCCAACATTCTCCTCCGGTGAGGGTGCGAAGGACGTGGTGCTCATCCGCGGCAGGGAGCAGACGTCGGCGGCCTCGCCGGTCGGCTACGGTGCCTACGACTACGACGGCCTGCACGCGTTTCTGCGGCGGGGTGCGCGGCCGGAGATCGGCATCCGCACGGCCCTCAACGGGGTGAGGATCATCGAGGCGGCGCGGACGTCGCTGAAGGAGAAGCGGGCCGTCGCGCTGTGAGGCGCGCCGTGAGGCAGCTGCGCGCCCGCGACGAAAAGGAAACGGCCCCTGGGTCCGCGCCCGGGGGCCGTTTGGCTTTTCAAGGCGGCAGCCTTCACTGCATGACCATTTCCTTCTGCAGCGTCTCGACCTGCTCGCGCCGTGCGAAATCCTCGATTGTGCCCTGGATGTACTCGAACTCCTGGTCGGTGGGCTTCTCGAGTTCCTCGGCCTTGCGGAGCATCACGAGGTAGACGGCCTGCTGCTCGTTCTCCTCCATGATGGGCTGGCTGATCTTGCCCTCGGGGAGGGAAAAGGCGGTTTCGATGAACTTCGGCCGTTCGCCGGCGAGGCCGGGCACGGTGCCGCCGGTGTAACGCCCCTGGTTCTGGTACATGCCGTAGTAGGGGTTCAGCGAGCGGCGCGCGAGCGATTCGGCGGTCTTGAGGGTGATGGCCTTGTGCCGCGCGAAGGTCGCGGGGCAGGCCTTCGCGGCCTCTTCGAACGTCTTGCCGGCGCCCACGGCCTTCTCGACCTCCGCCTTGACGGCAGCGGCCGCTTCACGCGTCCTGCCCGCCAGCAGCGCCTGGTCGACATCGCTGCGGAGCTTGTCCTTCACTTCGTCGAGCGTGGGGATCCACGATTCCTTCTGGTCGACGACCTTGAAGATGTAATACTCGGTCCCCTTGGTCTTGATGCCGGTGACCTCGCCCTTCTTGAGGGCGAACAGCTCGTCGGGCAGCCCCGGGATGTCGCGCGCCTCCTGTTTCATGGCGAGGTCCTTCTTCGAGCTGAAGCCGAGTGTCTGGTATTCGAGCTTCGTGTCGGTGGCGAGCTTCTGGAGGTCGGCGTCTTCCTTGGTCATTTCCTCTTTCGCGGCGGCGAGGGCCTCGATGCACTTCTCGGTGCACGTCTCGGTGACGAAGGCCTGCCTGACCTGGGCCTTCACGTCTTCGAACTTCACCTCGGGGGGCGGGTCCTCGCCCTGGGCGGGAGGCTGCCAGCGTGCCTTGGTGACCTCGAAGTAGGCCTTGAGGGCATCGTCGGTCGCGGACTTGCTGACTTCCTCGATGAACAGCTCGTTCTTCGCCCGGAGGTAGTCAGCCTTGATCTCGTCGTCGCGGCGGTATTTCTCCATGTTCTGGTCGTAGTGCTCCTGCAGTTGGTCCTTGGAGACCGCCGCCGGATCGCCGAAGCTGTAGCGGCTGAACGACACGACGTCGGCAGTCACGACCTCCGGCTCGCTGGTCTCGATCACCTGCACGACGTAGTAGCCGCCGCCATCCTTGATCACGTCCGAGATCTCGCCGGCCTTCAAGTTGGCGATCGCCTTGCTCACGGCAGCCCGGCCTTCGAGGCCCGGGATGTCGGCGCCGAGGTTGAGGGCCTTCTCGACATTCGTGACTGAAACGGGCACGTCTGATGCCATAGCTTTCTTGAGGTCTTCGAGCCCGGATTCGAGCGACTCGCCGGCTTCGGCCGCCGCGCGGTAGGCCTTCATCGCTTCCTCGGCTTTCGCGGGGGCGTCCGCGGCGCTCACGTCGCCCGTGATGAACTGCGTCTGGAAGGTCCGGACATAGGCGACTTTCGCTTGCGTGCACGGCCTGATGTCGAGCAGGCGGACGAGGTAGACCATGTCGCGCTCGGCGATGACATCCGACAGCTCGCCCGGCTTCATCTTGAAAATCCTGTCGAACAGGTTCAGATCATAGCCCAATCCGGCGATGTTGGCGGCGCTCGAGCTGAAGAAGGGGCTGTCTTGCGCGGTGATCGTGATGCCCGGGTACTCCTTGCCGACCTCTTGGACGGCGGCCTTGAGTGACTGCGATTTCACCGCGGCCTCGTGGAGCTTGCTGCCGGCTGCCTCCGCTTTCGCGAGGCCTTCCTTGCGAGCAGTCTCCCAATCCATGTTGGGGTCCCACTTCACGAAGTTGGTAGGAAGGAGCTTGATGTATTCGACCTTGGCCATCTGCATCGGTTTGCGCTCGATCACGCGGAGGAAGGCCGCGCCGTTCTTCGAGTCTGCCACCTCGCTGATGGTGCCAGGCTCGGCGGCCAGCAGGGCCTTGACGGTCTCGTCGGTGAAGTCGCGGGTGTCCTGCAGGCTCAGCCGCTTGGCGAGTTGCAGCGAGGGATCGATGCTCTCTTCGACGACGAACGTGGTTTCGGCAGCCTCGGTGAACGCCTGGCGCACGTAGCGGCCGATCTGCAGCTCGGCCTTCCGGGCGGGGGTGCCATCGGTCTGCCTTGCGGCGAGGTCGGTTTTCACCTTCTCTTTGGCTTCGTCGCCGAGGTCCTTCCAGAGCTCTTCGGCCTTGCCGGGCGTCTTGTAGGTCACCTTGAGGAAGAAGACGCCTTCGGCGGTGGCGATCGGCTCGGTGAGCTCGTTCTTCTTGGTCGCCAGCAGGGTCCGTGCGAGGTCGTCGGCCTTGCCGATGAACTCGGTGTCGGCCGCCTTGGCGAGGTCGACGGAGGCGTAGGTCTGCTTGAGCGGCGTGTCCTTGACGATCTCGTCGAACCGCTTGTCCTTGTCGGCCTTGGCGCTGTCGAGGGCCTTGCTGATCAACTCTTGGGCCTTGGCGGTGGCCATTTCGGTTTTCAGGGCTTTTTCGACGTCGGCCTTGCAGTCGGCCAGTTCCTTGCCGCCGAATCTCTCGTCCTTGTTCTTCGTGTAGTAGTCGTTGATCTCGTCGTCGGTGGGGGTGATGGTCTTGGCGAGCTCGTCGTACTTCGCGGCGATGTAGTCGACGCTGATGTCGCCCTTGAGGGGCAGGTCGGCCGCGTAGTTCTCGTAGTTGGTCACGAGGTAGTCTGCCAGCTCGTCGTCGCTGGGGGCGGGCCCGCGGAGTTCCTGGTCCTTGGCGAACGTGAGGATGCTCCAGGCGAGCTTGGCGTCCTTTTCGCCGCTGCCGGAGCACAGCACGACGTGGAAGTTGTCGCCGTCGGCGATGAGGCCGCTGAGCTCGCCGGGCTTGAGGCCGGAGGCGGCCTTGGCGATGGGCGAGCCGGCGTCGACGGATGACGGGAGCTTGCCGGCGTCGAACTGGTCGGTGACGACGGGTTCGACGCCCAGGTCTTCGGCCGCCTTGTCGAGGGCGCCGGCGTTGGCGAGCGTCAGCAGCTTGCGGGCCTCGGTCTGTGCGATGTCGAGGGCCTTCTGCATGCGCCTGTCCCGTTTCACTTGCTCGCGGACGTTCTCCGGGAGCTGGTCGAATTCGAGCACCTTCTCCGGCACGCGCTGGAGCACGCGGAAGACGTACTTGCTGCCGGTGGACTTCAGCGTGCAGGTGTGGCTGAGCATGATGCGCCGCTCGCGGGACTCGGCCGACGGCCGCAGGCCTTGCGCGAGTTCCTCGGCGGTGATGTATTCGGTGTTGAGGAACTCCTGGAGGGCAGCTTCCTGGTCACGGGCGAACTCAACGCCGACTGCCTGGTAGAAGTCCCTGCCGTCGGCCCGGAACAGCTTCGTATTCTTGTGCATCAGGCCCGCGCGGCCGGCATAGAGAGCCATCTGCGGCTCCTTGTCCGGGGCCTTGTCAAGCGCTCTCTCGACGGCCGTGGCAACGTCCTGCAGCTTCTTGTCGATCTGTGCGAACTGGTTCTCGGCGAGGTCGGCCACGACTGCTTCCTTCACTTCCTCGAAGGTCTTGTACTCGGGCTGTTCGGCCTTCTCGTCCCTCACGTATCTCTTGAGGTGGGCGTCGTAGAACTTCCGCAGCTCCGCGTCGGAGTAGTTCGCCTGCTCGGGCGATGGCTTCTTCGCGAGGACGTATTCGACGCTGACCATCTCCGGCTGCTTGTAGCCGGGGCCGCTGCCGGTCTTCGGGGCGGGGAGGTTCTTGTACTTGTCGTAGAAGTCCCGGATCTCCTGGTCCGTGACCGTCACCTGCTTCGACGGCTCGAAGTCGCGCGCCTGCAAGCCGATGTAGTAGGCGTTGAGGCGCTCGTAGCGCTTCTGGTATTCCTGGTCGACGGTGTCGGTGGGCATGGCGACGGCGGTCACGACTTCGTTGTAGCGGCTCACGAGGAGAGTCTCGCGAAGGGTCTGTTCGAACTGCGCGGGCGTGAGGGCCTGGCGGAGCCGCTGGCCGACCAGCCGCTCGTAGTTGACGGTGTCGAGGATGCCGAAGTCGGTGCCGGTCCATCCGATCGACTGCGTGATGAGCTTGCCTTTCCCATCGAAGCCGGCGGTGCGCCCAACAACGCGGAAGATGTAGTGCCGGCCGTCCTTCTCGTAAGGGCCATAGATCACGCCCAGCGGGGCGGTGAAGACCTTCTCCGACAGGTCCTTGTTGTCTGCGAGTGCGCCCAGCGTCTGCTGGATGGTTCGCTTGTCGTCGACCAGCACCTCGGCGTTTCTCTCGATCTTGCCGGGCTCGGCGGCTTTCTCGAACGCCTTCTGCACGGCGGCGGCATCGGCCTCCGCCTTCGCTTTGGCCTCGGCGAGGGCCGTGGCCGCGTCCGCCTCCGCCTTCTTGCCGGCGAGCTTCCTTTTCACCTCGTCGCGGACGGCATCCAGCTCTTGGAAGGCAGGCTCTTCGCCCTCGGCGGCGGCTTTCTTGAATTCGTCCTTGTGCTCGTCGTAGTAGGCCTGGATCTCGTCGTCGGTGACCTCGGCCTTGCCCTCGAACGCCGTGTTGTTGGCTTCGAGGAACTCCACCGTCACATACTGCCGCATCTGGCCGCTCTTCGCGACCTGCCGGGCCACTTCGGCGTCGGAGACTGTGAGGCCGAGGCGCTCGGCCTCAAAGACCATGCGCATCTGCTGGCGGATCTGCTCCACAAGCTGCTCGCCGGAGTAGCGGCGCGCCAGGTCCGGCAGCACCGTGCGCCAGCGCTGGTCAAACCCGTTGAACTCGGCCTGCGTGACTTTGCGGCCCGACATCCGCATCACTTCCGTTCCGCCGGTGTTCCTCGCCCTCATCGTGCGGAACACCTGGTCCCATGGGAACCCGAAGGCTGCCATCAGGAACACGGCCAGGCCGAAGAGCATGGGTTTCTGCAACCTGCGAAACGTGTGCAAATTCATGGTCCTTCTCCACAAAGCCTGCTCTGTTCAGAGACACGCTGTGGCCGATAACGGTACTGAAAACCCGGATTATAGCGCCCATGACGCCCCTATTCAAGATGATTCCGGGCATCAGGCGGCCCCGGCGCGGTACATCGTGACCCACCCCGCCACACCTTGCGCTGCATCAGCCCCGGAGGCCAGAAGCGCCTTCGCAAGGCCCTCCAGGCGATCCGCCGACAGAAGCGGCCGGCCGCGGCCGGCCGCGGCCGCTTTCTCGTTTGAAAATCGAAGGAACCTGTGATAGACTATATACCATTCCGCCGGGCGCTCCCTCGCCGCGAATCGGCGGGGCACCCGGGCGGGGCCGGTCCTCGATTATCACCACAGGAGATGCAGAGCATGCTCACGCGACGCGCTTTCCTCGTCGAGCCCAAGCGGTTCGAGATCCGGACACTCGACGTCAACCCCGGCCCCGGGCAGGTCCTCGTGAAGGTCGCCGCCTGCGGGCTGTGCAACTGGGAGCAGAACCACTGGCACGGGCTGCTGGGCCAGTGCCCGCAGAACCTCGGCCACGAATGGGGCGGCACCGTCATCGCCGTCGGCGATGGCGTGATGCGCCTGCAGCCGGGCGACAACGTGACGGCCCTGCCCGACTCGATGACGGGCTTCTCGGACTACGTGGTCACGAAGGCGCCCCAGTGCTTCAAGCTGGCGCCGGGCGTGGCCCCGGAGGATGCCCTCGGCGAGCCCCTCAAGTGTGTGGTGACCGTGCTGCGGGCAGCCTCGCCGCAGGCGGGCGACTATGGCGTGGTGGTCGGCTGCGGCCCCATGGGCCTCTGGTGCATCCAGGGGCTGGCGGGCAGCTCGCTCGCGGCCCTCATCGCGGTAGACGTCTCGCCCGACAAGCTGAGCCTCGCGCAACATTACGGCGCCACCCACACCGTCAACCCCCGCGCCGAAGACGCCGTCGCCTGCATCGGCGCCATCACCGGCGGCCACATGGCCGACTTCGTCATCGAGGGCACCGGGCTGCCCGGCGTGGCGGGGCAGGTAGCTGGCTACCTCCGGACCGGCCGCGGCCGCTTCATCATGATGAGCTCGCACGAGCGCCCCGCCCACGAGTTCGACTGGCGCCCGTTCCAGGACAAGGGTGCGATCATTTCCGTGGCACATCCCGGCTATTCCGAAGACCAACTGGACGATACGCGCCGGGCCGTGAGCCTCATCAACAAGGGCACCTTCAGGATGCAGGGGATCGTGAGCCACCGCTTCCCGCTGGAGCGCGTCCAGGAGGCGTTCGAGACGCTCGAGCACAAGCCCGCCGACTACGTGAAGGGGATCGTGGTGCCCTGAGCGGGGGGCGCGGCCGCGCCGAAGGCGGGCGGAGGCACGGAACCGGCAGATTTCTGTTGACAAGGCGGTTAGCCGGCACTATAATATAGTGTTTTGCGGCTTGGATTTCATGTTCCGAAAGCACAGAGATTCGAGATGAAAACCGTTTCTGTCAAGGCAAGCGACGTGACGCGCCGCTGGTACGTGGCGGACGCCGACGGCAAGGTGCTGGGCCGCCTGGCGGCCCGGGTGGCCACGGTGCTCACCGGCAAGCACAAGCCGACGTACACGCCGAATGTGGACACGGGCGACTTCGTCATCATCACGAACGCATCGAAGGTGCGCGTCACCGGCAGGAAGCGCGAGCAGAAGCTGTACTACACGTTTTCCGGCTACCCGGACGGGCTGAAGTCGGTGCCGTTCGCCAAGAAGATCGTCCGCAAGCCGGAGGAGATCATCCGCCTGGCGGTCTGTGGGATGATGCCGAAGAACAAGCTGGCGCGGCAGATGATCCGCAAGCTGAAGATCTATGCCGGTGCTGAGCATCCGCACGAGGCCCAGCAGCCGCGGCCTCTTGACATCTGATTTTTCGGGAACGGGTCGCTCCCAGGGAGTTGATGAGTGGCAGAAGAAACACAGCAACAGCAGCAGGTGACGCCTCCGGCGGAGGAAGTCGAGCGCAAGGGTACGATCTACTGGGGCCTGGGCCGCCGCAAGACGTCCGTCGCGCGCGTCCGCCTCATTCGCGGCAGCGGCAAGTTCGCCATCAACGGCTGCGAGCCGGAAGACTACTTCACCGACGAGCGCCAGATCCAGGCGATCAAGTCTCCCCTCAAGGAGACCAAGATCGCCGGCAAGTACGACGTCCTCGTCAACGCGACCGGCGGCGGCATCAACAGCCAGTCCGGGGCGATCGTGCTCGGCATCGCGCGTGCCCTCGTCAAGGCGGAGCCGGACTCGGAGGAGCGGCTGCGCGACCTGGGCATGCTCACGCGCGATCCGCGTATGAAAGAACGAAAGAAATACGGCAAGAAGTCGGCGCGGGCGAGTTTCCAGTTCTCCAAGCGTTAAACGCGCCGTCGATGCCTCCGATATCTGCACCCGAAAGGCAAGTGGTCCGCCCGGCTACTTGCCTTTCGGCATTGCATGAGCAGGCGAAAGGTGGAGGAGCAGGTATGAAAGATTGCGGCCAGACATGCCCCGGCGGCCCGCGTGCGGCCCGCCTGCTGGCGTGGCTGTTGCTGGCCTCGCTGGCAATCCCCGGCTGCGGACTCCGCCTGCCCTTCATCCCGTGGGGGCGGCCGAAGCCCGCGCCCGACCCGCCGAACCAGGTCCAGCCGGTCCAGCCCATCATACCCGGCGAGGGTGCGGCCGCGAAAGGCATCTCGTGGACGCCCCTGTTCCGCGGCATCGACTACGCCCACGTCGAGTCGACCGAGCCGCCGCTGCAGGTCCACGCACTGCGCGTCGACCTGCGCGACCCCGACATCCGCTTCCTCGTCTCCCCCTCCAACGGCGACCGGCCGGTCGATGTCGACGGCATGAAGACCAGCACCTTCCTCAAGACCAGCAAGTGCCAGGCGGCCGTCAACGCCTCGCCCTACGCGCCCGTCGCCCAGGAAGAAGGCGCCCCCAAGGACGTCGCCGGGCTCTCCATCTCCATCGGCGACAAGTATTCCATCGAGGAACCCAACCGCGGGGCTCTCCTCATCAGCCGCGACAACAAGGCGTGGATCGCGGCGCCGCCGTTCGACACCTCCAACGCATGGAATGGCGTCGGCGGATTCGAGCTGCTGCTGCGGGACGGCAAGAACCTCGGCGGCCAGGGCCCGCGCCACCCCCGGACCGCTGCGGGCATCTCGAAAGACAACCGCTACCTCTACCTCATGGTCATCGATGGCCGCCAGCCCGGCTACAGCGAAGGCGTCACCTCCGCCGAGAACGCCGCCTGGCTCGCGCGCCTGGGAGCCTGGTCCGGCGTCAACCTCGACGGCGGCGGCTCCTCGGCGATGGTCATCGACGACGGGCACGGCGGGGCGAAGATCCTCAACCGCCCCATCCACGCAAACGTCCCCGGCACCGAGCGCGTCAACGCCAACAACCTCGGCATCTACGCCCGGAGCCTGGAATGAACGCCCGAGCCTCGTCCCCTGCTGCGGCCCCGCCGGTCGAGCGATCCGCGGCCGGCACCGAAGACTGGCTCAGCCCGCGGCGCCCGGCCGCCCGAAGTTCCCGTCCCAACGCCTCACTGCTGGGCGCGCGGCATCATCACCGTGTCGATCGGGTAAATGATCCCGTTGCTGGCTTGCATGCCCGGCGTCTTCACACGGGCATCATTGACCATCAGCATGCCCTCGCTCGAGCGGAAGCTCAGCTCGCCGCCTTCCATCGACTTAACGGTCTTGGCCGACTCGAGATCCTTCGCCGCCATCCTGTCCGGCACCACGTGATACGTCAGGATCCTCGTGAGTTTGTCCTTGTTCTCAGGCTTCATCAGCGCCTTCAGGTCATCCTGCGGCAGCTTCGCGAACGCCTCGTCTGTAGGGGCGAACAGCGTGAACGGGCCCTTGCCCGACAGCTTCGTATCGAGATTCGCAGCCTTGAGCGCCGAGGCGAGCGTCTTGAAATCGCCCGACGCCTGCAGCGTCTCGATGATGTTCTTCTGCGCGGCCATCTGCCCGAACGACACGCCCGCGCCCAGCGCGAAGATCGCAACGACCCCCGCGACCGTCGCCAGCCACACCAGAGCCTTGCACATAAACCTGACCTCCTTCCCAAACCGCTGCCGAACGGCAGCACCGCGGGATGAGCAAACGGGCTCACCCCTTCCCTGATGAACCCCGGCACAGCACCCGCCCGCGCCGACACCGGCGTGAGGCTGAGGGCGCGCCCATGCCAGTCTACTGCCGTTGATTCCGCCAGTCGGCTCTCGCAGCGGCCATTGTCCGCGCCCCTCCCGACCGCAAGCTGCGGCCGCTTGGGACTGCACTGGCGGTGCCTTTTCCCTTGTTAACTGCGGTGCCAGCGGCTATACTACACTGCGAGAGGCCCGAGCCCTCCGGCGCGTGATCGGGGTGTGGCGCAGTTTGGTAGCGCGCATGGTTTGGGACCATGAGGCCGTGGGTCCGAGTCCCACCACCCCGACCAGCAGAAAGAAGACCGGCAGCGGACAGAGCAAGTCCCCTGCCGGTCATTTCATGCCGGAACTCGGCTAACCACAAGCGAATTCTGAATCGGGGCATGGCGAGGAGCGGACAAATCCGGTCAACGCCATGCCGACAACCGGCCAATTCCAGAGCACAACGGGAGCACAACATGGGCGCTCCGAGCACAACCAGAGCACAACGGCGGAGGGCTTGCCCGTCGATCTGCGGCTCGTGGTGGGCGCCTGGGAGCGGCTGCCGGACGTGGTGAAGGCTGCGATCGTGGGGATGGTGAAGGGGACGGTAAAGGGGCGTTAGCCCGCGTACACGGCACGGCCGCCATGGCCTCGGGTCAGGGGTGCGCAACAGGGTTGGGACAAGAAGGGAGTGCCATCTATCAGCGCTCCCCTTCGGGTCTCTCTCGATCACCGGCCGGCGGCTTCCTCGTGCGTTTGACGTGCTTGAGCCTGCGCTTCTCGCGGCTGCCGGTCTCGGCCAGGACTTCCGGGATCGGGTTGTCGTAGAGCTTCGCGTATGCGCGCACGATCCACATACGCGGGTTCCTGAACCCACCTGAGTCGGTGTCGGACTTCCCTGACGAGATTCCTTGTCTCCCGCCCGTTGCGGCACATGCCCTTATATAAGAGTACATCCCTCTTATCTTCCTCCTCACCCCGTAGAGAGAGATACCCTATTGCGCCGGGGATCGAGCAGGCACCCGTACGCTGCGGGGCCGGAGGCGCAATCGACATCCTCAAGCGGCGGGTCGATCAGCAACCCTGCATCGTCCCCGGGGCAGAGCCAGTCGGAGAGTATTTCTGGCGCAGTGTCGCCGGCGGGCCTGGCGAGATCCGAATCCGAACGGGGGAAGCCCACAAAAGCTGATAGCGGTGGGGAGGTTGAGCACGTTGCTGTGGCGCGTCGAGATGGCCGCGAACCTGGGCAACACGACGTTGATGGAGCGCTACCTGGAGGAGTACGACAGGGGCAATGACCGAGGCCATGCTGCAGAGTGAGGGATTGGAGGTGCCGGCCGGGGGATGGGATGTCCTCGACTGCATGGCCGAGCGCGTGCGCATCAAGGACACGGCCGGCCGGCAGGTGCCGTTCCACCTGAACACGCCGCGCAGGAAATCGTCATGAAGGAGAAAGACCTGGCGATCAAGAAGGCTGCGTACGAGGCCGAGGCGATGACGAAGATGGCGGAGAACGCGGTGGCCGACCTCGACCGCCAGGACGAGACGAAGCGGCAGTTGCTGGCGACGCTGAGCGCCGTAGGCACCGACGCCCTCAGCGGCAAGCTCCCCACGAACCCCGCCGGGATCGTTACGACCGTGCTGGGCCTGGTGGGGACGCTCGTGGGGGGAGGGGCGCTGTACGACAACAGGAGGAAGAACAGGAAGATCGAAGAACTGAAGAACGGGAAGGCGCAGTAGCTACTACACCCAGTTCCACGGGGAAGATGCCGCCGCCAGGGCTAATCCGCTTGCCGTCCAGTTCCACATCGCCAGCAAGCACTACTACCGCATCCTCACCGTTCCGCCTGCCTTCCTCATCTCCATGTCCGGCACCGCCCTCTACTTCCGGTTCCTTCTCACCAACACCACCTCTCCTTGGCGCCACGACACCACCGGCACGGCGCACAATCTCGGAGTCCTCTTCGGGAGTCTGTGGGTGCTGTGGCGACAGGGTTCCAACCCTTCACTGGGTGCTGCTCGATCCCCCCGGGCGGACCGGGGGCAGCCAAGACCCAACCTCGTGCATCATCCTCCCTATGCCTCGGGGCGACGGTTACCCACAACTTCCCAGGAACGCAGGTACAGAAGAGAACGACCCACAAAGAAATTGCTTGACATGCACACCCTGTACCGTTAGCATGACGCTTCGATCAGTAGAAGTTGCTGCGGCGAACGACTTCAGGCACTTTCATGGAGGGGATTCCGATGCCAGGAAGGGTCATCGCGCACGTTCGCCCGACCGACGGGCAGGAACAGCTTCTCGAAGAGCACCTGCAATCGACCGCGAGGCTGGCCCGAGCCTGCTGCTCCGTCTTTGAATGGTGCGACTGGGCCCACTACGCCGGCCTCTGGCACGACCTGGGCAAGTACTCCGGCGACTTCCAGCGGCGCATACGCGGCGACCCTCGCCGCGTAGATCATTCCACCGCCGGCGCACAGCACGCCGTCAGCGAACTGGGTGACCCCGGCCGCCTCCTCGCCTACTGCATCGCGGGCCACCATGCCGGGTTGCCGGACGGCGCTTGTAGCGACGAATCCGATCCGAGGCACCGGCTGAAGAAGCTTCCTCCATCATGTCAACTCGCCCTGCGATCCCGAATTTTCTTGAAAAAGTGCTTGACATAGCTGTGCTATGTAGCTAAAATGTTATGATGTAGAGAACCAAATGAGAAGCCCGACAGTAGGATCCTTCTCCGTAACACCGATATGCCACTATGGAAGGGGTGTTTCGCGGTCCTCATTTCCATGCAGAAGATGAAAGGAGGCAACATTGTCTGAAGATTACTCAGTCTGTTTCGAGATAGCCGGACCTGCCGCGATGTTCACGCGGCCGGATACGGGGTCGACACCGATTTCATATCCAGTGCCCACTTGCTCTGCCGCAAAGGGCATGTTCGACGCGGTGCTGTGGCGCCGCCAATTCTACATCCGTCCGACACGCGTCGAGATCTGCCGGCCCGTGCGGTTCGAGCGCTATGTGACCAACTACGGCGGGCCGTTGCGTAGCAGCCGCCAGATCGACGGTAATAACAACTATCAGCTTGTTGCCACCATTCTCGTTGATGTCTGTTATTGCATCTACGGCGAGGTGCGTCCGAAATGGAGCACACGCGGGAGAAGTCGCCCTGGAGTCCTGCGATCTCCGGGGAGGAACGCTTTGGCTCGTGCCGCCGAGTTCAAACATCTGTTTGACGAACGGCTCAAGAACCGTCAAACGTTCTATGCACCGTGCCTGGGCTGGAGAGAGTTTGTTCCCACTTACTTCGGGGCAGTTCGCAGCCAGCGGGATTGCAGCGTGAATATCACCATCCCTTCACTGCTGCACTCGATGTGGGAGCATCGCCAGCTCAAGCCAGACTTCCGGCAGGATTGGGAAATCGTCAATGGCATCATGTCCTACGAGCACAGGATACCTTTGGAGGTGTGCAATGCTTAACGAGGTTTGGCAGATGGCCAGAGCGCTGGAGAAAGCCGAAATCCCCGTAGAGGCGCAGCATCCTCTCATCAAGCCACTCGCCTATTCTGCGAAGTTTCTATTGCGTATCCGTCTTGACAGGAATGGTCACGTTGCGGCGGTGGAGGATGTCACTGATGAAGAACGATCGGGCATGCGCCGGATAGTCCAAACGAGCGATGGCAGCTTTCCCATTCTGAAAGTGAACCAGCCTATTCTCGACATCGATTCCGAATCGACACTTTGGCACGATCTGAGAGCATCGTCGAGATCAGATAAGCATAGGTTGGATCTGCTCCAGACTTGCGGAAGCTGTCTACGGCGGTCTCGGTCAGAGGCCGGATGGCACTGGGATGACATCACGTGCAGCATCGGCGGCAAGCAGTGCCTGAGACGCTCATGGTCGGAGGCGGGATGGCACTGGAATGACTCACTAGAAAAGGCCGATGTGCTCGCCCATGCGCTGGACTGCGATCCTATTGGCCAAGGCATAGCGGTCGTTTCCCAACGTTTCAGGAATGCGTTACAGGAGGACCCATATGTCTTTCTTTGTGAGATAGGGCGAGCTGCTCTCGATGGATTGCGTCAAGGCAGCCTTTCACACCTCGCACCTATTCAAGAGTTGATCGTTGGAAAGGGGAAAGTCAGCGGCAAGGACAAGAAGGTATCTGTCCTCCTTGCACTTGACCTGGACAGGGCCGAAGCAGAAGCCTTGAGAACATCCGGCCAGACTGTGTGGCATCGGGTTGCAGAGGTGCTTCCAACGAATCTCTCGGGAAAGGGCAAGCACAAACATCAAGCGGAACTATCAGCCTTCGGCGGCAATGGAGAGCTTCTGAAAGAACCGTTCCCACAGGTTAAGTTGCCGGTGTTACGTGCCTTCTTTCCGCTGCTCTCGATGGCGAGCGACGCCGACAAAGCCAAATGCAACAAGCGATATGGGTTGACCGAATATACAATCTGCCCGGTCAACATCAGACAGGCGCGCCTGATGCAGGACGCGCTGACATGGATTGTGGCCGATAAGCGCGAGGGTTACACGTGGCGAGGTGTAGCCAGCGGCAAGTTTGAGAAAGACGCACGATCAGGGAAAAAACGCGAGAAGCCGGATCTTCTGATCGCATTCGTCGACGAGAAGCCGCAGTTGGATGCGAAGACTGCCAGTTACTTTGGGGCCGGTCAGGACAAGACTGCAGCGAAGTTCGAGGTCGATGCGAAGGCCGTATGCGACGCGTTGGATGCGGTCTTGCGAGAGAAACCCAAGTCCCTCCTCCGTATCTTCCTGATCTGCAAAGCCTCAGACGGTCAGGCGCAGATTGCGCTATCCGAGTCGCCGACAGCACAGCAGGCAATCGATGCGGCGAGGACATGGCAGCGGGCGGTACGAGACAATCTGCCGAACGTGACTCTATTCCTGCCGAAAGGCAAGAACTTGCCGTCTCTTAAGGGTGCCGGTCCGTTGCCGCCTTATCCGGACCAAGTCGTAAGGCTGTTGTCCTACCAGTGGGTCCGGGACGGATCCTCACCGAAGCCGTATCACGAGGTCGTCGGACCGAGCCTGGGCGACGTGTTGTTCTTGATGCTTCGCGAAGGCAAATGGTTGACAGCGACAAACCGGATGCTCGACCTT
>Ga0172362_10001979_pt1 | contig 17736 bp, 13 predicted proteins | sample LakKivs1_kivu2a2_FD_114534 | JGI IMG/M metagenome (GOLD analysis project Ga0172362, IMG submission 114534) | Sediment microbial communities from Lake Kivu, Rwanda - Sediment s1_kivu2a2 | ecosystem: Environmental > Aquatic > Freshwater > Lake > Sediment | place: Rwanda: Western Province, Lake...
CCACCTTGTAGTCCTCCATGGCGGGGTAGATGTACTCCTCCACGGCCGCGGGAAGGCGGTGGATCTCGTCGATGAACAGCACGTCGCGGTGCTCGAGGTTGGTCAGGATGCCGATGAGGTCGCTGGGCCGGCCCAGCGCCGGGCCGCTGGTCACCTTGATGGTGGAGCTCATCTCCTGGGCGATGACGTAGGCCAGGGTGGTCTTGCCCAGCCCCGGCGGCCCGTGCAGCAGCACGTGCTCCATCGGCTCGTTGCGCTGTCGTGCGGCGGCGATGGAGATGCGCAGCTTCTCCAGCAGCTCGCCCATGCCGATGCATTCGTCCAGCGTCCGCGGGCGCAGCGAGGCGTTGAACTGCTCGTCCTCCGGGCCGGTCGCCCGTGCCGTGATGATCTTGTCGCGTGCCATGTTCTCGTGGCCCGTAGCCGGTTGCCAGTAGCCCGTAGTCAGTTGCCTGTGACCAGCAAGCGTGAGGCGATGCCTGACCCGTGCAGCCCGGGGCCACCGGCATCGCACGCCAAGAGTATCATGTCTCCTTTCGTCGCGTTCCAGGGACTGCAGGAGTTGACTCCTCGCCTGCCCTTTGGCGTTGGGCGATGTATCCGTTCAACAGCTTGAGCAGCTTCACGCCGTCTTCCCGTTTCAGCTCCTCAAGTCGCTCCACCTGAGCGTACTTCTCGTCCAGGCATACGTTGATGTCGTCAATCAGCTCCATCAACGAACCGCGCGAGTGTCGGCAGAATTGTGTGTTCTCCTGCCAGTGGTGGCGACCATAGCCCTCGGCGATGTTGTTGGTCAGTGAGACGGCGGCCCGGCGCATCTGCTGGGCCAACCCGTATTGCTCCTCCTTCGGCAGGAGCTTGGCCAGCTTGTAGATTCGCCTCCGAAAGGCACTGGCCGCCTTGTAGACTTCCAGATCTTCGAACCCGAACGGACTGGATCCCGCCTGATACCTTCCCATCTTGCTTCCTTTCGCCCGTGGGCGGGCCCATCTGCCACGGGGAGCCACCGATACCCGACTGCCCGCTATGAGCTCCGGCTCCCGGTTACCGGCCACTGGCCACTGGCTACTGGCTACTGGCCACTAACCGCCCCCCGCCTTCAGGCGGTAGGCGTGCTGGATGATCTGCTCGGCGCTGCTGGCGTCCGGCGCGACGGCGAGCACGCGCTCCACCAGCGCCGCGGCGTCGGGGCGCTTCTCGCCGAGCTGGACGAGGACGGCCACCGCCTCCGCGGCGGCCTGGGGCATTTCGGCCTGCGGGGCGGCGGCCGCCGCGGCAAACGCCTCCACCTTCCCGTGCAGCTCGGCGATGATCTGCTCGGCCAGACGCTTGCCGATCTCCGGCAGCATGGCCAGCGCGCGGGCGTCCTTGTTCTGGATGGCGGCGGCGATCTCGCCGACCGGGCGGGCCAGCGCCCGCAGGGCCTTGCGTATGCCGATGCCCTTGACCGTCGTGAACAGGCGGAAGAACTGGCGGTCGTCGGCGGCCAGGAACCCCACCAGCCGCGGCGTGAGGTTGCCCCGCGTCGGGTCGCCCTCGACGTAGTGGATCGTGTGCAGGACGGTCTCCTGCCCGAGCTTGCGGCTGTGCCGCTCCAGGTCGCAGGCCGGCACGAGCACCTCGTACCACACGCCCGCGCCGGCGTCGACAAGCACGGCCGCGCCGCTCACCTGCTCCAGGCGCCCGGATATCCGCGCGATCATGCGCGACAGGTTACCCGTCGCGCCGGCGGGTGTCGAGTGTCGGGTGTCGGGTGTCGAGTGTCGGGTGACGGGTGTCGGGGGATCGCTCCGGCGTGCGCACGGAGCCGCGGCGTCAGTCCCCTGGGGACGCCGCCGCGGACGCCTTCGCCAACCGAGGACGTCCGCCCTCACGCCGCCGCGGATGCCTCCGGCAACCAACGGCGTCCGCCCTCACGCCGCCGCCCCGCCGCGCCTAGCGCCTCGGCAGCGTCCGCGCGGCGCACAGGGCGATGGCGATGGCGTCGGCGACGTCCGGCGGCCGGGGCAGCTCGCCCAGGCCGCAGATCGCCTGCACCGCCCGCTGGACCTGCTGCTTGGAGGCGTGGCCGTTGCCGGTCAGGTTCTTCTTGACCTCGGTGGCGGCCAGGTCGCGCACGCCGACGTTCGCCTGCCGCGCCGCCAGCAGCACCACGCCGCGGGCGTGGGCCATCAGGATGCCCGTCCGCGGATGCTTGTAGTGGGCGTAGAGCTTCTCGATGGCCACCAGGTCCGGGCGCAGGTCGGCCAGCACCTCGGCCAGGTCGGCGTGAATCTGCGCGACGCGTTCGGCCATGCCGGCGCGGGCGGCGGTGCGAATCGTCCCCGCCTCGACCAGTGCCGGCTCGGCGCGCCCGCGGACCTCGACGGCCGCGTAGCCCGTCACGTTCAGCCCGGGGTCGATTCCCAGGACGCGGAATGGCTTGCTCACCTCGCCCATGCCCGCCAGCATACGCCGCCGGCCGGCGCCCGTCACGCGCGGTAAGGGGACACTCACGGGGGGCCAGAGCATCGCCTCCTGTCCGTAGTTCCGCCGTAAGGCGGTTTTCTTCTGCCTTCGGCGGCGAGCCGAGAGCCGCCTTACGGCGGAACTACGAGCGCGGCCCCCCGTGAGTGTCCCCTTACCACGCACGGCTTTCCCGGCTTCCCCTCGCGGCGCGCGGGGCGTAGAATAGTGACGGATGCGGGAGGGGAACAACCGCGGCATTGAGGTGGCCCTGTGGCGACTGTCAGTCAGCTTGTGACGGCGGCGGACCTGCTGGAGATGCCGCCGGGCGAGCCGTGCGAGTTGATCGCGGGAGAGGTGCGCACGATGACGCCGGCAGGCGGCGAGCACTGCTATCTGGCCAATCGGCTGGCCGTCCTCATGACCAACTTCGCCGAAAAGGAGCGGCTCGGATGGGTGTTCTCGGGCGAGCCCGGCTTCCAGATTGCCCACCATCCCGACACGGTCCGCGCCCCGGATGTCGCGTTTGTGCGGCGCGAACGTCTCGCCAGGCCACAGGCCGGATTCATCCAGGGGCCGCCCGACCTGGCGGTCGAGGTGGCCTCCCCTTACGACCGTCCGCATGAGCTCCGTGAAAAGACCCAAGTCTGGCTCGATGCCGGCGCAAGCCTGGTCTGGGTGGTCTGGCCGGGCACCCGAAGCGTCACGGTGCATCGTCCGGGGGCCGCACAGCAGATCCTCCACGAGGGCGACACGCTGAGCGGCGAGGACGTGCTGAGCGGCTTCGCCTGCCCGGTGGCCGACATCTTCCGCACGTAGCCGCCGCGCCGGCGGCGGCGCTGTGGCGCCGGGCAGCCCGTGCCTCGGGGGCGTTTTCCGGCCCCGTCCGTTCCGCCGCTTTCCTAAACTGTTTCCGCCGGTCAGTCGAAAAAGCCCTCGCGGGCTTGACAGCGGCAACCGGGCGGACGAATGATGTCCCCCCGTTTTGCCCGACCCGCAGGGCGGATCGGCCGTATGACGTGAAGACGGGCCTTGCAGGCCGGCAGCGGGAAGCCGACACGATGGCCAAGACGGCGGGCAAATCTCGACGGGCACCGGCGCGGCGGGCGAAGTCCGCGCGCCCGCGTGCGGCGGGCGCCCCGCCCGGCGCCGCCGGCGCGCGAGGCCGCAAGCTCGTCATCGTCGAGTCGCCCGCGAAGGCCAAGACGATCAACCGCTACCTGGGCGACCAGTACGTGGTGCGGGCGTCGATGGGGCACGTGCGCGACCTGCCGCAGCGAAAGATCGGCGTGGACCTCGGCAACGGCTTCGAGCCGACCTACGAGGTGCTGACGGGGCGGCGGAAGGTCGTGGCCGACCTGAAGCGCGCCGCCCGCGCCGCGGAGGAGATTTTCCTGGCCACCGACCTGGACCGCGAGGGCGAGGCGATCGCCTGGCACCTGGCCCAGTGCCTCGGCGTCGGGGCCGAGGAGGCCCGCCGCGTCATTTTCAACGAGATCACCGCCCGCGCCATCCGCGAGGCCTTCGCCCACCCCCGCGCCATCGACATGGACAAAGTAAACGCCCAGCAGGCGCGACGCATCCTCGACCGCATCGTCGGCTACGAGCTCAGCCCCCTGCTGTGGCGCAAGGTCTCGCCGGGCCTGTCCGCCGGACGCGTCCAGACCGTCGCCGTCCGACTCATCGTCGAGCGCGAGCGCCAGATCGAGGCGTTCCAGCCGGAGGAGTACTGGAAGATCACGGCCGTGCTGACGGCCGACCCGCGGGCCGCCGCCGCGCTCGCCGAGGCGTGGCGGGCATTCCTCGCGCAGCGGGACGAGAAGGGCCAGGGCCCCACCCGCGAGGCGCAGCAGGCGTTCCTGGCCGCACGGGGGGCCTTCCAGGCCGAGCTGATGAGCTGGCGCGGGCAGCGTTTCAAGGCCGGCAGCGTCGAGCAGGCCGCCGAGGTCGCCGCCGCGCTGGGACTGTCCGTCGAGCGGATCGAGCGCCGCCACGACGCCGGCGCCAAGGGCGCGGCGCAGAACGTGGCGACGGTCGTCGGCCGCGTCGCCGCCGACGCGCCGGCGCTTTCCGTCGCGCGGCTGAGCCGGCGGACCAGCCTGTCGCGCCCGCCGGCGCCGTTCACGACGGCCTCGCTGCAGCAGGCCGCCGCCGCCCGACTGCGCTTCTCCGCCACGCGCACCATGCGCATCGCCCAGCAGCTCTACGAGGGCGTCGAGCTGGGCGGCGAGGGGCGGGTCGGGCTGATCACGTACATGCGCACCGACAGCCGGCACCTGGCACCCGAGGCCGTCGCCGCCGTCCGCCAGCTCGTCGCCGAGCGGTTCGGCCCGGCGTACCTGCCGGAAAGGCCCAACTCCTTCGGCTCGGCCCAGCGGGCGCAGGAGGCCCACGAGGCCATCCGCCCCTCCGACGCCCGCCGCAGCCCCGACGAGCTGCGCGGGCGGCTGAACGACGAGCAGCAGAAGCTCTACAGCCTCATCTGGACGCAGTTCGTCGCCTGCCAGATGGCCCCGGCCCGCTGGGAGGTCACCGAGGCCGACGTCGCCGCCGACACGCCCGCCGGCCAGGCGGTCTTCAAGGCCATGGGACGCACGCTCGCGTTCGACGGCTACCTCCGCGTCACCGGCCTGCCGCGCGGCGGCGAGCAGATCCTGCCGGAGCTGGCCGAGGGCCGGCGCATCGGCCCGGCCGACATCTCGCCCACGCAGCACTTCACGCTTCCCCCGCCGCGCTACACGGAAGGCTCCCTCGTGCGGGCGCTGGAGGCCGACGGCATCGGCCGGCCGAGCACCTACGCATCGATCATCCAGACGATCCAGGACCGCCGCTACGTGCGCCTGGTCAACCGGGCGTTCGTGCCGACGCACCTGGGCAAGGTCGTCACCGACAAGCTCGTCGCGCATTTCCCCAAGCTCTTCGACGTCCGCTTCACCGCGCGCATGGAGGACCAGCTCGACCGCGTCGAGGAGCGCCGCGAGGACTGGGTCGCCCTGCTGCGCGACTTCTACGGGCCGTTCCACGCCAACCTCCAGTCCGCCCTCGAAAGCATGGTCCACGCCAAGGCCGAAACGCAGCCCAGCGACTACCTCTGCGAGGACTGCGGGCGAGCCATGGTCTACCGCTTCAGCAAATCGGGGCGCTACCTGGCGTGCACGGGCTATCCCGACTGCAAGCGGACCTACCCGGTGGACGAGTCGGGCAAGCGCGTCACGGCCCGGCAGGTGGACCTTGCCTGCCCCAAGTGCGGGCGGGCGATGGTGCAGCGGCTGGGGCGGTTCGGACCGTTCCTGAGCTGCTCGGCCTGGCCCGACTGCGACGGGCTGGTGAAGCTGGACCGCAAGGGCCAGGTCCGCCCGCCGGCTCGACCGCCGCTGACGACCGACCTGCCGTGCCCGAAGTGCGGCAGCCCGCTGAACCTCCGCCTCAGTCGGCGCGGGCCCTGGCTGAGCTGCTCCAAATACCCCCGCTGCCGCGGGCGCCTGGCCTGGACGAAACTCGACGAGGAGCACAGGAAGCGTCTCTCGGCCGCGCTGGACGAGCACGCCAAGGCCCACCCCATTCCCACGCTGCGCCGGCTGGACGGCACGGCCGTCGAACGCGGCTATATCCCGCCCGAACTGGGCGCCGCCGCGGCGACCCCTGCCGCTGGCGAAGGCGAAGCACCTGACAACAGCGGGTGCCAACCCGTGGACAGCGAAACAGGCGGCGACAGGCAGCCTGTCCGATCCGTCTGATCTGTCGGATCTGTCTGATCCGTCTGACCTGTCTGACACTTCGCTCCGGACCGGCGCTTCGGGAGATTCAGAACGTGTCGATGTTCTGCGGCAGGTCGCCCACTTCGGCCTTCACGCGGGCCGACCAGTCCTTCAGCGTCTCGCCGATCGTCGGGTTGTACGGCGTGGGCTCGTGCTCGCGGACGAACAGCTCGGCCGCCTTCGCCGCGACGTCGCCGCGCTCGGCGGCCAGGTCGTCCGTCTCGCCCGGGTCGGCGGCGACGTCGTAGACCTCGACGGGCGCCGCGGCGTGCGGGCGGTACGCCCAGAAGCCGCCGATGCGGGCGGCCTGCTCCAGCCCCTCGGCGCCGAAGAACTCCCAGTAGAAACGCTCGCGCCGCGGCTGGTCGGCCTCGCGCCCCAGCAGCGCCGCCGCGATCGACTGCCCGTCGCACCGCGCGGGCATCTCCGCCCGGGCAAGCCGGGCCGCCGTCGGCAGGAAGTCCCAGAACGCCCACGGCAGGTCGCTCGTGCGAGCCTGGCGGACCACGGCCGGCCAGTGGGCGATCATCGGCACGCGCAGCCCGCCCTCGCGCAGGTCGCCCTTGCCGCCGCGCCACGGGCCGCGGTGGCCGAAAAACTCCTCCAGCGACGGCACGCCGGCGTCGGTCAGACGCTTGGGGATCGTGCCCATCGGGCTGTAGCCGTTGTCGCTGCAGAAGAACATCAGCGTGTTGTCGTGGATGTCCAGCTCGCTCAGCAGGGCGACCAGCCGGCCCACCTCGCCGTCCATCCGCGTGATCATCGCCGCCCACTCCTTGTGGCGGATGTCGGGCCAGTCCAATTTCGCGTACGGCCCGAGGCTGGGAACCACCAGCACCCCGTGCGGCGGCGTGTAGGCCAGGTAGAGGAAGAACGGCCCGTCGGCGCGGCGGCGGACGAAATCAAGCGACGCCTCGGCGTACACGTCGAAGGAGTAGCGTGCGGCCGACGGGTCGGCCATCTTCAGCAGCACGTTGCCCTCGGCGTCGTAGTCGCTCGTGCGGGTGTGCACGAAGCCCTTGTGCTGCGGGAAGGGCACCCTCTGCTCGTTGTGCCACAGGTGCGCTGGGTAGTAGTTGTGGGCGTGGCGCTGGTTGAGGTAGCCGTAGAACTCGTCGAAGCCCTTGCGCGTCGGCACGCCCGGCTGGTCGTAGTTGCTCAGCCCCCACTTGCCGAACAGCCCCGTGGCGTACCCGGCCGAATGCAGCACCTCCGCGACGGTCACATCCTCCGGCTGGAGGCAGTGGCGATAGCCGCCCAGCATGTTCGCCCGGACGGTGGCGTGGCCCTGGTGGAGCCCCTGCATCAGGCACGACCGCGACGGCGCGCAGACCGTCGAGCCGCTGTAGCACTGGGTGAAGCGGATTCCCCCGGCCGCAAGGGCGTCGACGTTGGGGGTGCGGATTTTCGTCTGGCCGTAGCAGCCCAGGTCGCCCCAGGCCAGGTCGTCGCACATGATCCAGATGATGTTGGGGCGGCTGTCGCGGCGGCGCTTGGCGGCGGACATGTCTGTCCTTCCCGGTCAGGTCCGTGCCTGTCGGCGACACTGTACCCGGCCGCCGCCGGGGCGCCTACACCATTGCCGTGGTGCGCCGCATCGAACGGACGGCGTGAGCCTGGCCCTGGCGCTTGCGCTTGCGACGCCGCCCGGGCTGGGGAACGTCGGGCTTCGGCACCCGAACGGGGTGGTCGTCGACGACGCGCAGGGCCGCCGCGGCGTCGGGGGCGTACAGGTCGGCCCGCACCTCGTCGCTGAGGCCCTCGGCCCGCGCGAACACCCCGCCGGTCACCAGCACCTGCATCTCCGGGCAGACGCCCACGCCGCGGATCAGGTCGATCAGCCGGCGGATGGAGAGCACACCGCCCGGCCGGGCGCCGTAGACGCACAGCACGTCGGGGCGAACCTTGCCGACGAACTGGAGGACCTCGTCGTTCGGCACGCCGGAGCCGAGGAACCACACGGTCCAACCGCGGGCCTCGAACAGGTCGGCCACGATCTGCGCGCCGAGCTCCTCGGACTCCCCGTCGCCGCAGGTGACGACGATTCGCCGCCCGTGCTTCGGCTGGCGGGCCAGGTACAGGTGAAGCTGGTCGGCGACCATGCGGTTGATCCGCGTGGCCATCTGCTCCATGATCCGCGAGATGTGATTGCCGGCGTAGAGCTGGCGGACCTGCTCCATGGCCGGCCAGACGACCGACTGGAGCAGCAGGGCGGCCCTCTCGCCGCGGTCCTGGGCGGCGAAGATCAGCTCCCTGGCCTCGCATCGCTTGCCGGCGAACAGGTGCTCGAGGTACTGCTTGAAGAGTTCAGCGGTGTCCATCGTTTCTCGCGTCCCATCGGCCGCCGGACGCTGTTCCGTGCGTCCTTGGCAGCCTTCGGTTTCCCGGCCGGGCTTCCGTTCCGGCCTCGGCGGCGACTATCGTGTTAAGCTGGGTAGTTTGCGTAACATTGGTAGAATCGGTGCGCGGAGTTTGAGAACTTGAGGAAAATATAGAAGCTGCACCGTATGCGGCGACTAAGCAATATAGGTTGTCTGTAGAGGGTGCGTAGAATTCACGGGCGCGAACGGCCTGCCGCCGGGGCTGCTCCATGCCGACCGGTCGCAGCCTCGAAGACGTAACCCACTGAAACCCCGCCTCTTGTGCATGAGATAGCCCCCATCGCCCTTCTGACCCCCGGGATAGTTTGCGCAGCCTGTGCAGCCTGCCTATTTTACCAGGCGGCGTTTTCGGTGCCCAGGCGCTCACGAAACGGGGCAAGAATGCCCTTCGGACGGTTTGGACGTACCCCGGTACGTCCAAGGTGCCGTTTTTCGATTTGGCGCCAGTTTCACCGGCGCCTGGGCATCGAAATGGACCTTGGAATCGGCGTCCCCCTCGTCTGGGAAGCCCCCCGGTCCGGGCGCCCCGGCCCCTTCCGACTGCAGCCCACCCCCCGGCTCAGAAGTTGGCGTAGGCGGCGGCGCTGGCCAGCTCCATCCGGTTGCGCCCGCCCCGCTTGGCCCGGTAGAGGGCCTCGTCGGCCAGGTAGATGAGCCTCTCGATCTCCGATTCCTCCGCCCCCAGCTTGGCCGCGACGCCCAGGCTCATCGTCACCGTCATGGAGGTGCGGTCGGGCAGGTCGATGGGCTTGTCGGCCACGCGCATGCGGATACGTTCGGCCACGTAGCCGGCGTACATCACGTCGCAGCCGGGCAGGACGACGAGGAACTCCTCGCCGCCGTAGCGCCCGACGATGTCGTAGGGGCGGACGGAGGCGCGGATCCGGTCGGCGATCTCTCGCAGGACGGCGTCTCCGGCGCGGTGCCCGTGGCCGTCGTTGACTTTCTTGAAGTAGTCGATGTCGCCCATGATGACGCCGACGGGTTTCCTATCGCGGCTGGCGCGGGCGATCTCGTTGATGAACATGTCCAGCAGGGCCGAGCGGTTCCACAGGCCGGTGAGGAAGTCCCTGGTGGCCTGCTCGCGGAGGGCCTCGCGCGTGGCGAGCAGTTCCTCCTGGAGGTCGAGGATGCGTTTGGCGGCGTTGAGGCGGACCTTCAGTTCGCCGGAGTCGAAGGGCTTGGTGATGTAGTCGTCGGCGCCGGCGGTCATGCCCTCGATGATGTCCTCCTGGCGCCCCTTGGCGGTCAGCAGGATCAGGTAGGAATAGTCGCCCCTGCTGGACTGGCGGACGAGGCGACAGACGTCCACGCCGCTCATGCCGGGCATCATCCAGTCGAGGATGGCCAGGTGCGGGGCGTCGGACTGCTGGAGCAGCTCCCATGCCTCCGTGCCGTCGCGGGCGACGACGGTCTGGTAGCCCCAGCGCAGGAGCATCGTCTCCAGCGCTCGCCGCGATATCGGGTCGTCTTCGGCGATCAGCAGGCGCACTTGCCGGCCTCCTTGTTCGCTGCCCCGGCCGTGTCGGCCAGGCGGGCCAGTTCCGTTTCCGCGCGGACGGCGGCGTCGCAGACGGCCGCCACGTCGCGCGCGGCGGCGGCGCGGTCGAGGGCCTCGCCGGCCTCGATGGCGGCCTCGGCGCCGCGGGCGGCGCCGGCCTGCTTCACCCCGCGCGCCACCTCGGCCAGCTTCTGCCAGTCCCGTCCGACCAGGGCCTCCTGCAGCCGCGCCGACAGCCCCTCCGGCGCGGGCTGAGGCGCTTCGGCGTCCTGCGCCGCGGGCCCGGCGGCACGAGGCGCCGTCTCGCCGGCCAGCACGCGGGCGATCTCCGCCTCCAGCGCCCGCGGCTGCACCGGTTTGGCCAGGCAGCCGTCCATCCCCGCCCGCAGGCACTGCGCGACCTCCTGCGACGCCGGACGGGCGGCCATGGCCACGATCGGCACCCGCCGCCCGCTGCCCTGCTCTTCCTGGCGGATGACGGCCGTCGCCTCCAGCCCGCCCAGCGCGGGCATCTGCAGGTCCATCAGCACCAGGTCGAAGCTCTGCCGGCGAAGCATCGCGACGGCGTCGGCGCCGTCGTCGGCCGTCGCCACCGCGTGCCCGCGCCGCTGGAGCATGTCGCGCAGGAGCCGCTGCCTGGTGCGGTTGTCCTCGGCCACCAGGACGCGCAGGGCGCCGGCGGGGCGGTCTGCCGGGCCGGACTCCGCCCCGCGGTCCGCCCGCACGACCGAAGCCCGCAGAACGCGCTCCAGGTCCTCCGCCAGCACCGGCTTGACCAGGTACGGCAGGTCCATCTCGACGCAGCGGGCGACCTGCCCTCGCCGTCCGGCCGAGGACAGCATCACGATCGTGCGGGCGCTCGCCGTTGCCGGCAGGCGGGCGAGACGCGCGACCAGATCGAAGTCCTCCATTTCCGGCAGCGAGCCGTCGATGAGGACGGCGCCGAACGGCTCGCCTCCGCTCATGGCGACCGCCAGCGTCTCCAGCTCGCCCGCCCCGCCGACGGCACACCAGCCGGCGCCCATCGCCGAAAGCAGCTCCGTCAGCAGGCCGCGCGAGCCGGCGTGGTCGTCGACGACCAGCACCGCCCCGCGCGAAGGCGTCTGCGGACCCGCCGGCTCCTCGACCCTTTCTTCGCCGTCCGTCGTCGGCTGAAGAACGGCCGTGAAGTGGAACGTGCTGCCGGCGCCGGGGGCGCTTTCCACCCAGATTCGCCCGCCCATCGCCTCGACGAGCCGGCGGGCGATGGGAAGGCCCAGCCCCGCCCCCTCGTGCCGCCCGCTCGTCGGGGCCGCGACCTGCTCGAAGGGCTCGAAGATCACCCGCTGCTTGTCGGTCGGAATGCCCACGCCCGTGTCGCGCACCGCCACGTGCAGGCAGACGCCCGCCGCGCCGCTGCTGTCGGGCCAGGCCGCCACCTCCACCGCGCCGGCGGCCGTGAACTTCACCGCGTTGCCCACCAGGTTCACCAGCACCTGCCGCAGGCGGTTGGGGTCGCCCACGAGCCGCCGCGGCACGCCGGGGGCGATGCGGCAGAGCATCTCCAGGCCCTTCTCCTCGGCCTGGATGCCCAGGACGCGCATGGGCTCGGCCAGGCAGGAGCGCACGTCGAAGTCCACCGGCTCCAGCGTCAGCTTTCCGGCCTGGATGCGCGAGAAGTCCAGCAGGTCGGTGAGGATCCGCACCAGCGAGCGGGCGGACTGGCGGACCATCTCCAGCCCCTCGCGCTGCTCGTCGGGCATCGCGCCTTCCAGGGCCAGGTCGACCATCCCCACGATGCCGTTGACCGGCGTGCGCAGCTCGTGGCTGACGTGGGCCAGCAGCTCGCCCTTGGCCTGGTCGGCCCGCTCGGCGCGGCGCCGGGCCTCCACCAGCTCCGTCACGTCCACCACGCTGATGACCGCCCCGACGTGCCGCCCGCCACCGCGAATCGGATGCGCCTTGACCACCGCGTGGGCGGTGCCGAAGCACCTCTGCACGCCGACCGCCCCCTGCGCCGCGTCGCGCCCGAACCGCTCCAGCAGCTCGCGCAGGGCGGCCGCGTCGTTCCATATCCCAAGCTCCCACGCCGGCCGCCCCGCAAGCTGCTCCGCTCGCCGCCCCACAAGCCCCGCCAGGCGCTCGTTGACGTCCATCACGCGGCCGGAGGCGTCCAGCAGCGCCACGCCCTCGTCGATGGCGGAGATGGCCGCGGCCGGACTGAGCCCCGGCAGCCCCGGCGCCGCGCCGCTCCCGCCGCGGCGTGCGCGGGCGCGACCGCGGTGCGGTGGCGAAGCGGGCAATGGACGTGCATTCGGAAGGCCGTCCTCCTGTGGCATCGTGTCACTTCTCATGGTTTGCGAGCGAGCCGCCGCCGGCTGCGACGGCGCAACCTGCGCCGCGGGGCACAGTCGCAGCCGGACCTGCCTGCCGGCGGCCGAACCGTGGGCTACATCGGCACGCTGACCGCTCCGCTTGACTAGCAACCGACCGCCTGGCCGGACGCGGCGGCCCCCGCGGCCCGCGGCGCGATCAGCTCCGCCCGTTGGCGAGGCGCACGACGCGGGCGAGGCGGTCGGCCAGGCCCTCGTCGATCAGCCGCCGCAGGCGGTCGATCCTGTAGAACACCTCCAGCATCAGCGTGCCGCGGTAGCCGACCTCGCGCAGGGCGGCCGCCACGGCGTCGGCGTCCAGCCGCCCGCAGGTGGGCATGTCGTGGTCGTCGCTGGCGCCGGAGTTGTCGGAGAAATGGACGTAGATGATGCGCCCGGCGCCGGCGCGGACGGCCGCGGGCACGTCGCCCGCCATCAGGGCGTGTCCGGTGTCGAGGCACATGCCGGTGTGCGAGGCGGCCGCGGCGTCCAGCACGCCGGCCAGCTCGGGCACGTCCCAGCCGATCGCGTGGTATCGCGGCAGGTTCTCGAAGGCGTAGCGGACCCCGGTCTGCCGCCCGTGCCGCCCCAGCTCGCAGACGGACTTGCGGAGCTGGTCCAGCCGCACCCGCCGCTCCCGGTCGCCGATGCCCTCGCGCCGCACCGTCGCGCAGTGCACGACGACCAGCGGCCCGCCGAGCTGGAGGGCCAGGTCGCCCTCGCGCCGGTAGACGTCCACGGCCGCCCGGCGGGCGGGCTCCTCCGGCGACGACGGGTCGTACTGCTCGCCGAACACGCCGTGCAGGCTGTCGCAGGGCAGGCCGCCGGCCGCGATGTAGTCGCGCATCTGCGCCAGCGAGACGTCGGCCTGCTGGTTGCGATAGACCTGCACCACGCTGCAGCCGAGCCGGCGCAGGCACGCCAGCCACTCGGCCGGCGGGAAGTCGGCGAAACCCACGGGCGCCACGGTGCCAAGCTGGACGGACATCGCTGCTGGTTGACCGGTTGACTGGTTGACTCGCTGCCGCTTCGCGCGCTCAGCCGGCGCCGAGGCGTTTGCGGAGGAAGCCGGCCCGGGCCTCGGCGCGCTGCTCGGGGGCCAGCTCCTTGCCCAGCGTCTTCTGCAGGTGTGCCGGCTGGGTCAGCAGGAACAGCTCGTTGACGGTCTGGAGGCCGACGTCGCGCAGGCGGTCGAGGTTCACGCCCAGGCGCACCAGCGACAGCAGGTACATGGTCTCCTCGGAGCTGATGAGCCGGGCGGCCCGCAGCACGGCCAGGGAGCGCTGGACCTTGTCGTCGACGGCGTTGGCGCGGCGCTGGAGCAGGCCGCTGCGCGCGGCCCGCTCGTATTCGACGAACTTCGGCACCATCTGCTCGATGAACTCCTCGACGATCTGCTCCTCGGTCCTGCCGAGGGTGGTCTGGTTGGAGATCTGGAAGAAATCGCCGGTGGCCTCGGTGCCCTCGCCGTACAGCCCGCGGATGGCCAGGTGCATGTCGTGGGCCGCGCGGAAGGCCTTCTCGATCTCGCCGGTCATCTTCAGCGCCGGCAGGTGCAGCATCACGCTGACCCGCAGGCCGGTGCCCACGTTGGTCGGGCAGGCGGTCAGGTAGCCGTAGCGGTCGTGGAAGGCGAAGTCCGCCCGCGCGGCCAGCAGGTCGTCGATCCGCTCGATCTCGGCCACGGCGTTGGTCAGGTCCAGGCCGCTGCGGAGGACCTGGATGCGCAGGTGGTCCTCCTCGTTGACCATGATGGAGGCGGTCTCGTCGACGGCGATGACGGCGCCGCGCGGCGTGTCGGCCTCCGCGTGGTGGCGCGAGATGAGGTGGCGCTCGACCAGCAGGCGGCGGTCCAGCTCGCTGGCGGCGGCCACGTCCACGTACAGCACCTGCGGGGCGATGCCCGCGGCCAGGATGTCCTTCCGCAGGCGCGCCTCCAGGTCGCGCTGCTGCTCGGCGGTGCAGCGGGTCAGGAAGGGCATGCCCGCCAGGTTCCGCGCCAGGCGGATGCGGGAGCTGATGACCACGTCGTGCATCGGCCCGACGCCCCGGAGCCACTCGCCGGCGCTGCGCGTGAAGTCGGCCAGCTTCATGACTCCTCCAGCTCCTTGATGCGGTCGCGCAGCCGGGCCGCCCGCTCGTAGTCCTCCTGCCCGACGGCGCTGCGGAGCTGCGCCCGGAGGCGCAGGATCGTGCCGTGCTTCTTGCGCCCGGCGGCGCCGGCGGGGGCCTTGCCGATGTGCTGCGTGGCGCCCTCCTGGGCGCGCTGGATGAGCGCCTCGAGCACCTGCCCGAACGCGTCGTAGTCGTTGGGGCAGCCCAGCAGCGCCTTCTGGCGGAACTCCGAGAACGTCAGCCCGCACACGTCGCATTTCACGTCGGTGCTCTGGCCCGGCGCGACGGTCTGCAGAATGAAGTCCTCCAGGAGCTGGCTGATCGGCAGGTTCGCCTTGACCGTGATCCCCTCCTGCGCCGCACAGTCCTCGCACAGGTGCTTCTCGATCTTCTGGCCGTCGGCAATCTCCGTCAGGTGGACGGTCGCGGGCTTGCCGCACTTGTCGCATTCCGACTTCATACGCTCACGCCACCATCCTAAAGGACGCTCGCCAGGGCAATCAAGACCGGCGAGTCACCGGATTGCGGATTGCGCCTCCCTGCCTGCCGCAGGCAGGAATTGCGGATTGCGGATTGCGGATTGCGGATTTGGGGAGCCGGGGCAGTAGGCGAGACCTGCCTTCTGCCGTGGCTCCGGAAATCCGCAATCCGCAATCCGCAATCCGCAATCGGGCGCCGCCCCGCGGCGCCGCGGCGCCGTCAGTCCAGCTCGCCCTCGGCGAGGTCGGCCGGCATCGCCGCCGGGCGCGAGCAGGTGCTCTTGAGCTTCACGTGCCGGCCCAGGCGCGAGGCGTCGCCCATCGCCAGCATCGCGTCCAGCACGTGGAAGGCCAGCTCCCCGCCCGCCCGCGCCGCCCGCCCCGTGCGCATGGCGACGGCCAGGTCGGCCGGACCCAACCCGCGCCAGTTGGCCGCGTACGGGTGGCTGAGCGGCAGATCGGTCCACTCCTTCTCGCCGCGCCGGCGTATGCGCACCGGCCCGCCGAAGCCGTTGGGGTCCGGCACGCTCAGCGTCGCCTCCGAGCCGAACACCTCGATCCGCGGCAGGCTGTGGGCCTTCACGTCGAAGCTCATGATCACCGTGCCCACCGCCCCGCAGGCGAAGTCGTACACCCCGGCCAGGTGCGTCGGCGTCTCCACGCGGATGACCTTGCCCGCCTTCGGCTGGCTGGTGATCGTCCGCGTGGGGAAGCTGGCCTGTGCCGAGCCGGTCACGCGCGCGATCGGCCCCAGCAGGTTCACCAGCGCCGTCAGGTAGTAGGGCCCCATGTCGAGCATCGGCCCGCCGCCCGCCTCGTAGTAGAACTCCGGGTCGGGGTGCCAGCTTTCGTGGCCGCCGCAGAGCATGAACGCCACGGCCGCCACGGGCTGACCGATCGCCCCGTCGTCGATCAGCTTGCGGCAGGTCTGCAGGCCGGCGCCCAGGAACGTGTCGGGCGCGCAGCCGACCAGGACGCCCTTCTTGGCGGCCGCCGCCAGCGTCCGCCGCCCCTCCTGGCGCGTCACGGCCAGGGGCTTCTCGGCGTAGACGCTCTTGCCGGCCCCGATCGCCGCCAGGTTCACCGGCCCGTGCGCCTTGGGCACCGTCAGGTTCACCACCAGCTCCACGTCGCCGTCGGCCAGCAGCTCCTCGACCGAGCAGGCCTTCGGCACGCCATGCTGCGCCGCTGCCGCCGCCGCACGCTCCGGCAGCAGGTCGGCGCAGGCGACGACCCGCGTGGCCGCCAGCCGCGCGGCGTTCTGGAAGTACACCCCGCTGATCTTGCCGCAGCCCACCACGCCGATCCGCACCGGTTCGATGGCCATCGTCGCGTTCTCCTCTGCCGGCCGTGCCGGCCGCGCTGAAAACGCGACAAGCTATCCTCCCCCGTCCCCCCACGCAACGCCCCGGCGAAGCTGGTGGGGCGCCGCATCGCGCGGCAGAGGCGGCTCCGGGGCGATAGAATTACGCGGACGATGCCCGGCCGGGCGGGCAGGTGCCGTGAAAGGAAACCGACCGTGACAACACGAACCGCTCCCAGATCGCGCGGCACAACGACGAAGGGAGGTTCGCCCACCGACGACGGCAAGGCCGTGCTGGAGGCGTTCCGCCGGCCGGAGGAGGGCGCCGCGGCGGGCACGGTGGCCGAGGCGCCGTCCCGCGGGCCGCTGTCGCAGGAGATGCTGGCGAAGATGGACGCATGGTGGCGGGCGGCCAACTACCTGTCGGTGGGGCAGATATACCTCTACGACAACCCGCTGCTCCGCGAGCCGCTGACGAAGGAGCACATCAAGCCGCGGCTGCTGGGGCACTGGGGCACCACGCCGGGGCTGAACTTCATCTACGTGCACCTCAACCGGGCGATCAAGCAGCGCGACCTGAACGTGATCTACGTGACCGGCCCCGGCCACGGCGGCCCGGCCCTCGTCGCTAACACATACCTGGAGGGCACCTACAGCGAGCTGTACCCCCCCGTCTCGCAAGACGCCGAGGGGATGCGCCGGCTGTTCCGGCAGTTCTCGTTTCCCGGCGGGATTCCCAGCCACGTCGCGCCGGAGACGCCCGGCTCGATCCACGAGGGCGGTGAGCTGGGCTACAGCCTGGCCCACGCCTTCGGGGCGGCGTTCGACAACCCCGGCCTGATCGTCGCCTGCGTCGTCGGCGACGGCGAGGCCGAGACCGGCCCGCTGGCGACGAGCTGGCAGTGCAACAAGTTCCTCCACCCCGTCCGCGACGGCGCGGTCCTGCCCATCCTCCAGCTCAACGGCTACAAGATCGGCGGCCCGACGGTGCTCGCCCGCATCAGCCGCGAGGAGCTGGCCGACTTCTTCCGCGGCCTGGGCTACCGGCCCTACCTCGTCGAGGGCGACCAGCCGGAGGCGATGCACCAGCTCATGGCCGGCACGCTGGACGCCGTGCTGGACGAGATCGCCGACATCCGCGCCAAGGCCGCCAGGGCCAAGGAGGTCACGCGCCCGCGCTGGCCGATGATCATCCTGCGCAGCCCCAAGGGCTGGACCGGGCCGAAGGTCGTCGACGGCAAAAAGATCGAGGGCACGTTCCGCGCCCACCAGGTGCCCATGGGCGAGATGCACACCAACCCCCAGCACGTCAAGCTGCTGGAGAAGTGGATGAAGAGCTACCGCCCGGAGGAGCTGTTCGATTCGTCGGGCCGGCTGCGGGCCGACCTGGCCGAACTGGCCCC
>Ga0172362_10001981_pt1 | contig 17726 bp, 16 predicted proteins | sample LakKivs1_kivu2a2_FD_114534 | JGI IMG/M metagenome (GOLD analysis project Ga0172362, IMG submission 114534) | Sediment microbial communities from Lake Kivu, Rwanda - Sediment s1_kivu2a2 | ecosystem: Environmental > Aquatic > Freshwater > Lake > Sediment | place: Rwanda: Western Province, Lake...
AATAACTTAGCAAGTTTTTTATCCCCCCCTTCAAGCTCTTTCATTATTTTGTCAAAAACTTCTTTTTCAAAAGAAAGCATATTTTCATAGTCTCTCTTAGAAATTCCTGTTTCAGCTGCAACAAATGCCAAATTCAATAATTTTTTCTTTCTCCGCAACATCAGCTCTTTAAACATAGAAATAGCATTTTCAAATTGTTTTTTGGTTTTTGAGATGGCTTCAGAGAACATATCTTCGGATTTTTCGCTTATTGTTTTCTTTTCTTTTAAATAAGAAGCTACATCCTGAACAAAATTCTTCCCAAGATTTTGCAATTGTTCGCTGTATCTTTCTCTTCGCAAAGCCTCATAAATATCATTGTAAGTTATCATTTTTACAAAATTAAATAGCATGAATTATTTAAAAGGATTATTATAGTGCAGAATTAAATGCTGAAAATTTTAAACAAACTTAATTTGCTTTAAAAATTCTTTTCCATAAATTTTCCCAAGATTGCCTTTTTTAGCCTGAATTTCATTGAATGCAAGAGTTTCGTCTCTTTCAGCTTTTCCCTTTTCTGAAGGATCAAAAAGCAAAACAGGAACAGGGTCTGCTGAATGGCTTTTCAAATAGCAGGGAGTTGAATGATCTGCTGTCACAGCAACTCTAATTTTATTTTCTTCTGAGAATTTTCTTAAAAAAGAGAAAAATTTCTTGTCAAGAAGCTCAATCATCTCTTTTTTTTCTAAGGGCTTGTTGTCGTGTCCTGGAACATCTGTTTCTTTAAAATGGATATAACAATAATCAAAATCTTTTTTATGCTTATTTAGCATTTTAATTGAAAATTTAATTGCATAATTCAGCGCTTCATGCAAGTTCTTGTAAACATCAAAACTTTTCATATCAGGATAAGAGAAAGAAAAAACTTCCATTCCTGCGACTTTGCATATTCCTATTTCTAATGGCATATACTGAATAGCCATCCACTTGCTAAATTTTTTTATCTTTGGAATTTCAACCCCGGGGTCTCTTGTTAATAAGATATTAGCCCTCATTAAACCTTTTTTCTCTCTCTCCTTATTAATTAGATGTCCATCAAGTTTTTTAAAAGACTGTTCAACAATCTCATTAACCATGTTCGCCGTATAAGATGAATTTTCATCCTCATCCATTGGCTGAGAAAATTTAAAATTGTAAAGATGTTGGAATTTTCCTTTAACTGGGTAAGAGGGGTCTGTATTTGTAATGTTGTCTGAAAAACCGCCTCTTAAAATCAAAACACCTCTGTGTTGAATAGTCGGCTTAAATAGAAATTTTCTTGGAAGAAAGATCTTATTTATTTCTGCTGCTAAGATTTCTGCTTCTTTTGTTGTCAGAGTTCTTCCTGCTCTTCTATCTATAATTTTCTTAGAATTAAGATTATCAATAGTCCCAAAATTTGCTCTTAAAGCAAGATCACCTCTCTTGAAATCTATATTTGCTCCTACAGCTTCAAAAACTCCTCTTGATGATAGAAAAGCATTATTCCCCAATATAGATACAATAGCTGTATCTGATTCTGGAACCATTGTTTCATTTATAGGAAATAGCTCTCCAAGTTTTCCATTTTCAGCCATATAGTCTAAATTATCTTTATCTGCAATTTCTAGAGGGGTTCTGTCATTTAATTGCCTGCAAGCTCTATCGCCTAATCCATCAATAATCACAAGTATGCCTTTCATATTATAAAAAGGAAGCAATTCAAATTTATAAACTTAATTATAGCACAACAGATAATTTATTATTTTTGACGTCGATAAAAATAGATGAAAATAGTTTTTCTAAAAAAGAACCATTAGTAAATATTATAAATCCCATTCCCCTGAAATTATTATGTTTAAGTTTTTCAAGGAAAAAATAAAAAAATGGCTCAAAAAAAGCGGGAAAGAGTTAGAAGAAAGAGCTGAAGAAATAGAAAAAATAGAAGAGATAGTTGGAGAAGCAGGAAAGGAAAAAGAAAAGGAAAAAATCATAGAGCCTGTACAACGATTTAATATTGGGCTGCAGAAATTTGAGCCAGACATTAAAAAAACATTAGAAAAAATAAAAAAAACAGAGGCTAAAAAAGAAATAAAAAAAGAGATTGCAGAAAGAACAGCCCCAACAATTGAAGAACTTGAAAAAAGGGCAGAAATTAAAAAGCCGAGTATTTTCAAAAGAATTAAGGAGAAGTTTTCTTATAAAATTTCAGAAGAAAATTTTGAAGAGATTTTCTCAAATTTAGAATTTCTATTGTTGGAAAATAATGTTGCTCTAGAAGCTGCAGAATCAATTAAAAAACAGTTAAAACAAGAACTTATAGGCAAAGAAATTAAAAAATCTGAACTAGAAAAAGAAATTAAAAAAACACTTAAAAAATCTATAGAAAATCTTCTTTTAGAACCAGATGATTTGCTTTTTCTTATTAAAGAAAAATCTCCATTTGTAATTGTTTTCTTCGGCATTAATGGAACAGGAAAAACAACAACCATAGCTAAAATTGCATATTTGCTGAAAAAAAATAAAATTTCTTGTGTTTTGGCAGCATCTGATACATTCAGAGCAGCATCAATAGAACAATTGCAGAAACATGCAGATAATCTAAAAATTAAATTAATTAAGCATGATTACGGAGCAGATCCTGCTGCTGTTGCTTTTGATGCTATAAAACATGCTAAAGCTCATAATATACAGGCTGTTTTAATAGACACAGCAGGAAGAATGCATACTTCTAGCAATTTATTAAAAGAAATGGAAAAAATTTCTAAAGTAACAAATCCTGATTTAAAAATTTTTGTTGCAGAAAGCATAGCAGGAAATGATGCAATACAACAAGCTCGCAATTTTAATGAAACAATTGGAATAGATGCAAGCATCTTGACAAAAGCAGATGTTGATGAAAAAGGCGGAACAGCAATTTCTATATCATATATAACAAAAAAACCTATCCTTTATCTAGGAACAGGCCAATCTTATGAAGATTTAGAACTTTTCAACAAAGAAAAATTTATTGAAAAGTTGGGGTTGTAAAGATAACCAATAATCATAAAAACCCTTTCTTCTTATCTAAAACATGCTTGGAAAATTAGGCTCTGCTTTGAAAAAAACATTTGATAAAATAGCTGGAAGCATTTTCCTTGACAAGAAAACTATCGACTCTGTTATTAAAGATTTACAGCGCGCTCTTTTGGAAGCAGATGTTAATGTTGCTTTAGTTTCTGAATTATCTGAAAAAATAAAAAAAGCAGCTTCTGAAGAAAAAATCAAAGGCAAAGGCATAGACAGAAAAGAGCACCTCATTAAACTTTTGCATGATGAATTACTTAAGATGTTGGGAGGAGAAAAAAAAGAGCTAAATTTATCAGGAAAAAAACAGATAAAAATTATGTTTTTAGGATTATATGGATGCGGAAAAACAACAACAATTTCAAAATTAGCTTTATATTATAGTAAAAGAGGAAAAAATCCATGCATGATTGGATTGGATGTTCATCGCCCAGCTGCCCCCGAGCAGCTTGAGCAGCTTGGAAAAAAAATAAAAATTCCAACTTTTATTGACAAAAAAGAAAAAAATCCTATGCAGATTTATAAAAAATATGATGAAGAAATTAAAAAATATGATCTAATCTTGATAGATACAGCAGGAAGGCATTCTTTAGATAAATCTTTAATAGATGAAATTAAAAAACTTGCTAAAGAAATTTCTCCAGATTATGTAATTTTAGTCATGCCAGCAGACATAGGACAAGCTGCAAAATCTCAAGCTCAAGAATTTCAAAAAGCTCTGAAAATTAATGGTGTAATAATAACAAGAATGGACTCTACAGCTAAAGGTGGTGGAGCTTTAACATCATGTAATGAAGTTAATGCACCAGTATATTTCATAGGAACAGGAGAAAAATCTCAAGATATAGAAATTTTCAGTCCTTCTTCGTTTATAAGCAGAATTCTTGGTTTAGGAGATCTCGAATCTCTTATCGAAAAAGTGAAAACTGCTACATCTTTAGATGAAAAAAGGCAAAAAAAATTGCAGAAAAAACTTGAAGAAGGCAAATTTTCTCTTAGAGATTTGCAAGAACAACTCAAATCAATGTCAAATCTTGGGCCAATAAGTAAAATAGCAGAAATGATTCCTGGTTTAGGAAGCTTAGGAGGAAAAATACCAACAGAACTTCTTGGAGCACAAGAAGACAAGTTAAAAAAATTCCAGAATTGTATAGACAGCATGACAGAAGAGGAAATTGAAAATCCAGAAATTCTTGAGAAACAAACTTCAAGAATATCGAGAATAGCAAAAGGAAGTGGAACTTCTACAACAGACATCCGCCAATTAATTAAGCAGTATAAAATGCTGCAGGAATTCAGCAAAGGAGGAATGCCTGAAGATTTAAGCCAGGGGCTTTCGCAAAAACAGCTTCAAAAATTAGCCAAAAAATTCGGAAGAAAAATAAGATTATAAAATTATTTTTTTCTATAAGTATTCCAGCAAACACCTATTTCTTCACAATAATATGCTGGGATAATCTCTTTTATCGGATGTTCTATAACAGGACCACCAAACCCCTCTCTAAATCCGCATCTACTAATTACTCTTCCATCACCAACATATTTAGCAGCATGTGTGTATCCAGTGATATCAGGATCAGCACCATAATAAGCAATAATATCTCCTGTTTTCAGTTGCTTATCAAGAAATTGCTCATATCCTTGATGATGTAAAATTCTGCAAAATTCCCATCTATCTAAATTTCTTTCCAAATCTAAAACAAAACCAAAACAATTTTGCCCTTCTTTCGGAGGCCCAAGTAAAGAAAATTCTTCTGGAAGAAATCGTGAAAATTTTTCATATTGTTCTGGATCCCAAAATCTTGAGTCACTAAAAACAGCAAATTTTATTTCTGGAGGGCTTGATAATTTTGGGAGGATAGATAATCTTAAGCCTCCTGTTGTTTTCATACCGACAGATGGTTTAAATTCTTTCCTTAGTCTTTCTAATAATGATAACATTGTATTCTCAAAATCTTGAAAAATCAAACATTTATAAATAAATCTGTGTTTAAAAACATATGATGAAAAAACAAATCATTGCAAGAGGGGCAGAAGCCATCTTAATAAAGGAAAATGATTTTTTGATTAAAGACAGAATCAAAAAAGGCTATAGACTTTCTTGTCTTGACGAGAAATTAAGAAAATCCCGCACAAAATCAGAAGCAAAACTTCTTGAAAAATCTTCAAACCTTATAGCAGTTCCAGAAATTTTAGAGAATGATGGAAAAGAAAAAATAAAAATGCAGTTTATTAAAGGCAAAAGATTAAGTGATTATCTTGATTTTTTAACAAATCCTGAAAAAATCTGTCAAGAAATAGGTAAATCTATAGCAAAGCTTCATGATGCAGATATTATTCATGGAGATTTAACAACCTCGAATATGATTTTATCTGAAAAAGATAATAAAGTTTTTTTTATAGATTTTGGTTTATCTTTTATAAGCAAAAGGATAGAAGATAAAGCAGTCGATATCCACTTATTAAAACAAGCTCTTGAAGCAAAACATTTTTCTAAATGGAAAAAACTTTTTAATGTTATTTTAAAAAATTATAACCCTGAAAACAAAGCAAAAATTCTTCAGCAATTGAAAAAAGTTGAATCAAGAGGCAGATATAAGAAAACCTTATAAATCATTTAAAACTTTTAATTCTGCAGCCCCGTTGTGTAGCGGTCAAGCATACAGCCCTTTGGAGAATCTTCAATGAAGATTAAGCGAAAGAAACCTTTGGTGTCTTCGCAGAGAAAGGCTGTGACCCAGGTTCGAATCCTGGCGGGGCTATTTCAGAAATTTAATTATAATAAATAATCATAATCTTTTTAAATCATTAAAATCAGATATAAACATGCCAAGGACAAAAAAAACAGCCGAGAAAGAAAAAATAACAGAAGTAAAAAAACCAGAAGAAAGAGATAGTAAAAAACCATTGTGGTTGAAATATGACGAAAAAGAAATCGATGCTGTTATCCTCAGGCTTGGAAAACAGGGCTTGACTTCTGAAAAAATAGGGCTTGTTCTAAGAGATAGTTATGGAATTCCTTCTTCTAAAATTTTAGGAAAGAAAATAGGAAAAATTTTAAAAAACAACAATATATATAAAAATAGCGAGCTTGAAAATCTCAAGAAAAAACTGGAAAAAATTAAAAAGCACTTTGAGAAAAATAAGCAAGATCAAAGGGCAAGAATGGCTTTATCAATAATCTCTGCAAGAATAAGAAAAATTGAACAATATCAAGAAAGAAAAAATAAAAAACAATAATAATCAGTGAAGAAAAATCAGATAAATTTAAGAATAAAAATATAAAGCAAGTTTTAAAATAATAAACAATAATCAACCTTAAAAGAGGTTAAAATGTTAAAGAAAATAGGTGAGCTGACTGAAAAATTTTTAAAAGAATCTGCAAATAAAAAGATATTGGTTATCAGCCATCATGATACAGATGGTATAACCTCTGCTGCAATTTTTGCTTCTGCTTTGCAGAGACTTGACAAAGACTTCTCAATAAAAGTATTAAAAAATCTTGAAAAAGAATATATTGAAAAAATTCCTAAAGAGCCCATTTTAGTTTTTCTTGATTTGGGCTCAGCAAGCATAAATCTTTTAGAAAAATTAAAAAATGAAATCTATATTATTGACCATCATGAAATTCCAAGAAATTCTGAAAAGATAAATATAATCAATCCTCACTTGTATGGCGAAGAAGATTTATCTGGCTCCTGTTTGACTTATTTATTTGTTAAAGAGATAGATAAAGAAAATAAAGATTTAGCCAATCTTGCGATTATAGGAATGGTTGGAGATCTTCTTGAAAAAAATATAGGAAAAATAGGCAATATAATAGTTAATGATGCTGAAATGATAATCAAAAAAGGTCTTTTATTATATCCTGCAACAAGGCCTTTAAATAAAGCTTTAGAATTCAGTTCAAGCATAATTATTCCAGGAGTTACAGGCTCTTCTACTGGCGCAATAAATCTTCTAAGAGAAACAGGAATAGGAATAACAGACAAAGGATATAAAAGTTTAATAGAGCTTGATGAAGATGAAATGTCTAAATTAATCACCTCTGTCTTGTTAAGAAAAGGAGGAGAGGATATAGATAATTTTATAGGAAATATTTATCTTGTGAAATTTTTTAATAGGCTAGAGGATGCAAGAGAATTAAGCGCAACAATAAACGCCTGCTCAAGATTAGAAAGAAGCTCTACAGCACTTTCTTTGTGTATGGGGAGCAAAGAAGCAAGAAAAAAAGCTGAAAAAATATATGCATCTTACAAACAGCACTTGATAGCAGGATTGAATTTTATCTCAAACTCTAAAAAAATTGAAGGAGATAATTATGTTATAATAAATGCAAAAAGCAATATTAAAGATACGATAATAGGCACTCTTGCATCTATACTATCGATGTCTTCCATATATAAAGATGGAACAACCATCGTAACAATGGCTCGCAATAAGGATAAAATCAAAGTTTCTGCGAGAATTTCAGGCAGAAATGGAAACAGCAAGAATATCAGAGAGATTTTAGATTCTGTTATAGGAGAAATTGGAGGAGAAAGCGGAGGCCATGCTTTAGCTGCAGGATGTGTTATTTCTTTAAAAAAAGAGCGCGAATTTATAGAAACTCTAAAGAAAAAGCTCGAATTTGAATTAGTGAAGATCTAACCTGGCATATAAAAGGAAAAGTTTATAAGAAGAGCTCTTTCCATTTTATTATGAGAGATAAGCTAAATAAAGGGAAGTTATTAGAAAATTTTAAGGGAAAGTTTGATATCTCAGAAATCAGAAGATTTCTGATGACTTTCAAAAATCAAAAGATTTTTGAAGAAGAAAACGGGAGTAATTTTAAGGGAAAGTTTGATAAAGAAAACCGGAGGTTGTCTTTATTATGAAAGGAAGATTTGTTAAAGTAAGATGCAGCAAATGTCAAAATGAACAAATTATATTTGGCAAAGCATCTTCTCCTGTAAAATGCTTAATTTGCGAAACAATACTTGCAGAGCCAAGTGGCGGAAAAGCAAAAATTAAAGCAAGAATATTAGAAGTATTGAATTAATCTTAAAAAATTAAATGAAAACTTTAGAAGAAGGAGATGTTGTCTTATGCACAGTAGATAAGATAGTTGGTACTGCTGTTTTTGTAAAAATAGAGGATAATGGAACAGGCACTATAATAACATCTGAAATTGCTCCAGGAAGAATTCGCAATCTGAGAGATTATGTTGTTCCAAATAAAAAAATTGTCTGTAAGGTTTTAAGAATAGATAAATCAGGACATGCTGATTTAAGTTTAAGAAGAGTAACCGCAAAAGAAAAAAAGGAAACAATAGACTATTATCAAAAAGAAAAAAATTTAGCTACTACTTTAAAGACAATCCTAAAAGAAAAAGCAGATGACATTATAAAAAAAATTAAATCGAAATCTTCAATTGCTGATTTCTTTGAACAGGCAAAATCCTCTCCTGAAATTCTTGATAAATTAATGAATAAAGAAGAAGCTGAGAAACTGCTTAAGATATTAAAAGAAAAAAAAGAAAAACAAGTTGTTGTTAAGAAAAAATTTTCTTTGAACAGCGAAGCTGGAGATGGCATAACAATAATTAAAAAAATTCTTCCAGGAGAAGCAACATATATAGCAGCTGGAAAATTTACTATTTCAATAAAGGATAAAGACTATAAAGAAGCTAATCGAAAAATGGAGCAGATTTTCCAAGATATAGAAAAAAAATCTAAACAGTTTAACTGCAAATTTTCTGTTGAAAAATGAAACTTATGAAATGTGAAAAATGCAGAAGCTATACCTTAAAAAAAGAGCACTGCAAACATCCAACAAAATCAGCTGGTTATAAATTTATAAAACCAAATAACCAGAAATAATCAAAACAATTTTTCTTGTTTTTCTTTCAGCATAGCCTCGCCATAAACTCCATCATAACCTGGCTTGACTTTTATATTTGCTATTCTGTTGTCAATTATTAACTGAACTAACTGCTCATCTTCTCTCAATGCCCTAGCAAGTTCTTGTTTATCTGCATGAAGCAAGATATTAAACTCATTTTGAAATTTCTCAATCAAAGAATTATAAACTTGCCATGTTTTTCTGCTAGCAAGAGTAGAAGCTTTTGCCAAAGCAATTAACTCATGCAAAGGCAGAAGTTTATAAAATGGTTTTTTTCTTGGATGGAAATAAGTTTCTTGATTAGATAATTTTTCAACTCTGTTTTCAACACCAATTGTTAGTTGTTTCTTGCAAACAGGACAAATTCCTTTAAGCTTAGAAGTTTCTTGAGGTGAACAAGAAAAACCACAATTTCTATGTCCATCAAAATGATATTTTCCATAAGCTGGCTCTGTTTCAATAGTTGCTTTAAATGAATTTTCTTGAATCTGTTTTAAAATATTTTCATAACTTAATTTTCCTGTAAAAATTGTTGCTTCTCTGCCTATACGCCAAGGCCAAAATGAATGGCTGTCTGAAAAACTAATAATACTTTTGTCATTTAGTTCTTTTATTTTCCAATTCATTTCAGGATCAGAAGACATGCCAGTTTCTATTGCATGTATATTTTTTGCTTTGTCTTGAAAACACTCTTTTAAAGAATCAAATCCGCTCATGCTTCCAAAAATTCCAAACCAAGGAGTCCATGCATGTGCAGGAATTATTTCTATATCTTTAGAAATAGATTGCATCGCATCAATTAATTCTATACTGGAAAAACCAAATATTGGTCTGCCATCATAATCAAGCCTTCCTCTGCTTGAAAGAAATTTTATTATCTGCTCAACAACTTCTCTAGAAGGAGCTAAAATAACATAGTGTATTCTGCGACCTTTTCCGTCTTGAGAATACATCAAAGAAATTTCAGTCTGCCATAAGAAAGGAAAATTTGTTTTTGTATATAGCAAGCCATCTCTTTCTTCAAGAGCCTCAAGTTCTTTAAACCAAGAAGGATGTTGGAAATCTCCTGTTCCTAATAAATTTAAGCCTTTAATTTTCGCATATTTTTCTAAATTCTCAATTGTTATATTTTTACTTGTTGCTCTTGAGAATCTTGAATGTATATGCAAATCTGAAATAATCTCTGATTTTTCAGAGTCTGAAAATTTATCAGAATTTTCTGAATCAGAAATAATCTCTTGCTCTTTATTATTTTTAAATTCCTTCTCTTTTTCTTGCTCTTTTTCCTCATTTTTATCAGCCATTTTTCAAAAAGAAAAGCAAGATTAATAAAGATTATTATACTTGAGTTAGCAAGCTCCCATAGTTAAACTGGATATAACTCAACCTTGCGGAAAATTGTAAAAAGGTTGTATTCGAGGTTCAAATCCTCGTGGGGGCGTGTTACCTAAGGTTAAACTTAGCATAACTTTGTGTGTAAAAATAAGCTAAAATTCTATCAAAATTGGTTAAACGCTTCCGTAAGAGCGTTTAACTGCTATTTTATAAAAGTGTAACTATATAATAGTAATTTTGTGAAGATTTAAATAACCTCTAATGCTTTAGAATGAATGGCTACAATACAATTAGATGATAAAACCGGAACATTAACTATTTGGAGTTATAATGGGTATTCTAGAGATAAAGATTCTTCTAGCTTGGGTTTAACTTCTTATCCCACAGAATTAAATTTTTATAGAGATGGAAGCAACCATGCTTATATTAATGGAAAAGTATCCTATGAAGGCGATTGTAAAAATAGCCTAATAATCTCGCCTTATAAAAATCATCATCTTTTTAATGTAAAAGATGCTTTTATTTTTGTAGGAAATTCTTTTGTTGAGGTTTCCCCAATATTTGATACATCAAACATAATTAATAAGGGGAGAAGGATACTTAATAATATACAAATAATCTACCATGTTCCAATGTCAGTTCATGATAGAGAAACCATAGTTGAAAAAGATGCTGAACAGATAAGAGAATTAGTAAGAGAAAAATATGGAACTGATATAAGATCTGTTTCTTCGATTCATTCCAGATTTAGAAATGGAGGCGTATATTATTTAGAAGATAAAAGAGGAGAGAGATATGTTTTTAAACATAAAGGAAAAATACAAGAACGTGCAGAATTATTATCTACAATTGCAAATGAGAATCCACGTTTTTTTCCGAGAGCTATTCGAAGAATTGATGAAGCAGGGTATACCACCGAGATAGACGGAAGATTTTATGGATTAGATTTTTTTATAGAAGGAGAGACTAAAGGAAGAGATATGCCTTATTTTTTTATCCTTGGGGAGTTTATACAAAGATTACATCAACATTTAGATTCTTATTCTAAAAAACATAAAAATTTGGAGCAAGTACTCACATCAGAAGATTTATTCTTAAATGAAAGTAGCATGACCTCAGTCTACCTTGACTTATTAATGCGCGGCACAGAATATGATTGCTTATTGTTTCAATTAGAAAGAATGGTAGATGATAGCTTAATTTCAAGAATTAGAAAACTCTCAAAACAGCTAATTCATAGGGATTTAAACCAATCAAATATCTTATGGGCAAATGAAGGTGGAAGAATAATAGAATTAAAATCCTTAGGTTTTTCTGCTAGAATAAATGAATTTCCTCCCGCACTATTATTAAAAGGGAATAGAAACACTCCTAAATATTTTAAAGGAAGTTTAGCTGCCTTAGTTGAATCTTATAATCAATCTTGTGCAAATCCTCTTTCAGAAACCGAATTAGATATATTGCCTTCTCTATTGCGGTACGCTCTTATAAGATATTACGTAATCAGAACAATTAGGAGAGGTATTACAGAAGAAGGCTATTTAGAAAGATTAAAAGAGGATTTAAATAATCTTGAATAATAAAATATTATGATTAACAAAATGAATGAAGATGTTCCTTTTAGAATAAATTACCCCTTAGAAATTTTAAATAAGAATAAAAAAATTAATTTTAATAATAAGAGAGAAAGAGAAACACTTTTTAGAAGGAGTCTGTTTTATTACAAATATAACGGATCGAAAAATAAAATTTTAGAAAAAAGGTATAAAATTTATTTTCTACTCGTTAGTAAGGTAATGGATTTTATAACTAAAAAATATCCGTATTTAGAAATATTCAATGTATCTATATTTGGATCATCTTTATATTCAAAAAAACCCAAAGATTTCGATTTTTTAGTAATTGTAAAAGGAAATGTTTTTTTATTGGAAGAAACAAGAATTAAATTAGATGACAAAAAAGGTTCTGAATATTCCATAGGAATATCGGTTAAAGGAATCGATAACCTTTCTTTTGGAATTTTTGACCTTAAGTGCAAGACTCCTTTTAATAATCAAGCTCAGATAATTAATAGGACTAGTATTTCTCTGTATAGAAGACATATCCCTCTTACAGGATATGATTTTATAGAAAATAAAGAAATTTTTATGAATAATATTTATGCTCAAGTATCAGACTTATTAAGCAATACCTACAATCTTTATTATCTAAAAAAAGAGAGATTATTCTTAACTGATAATCAAAGAGCCAAAAAAATTCTATCAAGACTTTATGAAGCTGTTTCTTACCTTGGATTTTTAGAAAACGATTTTGAGTTAATTAATTTAAAAAAAGAGATATACTTACATTATAATAAAAATACGTCCTTCTCAAAGAGCAAAAAGATATTCGATAAATTTAAAATTTTTTATATAAATAAAAGTAAAGGACTAAGGATAAGTATTTCCAGAGAAATTTCCTTTGACAGAGATAAAAACAAATTTCAAGATATATTCAATAAAACAAAAGAACTTCTATCCAAAAAAAGAATCGGACAATTTCTCCCTGTAATGGCAAAAATTATAGACAATAAAGGGAAGACTATTGCATTTTCTAAAAGAATAAAACAAAGTAAGAATGTAAACGGATTCCAAATACCAATTCATGCGGAAATATGCGCAATTAATAAAGCTAAATCAAAAAATAAAACTAATTGGAATGATTATTCTTTGTATTGTTCACTTGAACCATGTGGTGCCTGCTCAAAGATTATCTCTGAATTAGGAATAAAGAAGGTTGTTTATTGTTTAGCAGATCCTTTACTCTCTTATTATGGTAGAAAAACAGAATATTATTCTAATAAAAACATTTTGTTTTATAAACACAATACCCCAGAATTAATAGCAAAGTTCCAAAATGTCTTTTTGAGATTATACAAAAGAGAAGACATCCAAAAGAAAGGTATTAAAATTTTGGAAGTTTTAACAAATAAAGAATTGAGGGAAAACATTTCTGAAAGATTAGAAGATTATTGGAAAATTATTGGATTGCCTTGGAGATGGATTAATCCAATTTTAAAAATCTTAACAAAACATAGTCAGAATGAAGATTTGGCTATAAATAAAGTAAGAACAAAATTCCCTTCTATTACAAATATGGATAGTTTAGATTGTACAAGAAAACTCGTTGAATGGAGGGAGAAAAAAGTTAAAAATCTTTCAAAAAAATTAAATAAATATATTGTTGGTGAGATTATTGCAGATATTGGGGGTAGAAATGATGATTTTGTAAAACAGTTAATCAGTATAAACAAATCAATTAAAAATGCTTATATTACAGATATAGATTTATTTTCTGTAGAATCAAAGAATCATAAAATCGATTTTATTGTTCAACAATCAAATACCAAATTACCTTTTATCAAAAACAGCGTAGACACAATTATATTGTCTATGGTTCTCCATCATCTTAAAAGCACACACCAAAAAAATCTAATAAAAAATGCTATTTCTTCTCTAATAAAAAACGGGAGAATAGTTTTAATTGAAGATAGTTATCCTATTTCAAGTAACCCAAAAAATCTTAGTAGGAACATTAATACTTTTTTGAATTTCAATAAAGATGAAAAACAAAAAATACTTTCTTTTTATGATTGGTTTGGTAATAGACTCATGAGAAATAGGGATGAAACTCCTTTGTTTTATAATTATAAAACTATGGAAGAATGGAAAGAGCTTTTTGAACATTTTGGAGTAAGGCAAATAAAAGCAGAATTTATAGGGGATATTGAACCAGAAAATTTTTGTTTCTTCCCGCCAAAAGCTATATTAATTTTTGAAAAATAAAAGATATTAATAATTAGAATTATTATATCTGAGTTTAATAGGGATATGGTTGTTATCATTCCAAATTTTTAATCTCCAGTTTTTGAATTTTTCTGCCCAATAAACTGAATTTAATCCAGCCTCTGATTGTCTAAACCTTATTAAATTCTTAAGGCCTAATTCTAATAAGTATGAAAGAATTATTCTATTAGTAACACCATGAGCGATTATTAAAACAACTTTATTTTCATTAGGACTATTTGTTAATCTTTTAAGAAAAGAAATAAGTCGTATATAATGTCCCTTTTCTTCTTTGTTCCATTTATCCTTGCTTTTTATCAAAAATTCTGATGTAAATTCATTGAGAGCTTTTTCAATTTGTGGTTTGATCCCTATATTTTTTGAAACAATGTTGGCTGTTTGTTTTGCTCGAATCATATCACTACAATAAAACGCTCTGATATCCTCTTTTTTTAATCTCTTAGAAAGATATTCTGCTTGTTTAATACCTCTCTTTGTTATAGTCGGATCTTCGCCAATAGAGTCCTTTTCCGTGTGTCTAATAAAGATTATTTCCATAATTAAACAATGAGATCCATATTTAAAAATCTTAACTTTCAACTCCTGGGAGCACTTAACTATTACGCTAACATTAACCTTAAGTTAAACGCTCCCCGAGAGCGTCATTTTAAGCATTTTTACAAAAATTGTTAAAAAACCTTAACTAAAAACATGAAAAAATCTTATCGTCGACAAGATATCATTTTAACTCGTGAGATTATTAACCTAAGGTTAATTATCTCGTGGGGGCATTAATCCTTAGAACACAAAATTCTAACTTTTGAAGATTTTTACATTAGTTTTATTAGTTTTCTCCAGCTCTTGAAGTATTTCTTTTCTAACCTCTTTGTCAAGAGCTTCAGGAGGAAAAACTCCTTTTTTTGTTATTTTTGGAATTGCCATCACAAATAATTTTGCAGAAAGCGCAGTAGGATAAGAAATGAAGTTGGCTCCCAAACCCATTTTTTCAATTTCTCTCTGCCTAGGAAAAACAACAGAATATTTAATTTTTTTATTTTTTCCTTTAATTTTTCCAAGTGCCTCAACTGATATGGCAAAAATAGAATTTGGAAATTTTCTCTCATAACCTGGCGGGGAGTCAGGCAGTACAGCAGATAAAACTTCTACTGGGCTTATTTCAAACTCTCTAACTTTAATCTTCTTGTTAGATGCTAATCCAAGCTCAACTAAAAACCTAGAAACATTAATGTTGTTATCATGAATTTTCACATCTATGTTTTTTGTTTTTATATAAAATGGAATGCTTCCGACTTCATCCTGACAGAATAAGGCCACTTTCTTTTTCCCAATCGGTTTAGGAAATTCATATTCTTCTTCATCTGTAAAGGGCTCTACTACTTTAAATTTTTTATCGTAATAAACAAGAGGTTTTGTAGCTAACTCATCTAAAAGCCAGTCTTTATTCCATGAAAAAAATACTTCTTTGCTTCCTGTGTCTTCAACCATTCTAATCTTAATATAATCAACTTCATCCAATTTAGATGCGCATTCTGCAGCAAGTAAATTATCTAATCCAGGAGCAACTCCAGACTCTATCAACCCCATAATATCTGCTTCCTCAAAACTTTTATCAAAATCAAGCTGTTCCATTTTATATGGTACTTTTGCTTTAGGATTCTTATCAATATCCCAGTAAGAAGCCATGTCAAGATAATTCACTCTTGCTTTCAAACAGGCTTCCATTATTTCAAGATTAAATTTTGGCAAAGCTGCATTTACAACAACATCTGGCTTAACTTTTTTTAGAAATTTCAAGAATTTGGATTTTTCTAAAAAATTTAGATATTTCAAAGTAATTTTTTTATGATGAACTTTAAAACTAAATTTTATATCGCCACAAATAATTTTCTCAACTTGTTCTTCTTTAGCCAAAAGTTTTGCAAGAACAGAGCCTACTGCTCCAAAACCTAAAATCACCACTTTCATATTCAAGAAAGTTTTTTTGTATTTTTATATCTTTCTAATATTTCCTTTTTTCCTTATCCTTTAATTTTGTTTTTATTTTTAGAAACAAGATTAGTGATAGTTGCGTCTAAAATTCTAATAAGTGCTTCTTTGCTGTTAAATGCATTATGAGTAGTGAAAACAACATTATCTCTCCTGAATATTTTATGATTTCTTACTATCTGCCTCCATTTTTCAATATTTCCTTCTTCATATAAAAGCTGTTTTTCTTCTTTAATCAAATCTTCTCCTTCTATTACATCTAAACCAACCCCACCTAAAATTCCTTTGTCTAATGCAAATAACAGAGCATTAGTATCTATTACCCCTCCCCTAGAAGTATTTATCAGTATCGCTCCTTTTTTAATCAGTTTTAAATTCTGTTTATTTATCAAATGATGAGTAAATTTGTTATAAGGAACATGCAGAGTTATTATATCAGAATTTCTTAATAAGTATTCTAAAGTTGAATATCTAAAGCCAATTTTCTTTGCAAGATTTCTTTTCTGCATAATATCAAAAACAAGAACATTCATCTGAAATCCTTTTGCAATTCTTGCAACATGCATTCCTATATTGCCGCCGCCAATTATCCCTATCGTCTTGCTCTTTAAATCAAATCCTGTCAGCCCTTCAATTGAAAAATCATCTTTTAATGTTCTTACATATGATTTATGAATATTTCTTGATAAAGCAAGCATCAAGCCGAAGGTGTGCTCTGCAACTGTATTCTCTCCATAAAAAGGAACATGCGTAACGATTATTCTTTTTTTTCTGCACTCTTTAATATCAATATGGTCAAATCCTGTCGAGCGCGTTGCTATAAGCTTTAGTCTAGGCAGTTTTTTTATAACCTCTTCTGTAATTTTAGAATAAATAAAAATAGAAATTGCCTCGCAATCTTTTATCGTTTCAATATTTTTCTCATCAAGGGGCTCTTCAAAAAACTTTAAGCTGTGTTTTTTTAATCTTGCAGAAAGATGTTCTTTTTCCCATGGAGCCACCTCAAAGAAAGCTATTTTCATAATCTATATTGTTACTCTATCTTTTTAAATTTTTGTTCTTAGATGATTCTTAGATGATTTTGCAAACATTTTTATATTATAAAAATAAAATATATTTATGAATAAAAAGAGAGTGCTGGTTTGCGGAGCAGGTTCTATAGGTATATTTCTCGGAGCAAAAATTTACTCAAAAAAACACGAGGTTCATCTTTTTGGCAGAAGAAAATTAAGAGCAGCAGAAAATAAAAAAGAGGAAGTCTATATAAACAACAAGAAGTTCAGATTGCCTTTGCAGTTATATAAAATGCCGAAAAAAGTTCGATATGATTTTATTTTTATTACCTCTAAATTGTATGACTTAGACTACATAATAAAATTAATAAAAAAAAGCAAATTAAAAGGCAAAACATTTGTAGGAATTCAAAATGGCATTGTGGATATTTCAAAATACAAAAAAATTTTGAAAAGAAAAATTATTCCAATTTGTATTTTTGGTGGTTTTAGAATAGAAAAAAATAATATAAAAAGTTTGCCTACTTCTGTAGGCTGGTTGACTGAATATTCCAAAGACGGAAAAGAAATAAGCAGATTTCTATCGAATTGCGGAATTAAA
>Ga0172362_10001983_pt1 | contig 17712 bp, 17 predicted proteins | sample LakKivs1_kivu2a2_FD_114534 | JGI IMG/M metagenome (GOLD analysis project Ga0172362, IMG submission 114534) | Sediment microbial communities from Lake Kivu, Rwanda - Sediment s1_kivu2a2 | ecosystem: Environmental > Aquatic > Freshwater > Lake > Sediment | place: Rwanda: Western Province, Lake...
CCACCAATTCCACCACCTGGTCTTCCACCACCACCTCCACCAATTCCACCACCTCCTCCATGTCCGCCACCACCTCCGGAACCTCTAAATTCCTCAATTTCATTACATTGCAATGAGCCTGGCATCTATAATAAATAAAGATTTTTTAATTATTTTTTTTAGAAAAAATCCATCCTTTTGTTGAACATTCCCAAATACCTATATTCCCAGTTTTATCATAAATAATTGGAGTTCCATATTTAGGATGATTTGTTTTTGGAATAACGATCACCTTATTTTCTTCATGAACAATATTTTTAATCAGCGATTCTGAATTGAGACTTACCAAAATATTATCAATAAAATTTTTTGCTGATAAAGGAAAAATCCATAAGTTTTTAGATTGTATCCAATTTCCACCATTTTTTTTGAATAATTTTGATATTTTTTTGCTCAAAATTTTTTTGTTTATGTTTAAAAAAATATTGTTATTTTCAACAAAATATTTGGAATGTATTTCAGTTTCTATCTTATCATTTTCTGAATCTTCTGATGAACTTTTAGTCTCCTCTTGGCAGTTATCTTTCTTTTCTTTTTCATCTAAATTTTCTGTATTTTCAATCATGTTTAGACTTTTGGGATCAAAATTTTTAAATAAGCAATTTGTAGATTCTTCTTCATTTAAATAATTTAGAGTATTTACATGAATGTCTTGTTTTGAAATTGTTATTTGGAAATTATTTTTATAATTATTAATGAAATTAAAATAATTTTCACAACCTATTTTTTGGAATATAAAATTCTGGAATTCATCTTTAAAACAAGATAAATCAAATTTTAGTGTAGTCATCTTTTAATAAATTATAAATGAATTTTAATTTTAGATAAAAATAATTTTCTATAATAAACATATGATTAAAGAGTGTTTACAAAACGCCTTAACCTCTGCTTTTAACCAACAGCAAGAAGGTATGAATGGAGTTTCTATGGGTGGTTCTGAAGCATTAGCTTCCTTTGTTGTTCTTATTATTTACATTATAATTATTTTGATGATTGGTAAGTTCTTATGGAATGTTGTCGCTTGCAAATTAGTTAGCATTGTTAAGCCCGCTGACTCCATCTGGCAGATCCTTGGTTTGGCAATTTTGTTCAACCTTCTCTATGCCTAAATAATAAATACTAAATAACAATTTCGTTATTTAGCGTTCTTATTTTTCTATTAATCTATCATACTTATTAATGAAATTGCCCTCAGAAGTTATACCTAAATTCATTATATCTTTAGAAAGAGATAAAGAAAGAGCACAATATCTTAAACAAGAAGTATATCCAAAAATTACTAACTATTTTAAATGTAAAGCTTTTGATGGAGAAAATGATGATCCTAATCCAATTCTTCAAGAAAATAACATTTTCATCGCAGAACATTTTATTAGTAAATGTACAGCTGGTCAATTAGGATGTTTTCTTTCTCATTTTCAGATTTGGAAATATATTTCTAACAATAATATTGAGATGGCTATTATTCTTGAAGATGATGTAAAACTTTATAAAAACTTTAACAGAGTAATTGATCTTGTTTTTGACAATTTACCTATAAAATTTGATTATGTGCAATTATTTATTCATCCTGATAAATTAAAAACTGAATATTTGAATGGAAATGAAGGAGATTTGATACCTGCTGAGGAAAATTCTGGAACAGTTGCATATCTTATAAGTTTAAGGGGTGCAAGAAGACTTATAAAACTTACACAACTTCTAAAAATTCAGGCACCAGTTGATAAGCAAATTTATTTTTATATTGAACGTCATTTTATTAAGGGATATATGGTTAAAAAACCTTTTTTAATAACTCAGGGTGAAATTATGCCAAATCGTGCAATTTATAATAATAGTTTTAAAAGTAACGTTTGGTATTCAAAACGCTTATTTCCAAATAACAAAATTGAGAAGAAATATATTAAACCTGCTGGATTTGATGAACAAGAAATTAATGACTTGGACAAAGAAATAGAAAAAAGTGGTATTACTAATATTGTCACACAAAAAGTTGCTGATGATATAAAACAAACTGAAACAACACATGTTGCTCCAAAAGAAGAAATTGTTCAGCCTACTTCAGAAGTAAAACCGATTGAAGATGTTAAACAAGTAGAAGAAGTCAATGCAGTTGAAGAAGTCAAACCAGCTGAAGATGAAAATACACCAACAATTGATCTTTCTCCAAAAATAGTTTTAAAAGAAATTGAAAAACTTAATGAAAAAAAATCTCAAGATATTGCTATAACGATATCTCCAATTGACACAATTAATGATGATGTTGATCAATTGCTTGATCTTTCATCAAAAGTAAATGAACAAAAATATGAACCTCGAATTGAATTGAAGATTGAACGTAATGAAGAGGATGATATAGTATCTGCAATTATTGGGAGATTGCGTGAAAAAGATTTTTCGTTAGATGAAACTTTATAATCTTTATATATCAATAATGATTGGAAATGATAAAAGAATTTTGAAGAAAACTCTTTTAATCTTTATTACCGGTATGAGTTATTATTTATACCGATTGGCTATGATTCCAAATTGTCTTTTTAGAATTGATAGCGAAAGATTCGAGAGATTTTGTGTAGGAGCTATTCCGGAAGGATTAATTGGACCTTTAAGAAGTGTTTATTTAGCTTTCAAGTATCGTGGAATGAAAGAAGGAATAGCCACATTCCAAAATCTATTCCTTTCACTAGATAATCCCATAATTATTTTTTCATCTCTTACCCTTATTACCTCCCTTTTTATTTGAAAAATCATTCATTGCTGAAAATTCATTAATAGCAATTTGATTTAAATTAATTAATGTTACTGTTGCTAATCCAATCGTTTTTCCTATGGGATAGTTTAAATTATATATTGAACCACCAGTTTGATTTTTGTGAAAATGTTTTGAACAGATAACTTCATTTTCTTTCAGATCTTTCTTACACATTTTTCCACATTTTTTTAAAAAAGGACAACCTGTCATAAAATAAAATAACATTTTATTTTACAAAAAAATTAAATAACAAAATACTTTTCACCATCAGAAATCAGGTTAACTATAGTTCCTAATTTTTCCAGGACTAATTCTTCATCCAAAACAACATCTTCATCTTTTTCAAATTTAATTTTCCATGATTTATCTGAGGTGTTAACAATTGTTAATTTCTTTCCAATTATTTCTGATGTTGGTGTTTTAAGTTGTAAGACTGAATCCTCAGATTCCCTTAGAAAAATATATAACTCCTTTTTCAATTCCAGAAGAGTTTCTATCTCAATCTTATTGTCCGAAACAATCAAATAATTTTGATTTTTACTTATTAATGCTAATATCTCCTCACCGGAAAATGATTTCCCAGGTTCACCCTGTTCTCCTTGTTCTCCTTGTTCTCCTTGTTCTCCCTTTTCACCCCGTTCTCCCTTTTCACCTTGTTCACCCTTTTCACCCCGTTCTCCCTGTCCACCCTTTTCTCCCTTTTCTCCCTTTTCTCCCTTTTCACCCCGTTCACCTTGTTCACCTTGTTCACCCTTCTCACCAGTTTTTTTATCAGTGTTTTCAAGAATGATTGACTTGATATCTTCATAAGTTGTTCCATTTACATTTAATTTTTCAATGTTTTTCATAGCTTCCTCAAGACTAGATAGCTTTGCATCAACTGTTTTTGCAACAGTCGCAGAAAAACTTCTTTTAAATTCTTCTAAATCAAGAAATTGTTGCAAAATAAATTTATATAATTCTTGTTCTTTTCTTTTAATTTTTTTAAGTTCATCATCAAAATTAGCTTTCGTTACTAAATCCATCTTAAATTATAAAAATAGATTTTTTAAATGTACTAAACGAAAGCTTAAAGCTTTTCCAAGAAATAGGTATTATATGGAATATAAATGGCTATTGTTAGCTCTGGGTATCCTCTTAATTCTACTTTTTGTTTATAAAAATCGTCACCGTATTCTCGGTTTTTTTGGAATAAAAAGTAAAAAAGAGCCTGCCTTAGTTGAGCAACCTCCTAATAATATTCCTTCTCCTCCACTTCAAGATGAACATATTCCCCCTTCTCAAGAATATGTCGTTCTCAATATAGCTTCAAGTCCAGAAGAAGGAAAAGAAATGGAAATCGGAGATCTATACATACAATTACATGATGATATTTGTCCAAGAACTTGTGAAAATTTTCGTTCGCTTTCCAAAATTGAGTATAAAGGATGTATAATTCACCGAATGATTCCTGGATTTATGCTTCAAACTGGTGATTATGAAAAATCAAATGGAACCGGAGGTGAATCAGTTTTTGGTCCAAAGTTTCCTGATGAAAATTTTATTCTCAAACATAATAAGAGAGGTATTGTAGCAATGGCTAATTCAGGTCCTAATACTAATGGATCGCAATTTTATGTTACATTTGAAGCTACCCCTCATCTTGATGGAAAACATGTAGTTTTTGGAGAAGTTGTTAAAGGATTTGATGTTCTAGATATAATTGAAAAAATGCCAACAAGAGCAACAGATGAGCCAGTTCAACCATTGTATATAAAAGGAACTAGAATTACTAATCGGTTAAATTAAATTCTATTTTTGGAATTCCAAAAATAGGAATTAGTATGCAATTTTTTGTTCATGAAAATATTTAACATTTTTCATTTTATAATGTAAATTAACTACTTGGTTGATAAAAAAAACCGATAAAAAAATAATAACAGGCCAACTTTTTTCAGTCAATAATAAGTTATAAATTATAAGCATTGGTAGGGCAATTACTTTAACCCACAAAAAATATAATGAAAAACATAACGATCTTTTTGTTCGAATTGTTTTCAATGTTTCACTGAGATGTCCTATCGCTATAACCCCTGCTCCAAAATATCCAAATATTGTTACTTCATCAATCATATACAATTTAATTATAATTTTTTTCTAAAGATGTTTGAAATAATTTCTCCATTCTCCCTTAGTTCCTCCATCATATCTTCCGGCAAAACCATCATCAACCATCTTATCATTTAAACAACCAGTACTGTCATGTATTTCGACAAGAAGTCTTCCATATTTATCAAAATCAAAACATTTGATTAGTAGAATTGAATTGGAATCGGCACAAATTTTTCTTATTTCATTACGTGTAATTTCTAAACTGATATTTCCTTTCGTAATCATATTTATCAAATGTTTCCTCGCCATTTTTCCCGCAATTTTCTCCATCTCATCATGGGATTTTAATTCTGGAGTATCCAAACCATTCAATCGACAATTCATCCGATAATATTGATCGTCGACTTTGACAGTAATTGTAATAGTATCACCATCATAAACATCGAGTACTTTTGCTAAAAATTCACGTCCTTTGAATGAAAACTCTGGTGTGTTATCATAAGTATTGCCTGCTAATTTTTCGGCTTTTTGTTCAATTTTTGACTTAAATAAAAACATGTTTGTACTTATTTAAGGTAGAATAATTTTATTTCATTTTTTATTCTTTTTGTCCATAAAACTCATTTTCTCCAAAACGGCGCAAACGATAAATATGATTATTATCAGTTTTATATAGTTTTATAATATCATCATCATTCTCCACAACAAAACCTATTTTTTCGTATTTTTCACAATGAGATGATAAAATATCCCACATAATCTTACGTTTTTCTTTTTCAATCATGTAATTTGGACAATCCATAATATAAATAAGACCTTCTGTATTTAAAAATAAAAGAAATGAAAGCAATTGTTTTTGTTCTTCTGGAAGATTTTTTACCTGAAGATCCATGTAATTAGTTAAACCCAATCGGTTAAGATGCTGAAAAAAATTATGATTTTCCCCAAGATCCCTGAATATTATAAATTCCCTGAGTGTCCCATTAAATTTTGGACTTATACTTTCTGGTTTGTAAACAATATCATATTTTAAAAAGGATCTATCCTTTGGTTTTTCATCAGGGCAAACTAATCCAGTCAAACTCTTCAAAAAAAGAGATTTGCCAAAACCACGATCGCCATGAACAAAATTAATTGATCCAGTTTCTAAACTGAAACTCTTAAAATAGAATTTTTTTGAATTCATAGAATAATAAAACATAGGGAAATCATAACTTGCATCTTCTTTATCCTCAAATGATTGGTAACTAACAATGGAATTAGACTCCATATTTCCTTATTATTATTCTACACTTATTATTTTAAATTCTAAAAAAATAAAATCCCTTTTTCTTTCCTAAACCTTCAAATTGGAAAAAAATGGATGTCTCAATGCCTCACTCGCACTTATTCTTTTAGTCGGATTTATATTTAACATTTTTTTCAAAAGATCAACCCCTCTTCTTTTTTCATCATAATTTACCATAATTTCATCAGAATTATTTCTCTGAAAAAAAATATCGTAATCAGCTTCTTCTCTTTCATTCTTCAAAAATTCAAACTGCAGTGTTATATTCATTTCATTTAAAAAATCAGTGAATTTTTTATGACCTACCAAATTATAAATATTTTCCAAAATAACTATATCCTCATCCGGTTTCCAAAAAGGAAACTTTAAAAAAAACATCTCCGCAAAAATTATTCCTGTTGCCCACATATCCACCCCATAATCAAATCCTTTCAAATTCAAAAGCTGTTCCGGTGATTTAAAATTTCTTGTCCCAATCTTATTACAAAATTTTCTAAATGGTATATAAAAATCACTTATTCCAAAATCAATTATGTAAAATTCCGAACATGACTTTACCAGAATATTTCCCGGTTTTAAATCACGATGAATAATTCCCTTAGCATGTAATTTATCTAAGGTTTGCAAAAATTTATACATAAATACCTTTATCTCAATCAAAGTAAAATTATAAAATATCTGTCGTGATGGCTGACACTCATAATATGGAAAAACCAAATAAAAATTATCTTCGTTCTTGAAAAAATCCAAAATCTTTATTACTCTCTGTATCCCCCTTGTTAATTTCAAAATATTAACCTCCCTTATCAGCTTATTCATATTCGTCGTCTTCAACTCCTTAATAATTACTTGCTCATTTGTATCCTTATTTATCCCTCGATAAACAACAGAAGATCCACCTTTTCCAATGATCTCTTCTGCTACATAATTAGTTGAAGTATTATTTGCCTCCTCAATAAAATTTTTATGAAATATTATATTTGCGTTTAATTTACTAGAGGCAAATTTATATTTATTGTCCTTTGGCAATATAAATTTTTCTTTTTCATCTATTTCAAATGTAAAACTCATATTCTTAATTAATATATTTTGCTTTTACTTTTAACCCAAATAAATTCAACTAAAAAAATTGATTTAAAAATTACTGACACAACTTATTTAGACACTACCCCCCCCACTTAATTAAACAATGAGTGTTATTATTCCAAAAGAACGTCATGAATTTGAACTTATTCATCAATTTCCATATCGTCTCGATGATTTTCAGATGAATGGATGCTGGGCAATTCAAAATGAAAAAAATGTTCTGATTACTGCCCACACCGCAGCGGGTAAAACGACTATTGCTGAATATGCTATCGCACTTTCTCAAGTTTTGGGAAAGAAAGTGCTATATACTAGCCCTATTAAAACTCTTTCTAACCAGAAATTTTTCGATTTCAAAAGAACCTTTGGAGAAGTCGGTATTCTCACCGGTGATATCAAGTTAAACCCTGAAGCCAATATTCTCATTCTAACCACCGAAATCTTACGTAATAAATTAGACTTCGAAGCAGAAGAATTCACAAATATCCACTGTGTTATTTTTGATGAAGTTCATTATTTTAACGACCCTGAACGCGGATTTGTTTGGGAAGAATGTATTACTAAACTCCCAAAACATATCTTACTTGTTATGCTTTCAGCTACGATTGATAAAGCCGAGGAATTTGCTCATTGGGTCGCTACCTGTCGTGAAAGAGATTGCCTCCTAATTGGAACAAACTATCGTCCAGTTCCACTAAATCATTATATCTACACTAACAAAGATATACTTATGATTAACAAACACAAAATAGGAGTTCAACATCCAAAAATTGACGAAGGATATTCCTTTTATGCAAAGGAAAAAATGACTTCTAATCGTTTGATTGGTTTGACTGATTATCTACGTGGAAAGGGACTTTTTCCAGCGATTTGCTTTTCATTCAGTCGAAAAAAATGCTTTGAATATTGTCAAATGATGAAAAAGATCAGCGGATTGTTGTCCCCCGAAGAAACAAAAGCAATGAAACTTATTGTTCACAAAGTTTTTTCCACAAACCTGAATTATTACAAGGAAATCCCAAGTACACAGCAACTACTAGAAATGATTGAATATGGAGCATCTGTCCACCATAGTGGCCTTCTACCCATTCAAAAGGAATTAATCGAAATTTTGTTCAGCAAAGGCTTGATTAAATTTCTATTTGCGACGGAAACATTCGCAGTTGGTGTAAATATGCCGACTAAAACAGTTGTTTTCACTGAATTATCCAAACACGATGGAAAATCTGATTTTCCTCGTATTTTGAGATATGATGAGTTTATGCAAATGAGTGGTCGTGCTGGAAGAAGAGGTAAAGATACAGAAGGATTAGTTATTTATTGTCCCTTACGTGGGATAGAAGAAAAACATGAACTCCTTAGTCTACTCAGAGGACGCGCCGCGAAATTGATTTCACAATATGATGAAGGTGCAAACACTTTCCTTAGATTACTGAATTCCCCGGCATATTCCAGTACAAGCGATATGAAGAAGTTTTACGAATCGACTCTATTTGGAATGGAAGGAACAAAACACCTCAAATACCTTCAAAGAGAACTGAGAGAATTGGAAGAATCACTTGATGAATTTGAATTCTCTGATAAAAATTTGGAGGAAATGGTGGAAAAATTGGAAAAAGAGAGGGAAATTTCGCGAGGAAAGACTTTGCAGAGATTGGAGAAACAATTGAGTGATTTGGAAAAAGAAAATCCTGATTTTTTTAAAATAAGGAAGGAAAAATCACAATTATTGCACAATATCGACTTTCTCACTGATTCCATCAAAAATCAGGAAAATGCCCTCGAAATTCAGTTGACCCAAATGACGAAATTTCACTCCAAACTGGGACTAGTTCAAGAAGTAGATGGAAATGTTGTGATAACTCCTTATGGAAAAATTGTTGCATCTCTTTCCAACTGTAGTGAAGTAGTTATGGGTAAAATTATCCAACAACGTATTCTTGAAAAAGTCAGCTGGAAAACTATCGGAACTATCTTGGCTTGCTTTTGCGAAGATAAGCCTGAAGAAGATGATCAGTGGACAATTGCCAAAAAAGTATTAGATAAAGAAACTATTTCTGTTCTAGATGACATTTGGTTTAAATATACGGATATTCTGAAGATTTATGAGGAAAATGAGATCAATCATCGTTTGAATATGACTTTTGGATTCATTATTCCATACATGAATTGGATTGACCGAAAACCACTTGTTGAAGTTTTGGCGTCATTCGACAATTTTGATGGAAATTTTGTAAAAAATATCTTTAAAATTAGGGATATGAGTCAGGAAATATTGAAAGTCTGTCAGAATTTCAATCTTGGTGAATTGGCTGAAAAAATTAATACTTTGCTGGAAAATCTAATTTATGGAATCGGTGAATTCAACAGCTTGTATATCCATCATTACGATCTGATCAATAGTTTATGATTATATTCATAAAATTGGCATTGGCTGTTGAATATTCGGTTGCCAATTAGAAAACGCATGTGCTAACTCATCGGTTATTGCATTGAGTTGATTTTGTATTTGCGAAATAGGTGTATTATTACTTGCGCCTTGTTTTATTTTATATTGAGAGTATGGACTATAAGAATATTTTTGCAAAAGATTTTGAATCTGTGTAGAATAATTTGCATAATTAATATTATAACCTCCTCCTCCGACAAGAGTATTATATAAGTTCATATGCATTATCCTATTTGCTCGAATACTCGTCCTAGTGAACACTAATGGTAACTGAGATGACCATCTTGTCGTTCCTGGTGTTGTATCCGGAATTAGTACTGGTTGTACAGTTACTGTCTTTAATGGGCTATATACCAAACTAAGACCATCTGGACCAGCTGGTCCATAATTATAATATCCGACAGTAATAGGCTGACTTGGATCTCCATTAACAATATAAGGAGCCATACTATCAAGACCCAAATCTAATGTTTTAGTTGAACCAGCTCTATCAGTATAAGTAAAGGTTTTAAAAACAACACGATTCTTTGTCATGTAGAAATCATTGTTGATATCAGTGAAATCAAATAGAGTCTGGAAATAGACAATATCTGGATCTCCCTTGATAGAGTAACTAACAATCTCATAAGTGTTCAGGTTGATACCTGTAATTCTCTTTGATAAAAAGATACCATTAACATTCTTATTCAAGTTAAGTCCAGTATTACTTACAACGTCTCTACTAGTTCTGAATTTGAAACCAGGATGGCACATCACAATATTAAAACTGTTTTTGAAGGCATTTAATAAATTAAAGCTTGTGTTAATAGTAGGTGTTTTGGTGTATGCCTGAAAATACTTAGTAATTAAACCGTAGTTAGCATCAAATAAATACAGATAAACCATACTCATTTTAGTGCAAACTAAATTCTTTGGTGAATCAATTCCATCACCAATAATCTTACTTCCTAAAGCAATCACCTGGTTAGAAGAATTAATTACGGGAGTACCACTGGCTCCTTTCGTACCTTGAGCTTCTTGAAGAAGAATGCTCTCTGGGTAGAAGAAATGATTTAATTTTTGAGGATATCTAAAATTTGGATCTCTGACCTGAGAAGTAACTGGACGTGCTAAAGCATTATTGAGTTCATATCCAGAAAAGAATGTAACAGCTTCATTTTCTCCATATTTATATTCAAAAACTAATTGGGTAGTCACTGGAAAATCAACATAAGATGGGTTTTCAATAACAGCAACAGAGACATCAATCCAGATATTATAATTGATACATTTGGCATAAAGGGTAAGATCGTGGTAAGTTAAAAAAGTAACATTTGTTCCATCTACTGATTTAGAGGTATTAGAGGTATTATCTCGGACATGCCCCGAATACAGAACATAAATGTTTGGATCTTCTAAATTGGTATTCATAAAAAGAACACCAAGTGTTTTAGAAGAGACGTGTGTAACTACGTTAGTTGCAAAGCCTGACATAATATAATAAATATTTTTATTTCTAAAAAGTTATAAAATATCATTTTTTTTTACGAATACTTCTTTCTTTATTTGCGCGTTTTCTTTTCAAAATGATAATGTTCTTGAAAACATCAGGATCTTCAAAATAAAGATGCTTATTATTCCTAAAATAATCAAACATTATTTCACAATGATCAGTTATTGTTTCATAATAAGATGGTTCTCCACAACCGCGAACTTGCACACTTCCCGTAGAATAAACAGTAAATGATAATTTTCCATATTTTGGGATATTAACATAAAATAAAAAACCTGCATCAAAATTATTTCGCGGTTTAATATCTGCAATCACAAAACTCTTATTTTTGGAAATTAATTTTTTGTTTTTGACTAGATCACTAGAAATCTTCATATAATTAAGATAATACGGTAACTTAAATTGCACCATATAATTACATGATGTTTCATTAAATTTTGGATAATCTATTTCTTTCATAAAAAAATCAGAGTATGATTTGTGTAGTTTTTTTAAAACATTTTGCAATATACTAATTATCTGAGTTTTTTTAGTGTAAATCATAATTTTCCCATTCTGAAATATTCTACCAGGTACTTCATCCTCATCAATCTTTACAACAAAACGCTTGCTATAATCATTGATTTTTGAATCAGTCTTCTTGGTAAAATCATGCGTAACTGTTATTTCATTCGTAGTTAGATTTGACATTTGGTAAAAATTTACGGTTACTTCACATGTTACTGTTATATTCACTGGAATAATTTCAAGCCCATTATCATTTTCATGTGACATATTAACAGTATCTTCTGTGGATGTAGTTTCACCATCAGAATCATCATTAATTAGAATTGGAGAGGGTATCCGATTTAATTGAAATGTGTCGAGTTCGTCGACGTTTACAATTGGTTTTAAAAAGTTTGTGTTAAACATTTCTTACATTGTTATACATCGTAAGAAAGCATAAATAAATCAATTTTTTCTTATCTAATTTATACACCTTGTGAGGTTTTATTCTATTTTTCCGCTTCTCTGTAACAAACCGACCACACAGTCCACCTGTTAAATAGCTCCTCCGACAATAGGAAACTTAAATTGTTAAAAGCCTCCATAGAAATTACTTATTCCGCCAAAAAGCTGATGATAGTTGGTAATAACATTTTTATTTTGTGTTATAGAATTTTGTAAATTTAATCTTTCTGATGAGGATAATGTTTCCCATCCAATAATATTTTTGGTATTTCCTCTAAGTAATTTTTGCGCTAAGCTAATATAATTAGGTAATTGGGTAGTAACTAGATTATTTCCGATAAAAGCCATATTTAGTTGATAGGTTATGCTATTAATTTGATTAAGTGTATTAATATTGTTTAGTATTGTATTATGTTCTCCAATTTTTTGTTGATATTGACTATTATAATATCTTGCTAATGCAAGTGGTTCATTTATAGATTTTGTTGTAGGATTTTCAATATATGGATTATAACCAATTTGAGTAATAACAGAATATTTCAATAAATAAGGAGCCATGCCATAATTTAAATTATAAAGATTTAATATCATCATCGAATTTGAACGTGAACTTGTACTTACAAATATATTTGGAAGCTGGGAAGTATATCGTTGTCCACTGTCATCTGGAATCTGAAATGGTGTTACAGTAACACTCTTTCTTGGACCAAAAGTCATATTTACTCCTCCCTCACCACTTGGGGCATATAAATAATAGTCAAGAGTTACGGACTTACTTGAATCACCGTTAACATAATATTGTGAAATGGATTCTTTTCCTAAATTTAATGTTTTCTGTTGCCCTTTCTTATCAGTAAAAATAAGTTGTTTAACAATCACACTAGTTTTATTTAAATAAAAATCATTCATTATGTCTGTTCCATCTAATAAATTTCTAAAGTAAAATATTTCATTATCATTCTTCTGCAAGTAATCAATAAGTCTATATGTTGATTTATGAAGACCAGTTATTCGATTACATAATTTTATACCATTTACTTCCTCACTTAAATTTACTTGATTATTACTGGTAATATATTTATAGGATTCGAAAAAGAAACCGAGATGACAAAAAACAGGAATGAATGAGTTTCTAAATGTAACTAACAAATTCAAATCGACATTAATGGCTGGATTTACCAAATATGTCTTATAGAATTGAGTAATAAGACCGTTTGTAGAACCGAATAGAAATAAATAAAACATATTTGACTTAATACAAACTAAATTATCTGGTTCATTGTTCTTCATTGTAGATAGATCCCCAATAATCTTACTAACTGTTCCAACCACCTGATTATTAGAATTAACAACTGGGCTTCCACTTACCCCTTTTACCCCTTGACCTTCCTTTAAAAGAAAACTCTCTGGATAAAAGAAGACATAACATTCTTGAGGGTAATGGTATGATGGATCTCTAACATTACTAGTAATTGGCTCAGGTAAACTATTGTTAATATCGTAATTTGAGAAATAATTAACATTTTGATTAACCTGTAATTCTGGTTCTTCCAAAAATAGTGTTGTTACCGCAAACGTGATATCAGTTGGATTTTCAATAACCGCTACAGCAATATCCAACCAAATGCAAACATTAAGTATTTTAGCATTTACAGTTGTATTGTTAAATAATAAAAAAGTGGCGTTAATTGTATCAGTTTGACAAACATGACCCGAGAATAAAACGTAAAAATTAGGGTCAGAAGAGTTGTTAGGATTTCTAAATAAAGTTCCTAGAGATTTTGATGGAAAATGTGTGACAACGTTTGTTTGAAAAGTACTCATATTTATTAATGATATTATAATTTTACATTAACAAAAAATTTGAGAAACTTGGTTCCATTAATTCGATACCAATTTTTTGAATCCATCGGTAATGATTCTTACGAACAACTATTCTACAAACAATTTTCATGTATTTGGAAAGCGTAAATTTGGATTTATTATCCTTTCTCCTCCAAGAAATTTCCAAATCAGAGGATTCCACTTCCAAAATGTTTCCAAGACTTTCCATATCGATTTGGAATCGAAAAATCTTTCCATTCATTTTTGGAATGTAAATCTGCAAATTTTCCTCCTCTATCCCAATCAAAAAACCTTCATAACGATCATCAAGATCACCGTTGATTTTGGAATGATAAATATTTACCAATGCCATTTGCTCATAAGCTTTCTTTACCTGATATTGTTTCCAATTGATTTCTCCAATCCTTTCATTAATATTCAACATTCCTGTTGCATTAAGACCACTATCTTTATATAAATTTTCATAAAGACATATCTGATTCCAAAAATCTACAAATCTTCTTATTGGAGAAGTAGCATGGGTATAGTATGTCATTCCTAATCCACGATGTTCTAATTGATCAATCGGTGTTATCCCTGATACACGATAATATCCCTTGAATGTTTCCATTCTCTGGATAATTTCTCGGACTTCATCATTTTCTACTTCAGTTGTAGATTGTTTTCCATAATGAACTCTCATAATACTTTTGGGATGGTTATCGTATAATCTTTTGGCAATCACCTGATTGTAAATAGTCATCAATTTACAGACAAGAGTTCTCGAAATTTTCTCATCTGGATATTGTTCTTCCATTGAACTCTCATTGATTTGAGAAAATATTGTCTGTGACTCAATTATCGTTTTAATCTGAAAAATATCATTACTGATCTCACTTCTGGAATGTTTTCCATTCAATAAGCGATCGACATATTTGTAGGTTAACTTGTGCTTATTGATAATTTTACTGAGATGTATTTTGGCACTATGTAGTTCGAAAGGTTTAGTTTGTTTGAATTCCAAAAGTAGGCTAATAACATTTCTTTCCTCTCCCTCGATTAAGCTACAAATTTTCTCTCCGACTTCTTCAGAAATCATATCTATTTTTCCAATTTTTTCAGGATAAATCGATGTACAATTTTTCTGGATTAATTGTAGAAATTCATAACGATCTTGACCCAAACTGAAAAATAAATTTGCCACATCCGCAATATGTATTCCAATTACATGTAAATTGTTTTGGAAATCATAATGAATTGCATCATCCACATCAACAGTGGAATCGCCATCAATTGAAAAAACACGTTTATCCCTTAAATCAATTATACCGCCATAGTCAGTGGTATTTGGAACGATTGGTTTTCTCCATTTTTTAGGAACACAGTCAAATGAATGAAATGGACTCATAAAATCCAAATCAGGGGTTGAAACCTGACCAAAAATATCGAGGCATTTCAGGACACTATAATCATTGAATTTTTCATCTGTTATTTCTCCAATTGCATAAACATTGTATGCTAGACGATTTTTCGTTTTGATGATAAATGGTGCACCACTAAAAGACAATGGACGAAAAAGAGTTCGAAATTTATTCTTATCATCTTTGCCATATTGTGTTTTATGTGTGAAATCAATAATTCCAAATACTTTGTTGTGATTTGGAAGTAAATTTACTGAAATTTGTCCTCCAAAAGTCAAAAAATTGTATTTCTTCATAATAACCGGAGAAACATCCACGGGAAAAGTTTCGCCCCTTTTTTCAACAAAACAAAACGGAATTAAATCTTCCACATTTTCTATCAGATAAAAATGACCATTTTTAAGGTCAATGGCAACCCAATTGTCTCTTTCTCTTACTGAAAACATTATTATATACTATATAATAATAGTGATTATAGATAATTTAATCATTTTTTTTCCTGAATAATTTCTGACATTTCAACAATAAATTCAGCAAAAATATATTTTCAGTTGCGTCATTATTTGCACTAAGTTCAAAATTAAGAAATTCTTCACTTATTTTCTGGAAAAAGCTTTCCCTCCCATATTTTCTCCGTAAAGTCATGTAAATTTTCTGAAGTGAAATAATTATATTTATATTTTTTAAAAAACATGATATAAAATTTATAAAATTATCAATTGTTGAATCTGGATCCTCGAAAATTTTCATGAATATTTCACATTCATCATCAGAAATTATTTTCTCCTTGATTCCAAATCGATTAACTTCTTCTGCAGTTAAATTAGTAATAGTTTCCAAAATAGAGATTTCTCTTCCAAAATTTACATACATCTCACAAATATTTTCAATATCTCTTTTTGGAATTCTTGGGAAAAATTCACAATATTTTTGAATCCTTACTGTTTGGGCATTAGTATTCAAATTAAGCTGGAGACATCTCGATAATATTGGATCAATAATACATCGAGTGTTTCGAGTAATGAAGATAAATCTAGAAATATTGTTAGACAATTCAATAATTCTTCGCAAAGCATTCTGTGCATCTAAAGAAATATATTCAGCTTGATCAAATACAATTACCTTAAAACTAGGAATCTCACTATTTTCCTTTACCTGGATATTTGAAAATGCCTTGATTTTCTCTCGCATTGTTGAAATACCTCTTTCATCATTCAAACTCATATATAGAACCCTCTCCTTAAAATGATTGCGAAATAATTTTGCTAATAACCAATTCACCAAATAAGATTTCCCTGATCCAGGTGCCCCATAAATAGTAAGATTCGGTAGATTTTTGGAATGACAAATATTATTAAAAATATCCACTACTGATTCATATCCAATTATCCCATACTTTTCCATACGTAATTTTTCCCTTTTTGTCAATATGGAATTATTAAAAATTTGGAAATCTTCTGCTACTTTTGGAGGAGAATGTGGTTCAGTCTGCATAGCTGGAATCGTATCCGTTTTCTTCTTTCTCCCCCTTTTCTTTTTTTCAGCATATATATCAACAATCATAATAATTTATTATAATTATTGAATAAGTTTTAATACTAATTTTTACGCATGAAAGAATAATGCAGATTATCAATAAACGCATAATAATTGAGGATCTTATCCGGTTTTTTATCAACTAAGGCCAATTTATCAACTAAGTTGATGAATAATTTTTCCCCCACAACATCGAAATTTTTAATTAAAATTATGTATAATGATTGGCAAAAAGTTTCAAAATCGTAATATCCTTTTTTAAGTCCATTATCAAAATAATTATAAATGACTTCAATATCCTCATTTTTGGAGATCTTCTCGAAAAAATGCTCAATATATTCCAAATTAGGTATTCTTAAAAGGGAAAAATAATCGTCAGCATTATCCTTACAACGATGAAACTTAAATAATTGAATGTAATTAAGAATTTTTCTCATATCACCATTACAATAAACCAATATAACATCCAATATTTTCTGATTGATGAAAATATCCTCCTCCTTCATAATTGTATCTAAACGACTAGAAATCTGATCAGTATTCAGGTTTGAGAATTTGAATTTTGAACACCTTGACTGAATCGCCGGAATTATTTTTCCAACAAAATTACAAATAAAACAAAATCGAACATTTTCACAATAAGTTTCCATTATCCTTCTCAAACAAAATTGAGCATCATTTGTCATACTATCCACTTCATCTAAAATAATTAATTTATATCCTGTGTTAAATAACGTTCGACAACTAGCAAATTCCTTAATTAGCTTCCTGACAACCTGAATA
>Ga0172362_10001984_pt1 | contig 17710 bp, 11 predicted proteins | sample LakKivs1_kivu2a2_FD_114534 | JGI IMG/M metagenome (GOLD analysis project Ga0172362, IMG submission 114534) | Sediment microbial communities from Lake Kivu, Rwanda - Sediment s1_kivu2a2 | ecosystem: Environmental > Aquatic > Freshwater > Lake > Sediment | place: Rwanda: Western Province, Lake...
CGCCATGCGAGGGATATCAACCAGCGGCTTGAGCGGCGGCTCATCGCCAATCATTATCACAACTCGGGCGATGCCCACGGCATAATCGCCTATCCGTTCTATTTCAGTCGTAATATTGAGAATGGCGATGATGATACGCAGGTCGCTGGCCATGGGCTGCTGAGTAGCTATCAGCTGGATGCATTCTTCCTCAATCTCAAATCTCTTATGGTTTATCTTCTGGTCGTCGCCGATTACCTGGCGGGCGAGCTCCAAATCCCGGTTCTTGAGGGCGTCAACTGAGCGCATGACCGCCTTGCCGACCATACTGCCCATAACCAGAACCTCGTCCTGTATTTCCCTTAGTTTCTTATGGAAAATCGTTCTTATCTCCATTGTTCGTGACCTCCTGCGGCCCTTAGCCAAACCGGCCGGTGATGTAGTCCTCAGTGCGTTTATTCTTAGGGTTGGTGAAGATTTCAGACGTGGGTCCGTATTCTACCAGCACCCCGCCCTTGTCCTCTTCCGTCATCAAGAAAGCAGCCATATCCGACACTCTGGCTGCCTGCTGCATGTTATGTGTGACTATGACGATAGTGTAATGTTCAGTCAGATTTCTCATCAGGTCCTCTATCTTAAGCGTGGCCATCGGGTCGAGCGCGCTGCAGGGTTCATCCAAGAGTATTATCTCCGGCTGCACGGCCAGAGCACGGGCAATGCACAGGCGCTGCTGCTGCCCGCCCGAAAGAGAGGCCCCTGACTCGCCAAGCTTGTCTTTAACCTCGTCCCACAGAGCCGCCCGGCGCAGGCTATGTTCCACAACCTCTTGCAGGCCCTTCCGCTGACTAAGGAGGCGCGTTAGCCTGAGGCCAGCGGCGACGTTGTCGAAGATGGACATCGTGGGAAAGGGCGTGGGCTTCTGGAAAACCATGCCGATACGCTGTCGGATGGCTACAGGGTCGACATCGGAGGCATAGATATTTCTCCCGTCCAGCAAAACGCAGCCCTCCACTCGCCCTCTGTGAGAGACCTCGTGCATACGGTTCAGACAGCGAATCAAGGTGGACTTTCCACAACCCGAGGGGCCGATGACGGCCGTGATTGCCTGTGACTTGATGGTCATGTTGATGTGCTTGATGGCAAGAGTGTTTCCGTACCAGGCACTCAAATCCTGGACTTCCAGAATGCCCTGCTTTTTTTCGAGACCGGTTACGTATTCCCCGGGCCTGCATTGTATACTGTCATTAACTAAATTGTGTACCATACCTATTCATTTCCCCTTTCATTTCTATCAATAAAGTTACGCGTGCCTCCGGCTGCCAATCCGGCGCACCAGAATGCTTATGCCCAGTACCAGCAGTATCAAGAGAAAGGCTCCCGCCCAGGCCTGCTGCTGCCAGTCCGCATAAGGTGACAAAGCATAGTGGTATATTTGAAGTGGCAACGCGCCAATCGGCTTGAGGAGACCCTGAAAACCAAACTGACTACCCAGAGCTGTGAACAGCAACGGCGCGGTCTCGCCGGCAATACGGGCAATCGCCAGCATTATCCCCGTCAAGATTCCGGTCAAAGCTCCGGGCACGATTACGCTCAGCACCGCACGCCATCTGGTAATGCCCAGGGCAAGCGCTGCCTCGCGCATCGAGTTCGGCACGAGCCGCAGCGATTCCTCCGCCGTCCGGGCAACGATAGGAATCATGATGATGGCCAGTGCCACGCCTGCCGCAAAGGCCGAGTATGAGAGCAGCGGACGGACTACGATAGCGTAGGCGAACACCCCCACTACGACCGAAGGGACACCGGCCAGGATATCCGCCGCGAACCTAACCGAGGCCGCCATCCTGGGACCGGCGAATTCAGCCACGAAGATTCCCGCGAGCAAGCCGACTGGTAGTGCGAGTAGCGACCCCAGCCCCACCAGGATCAACGTCCCGATAATCTCATTGCGCATTCCTCCTCCCACCTGGCCCGCCGGCTTGGCAGCCTGGGTGAAAAAGGCCAGATTGAGAGCGGATGCCCCGCGCACCAGCGCGTAACCCAGGATGAGCACCAGGACGAGGATGGCCAACCCGGCGGCCGCGCTGCTCAAGCCGAGCATCAGCCGATTGGACCACTTTCGTCGCGAATAACCGTGTTCAGCCATTTGTCATTCCGTTGCCCCCTTCACTGAAGTCATGCGCCATACCAGCACGCGGGCAATAACATTGACCAGCAGCGTGATTCCGAATAGTATCAGCGCCAGCTCTATCAAGCTGGCAATGAAGACTCCGCTGGAAGCCTCGTTGAAATTGCTGGCTATTTTGCTGGCGATGGTCGTTCCCGGCGAGAAGAGGAAAGAGGTCAACTTGTCGGCGTTGCCGATGACCATCGTCACGGCCATGGTCTCGCCGAGGGCGCGGCCAAGCCCCAGGATTATCGCACCTACCAGGCCGGAGCGGCAGTAAGGGAGAACGGCCCGGCGGATGGTCTCCCAGCGCGTCGCTCCCAGCGCGAGCATAGCCTCACGCTGAGTATCAGGGACGGCTTTTATAGCGTCGCGGCTCACGGCGGTAATGATGGGTATGACCATGAAGGTCAGGATTATGCCCGCCGAGAAGAAGCTCAAGCCTGCGAGTACCGTGCCCTTGAATATGGGCAGAAATCCAAGGTGGGTTGATAGCCATACCTCCACGGGCTTGATGGCCGGCACCAGGACGAACAGTCCCCACAGCCCGATGATGACGCTGGGTATGGCCGCCAGCATCTCGATAAAGAAAGAGACCGGTCCCCTTAGCCACGACGGCGCCACTTCAACCAGGAAGATCGCTGCCCCCAGACTTACAGGCACGGCGATCAGCAGGGCAATCGCGGAAGTGACCAGCGTCCCATAGACGGACGCAAGCGCCCCGAATATCTTTTTGACCGGGTCCCAGATCGAGGTGGTGAAAAAGGAAAGCCCGAAATGCTGGATGGCTGGCAGGGCGCCTATATTCAGGACGACAAGGAAACCTATCAGGACCCCGACTATTACCAGGGCAAATACGAGCGTCAACCTGGGAAAGACTCTGTCACCGGGATGGGCCCGACGACCAGGTAGTCCGGTTCTGGCTCGCCCTGGCATCATGTGTTCCGACCCGCTGGATTGCATCGCTTTCTAATCTGGCATGCCGCCTGCTCAATGGCCATAATGCAGGAAGGGATTGGTCCTCCTCCTGCACACCCCGATTGATTGCCGCCTGTTATTCGCTCAGTAGCGGCTGCCCGTTGTACTCGATAGACCGTATCTCGTCCTCCGCCTTGGCCACCGCCGCACTCGACAGAGGCGCATAATCCTGCGCCACTCCATATGACTGCCCATCATGTATGCACCACCAGAGCACATTCACCAGAGTTAACCCCTTGGCCTGGTCCTTCTGATTGACATACGCCAGTATCCAGGTGAAGCCGCAGATCGGGTAGGCGTCGGGGTTGGAAGAGTTGGTAATCATTACTTTCATGTCGTCCGGTAGAGTAACGCCCTCGGTTGCCGCGGTGACTCCTTCCGTGCTCGGAGCCTCATAGTTCCCATAGGCGTTCTGCAGCAGCGCAAACGGCAGATCATTTTGGTCGGCGTAGGCCAGTTCAACGTAGCCAATCGAATATGGTGTCTCCTTTACCGCTCCGGCCACGCCCGCGTTCTTCTCCGCGCCCACGTCGCCCGGCCAGGCCACGGCCGTGCCAAAGCCAACCGTGCTATTCCAAGACTCGCTGACCTTTGACAGGTAGTTGGTGAAAATATATGTCGTGCCGGAACCGTCGGAGCGGTGTACGACGACTATCGGGTCATCGGTCAACTCGAGTGTCGGATTTAGAGCGGTTATTCTGGGGTCGTTCCAGTCGATTATGGTCTTCGCGTAGATGTCGGCAAGGACATCTCCGGTAAGCTTCAGTTCTTCCGAACTGACGCCGGGCAGGTTGTAAATGACGGCGACGGCGCCGCTGGTCATCGGGATGTGCAGTATCAGACCGCCGGCATCCTCGGCCGCGGCCTGCTGCTCATCGGTCATGATGGCATCGGATGCGCCGAAGTCCACCGTCCCGGCTGTAATCTGGGCTATGCCCGCGCCCGAGCCTACCGGGTTGTAGTTGACCTGCACTCCGGTGAGGTTGTTGTATACACTGAACCACAACTGATAGATAGGGTAGGGAAAGGTGCCCCCTGCCCCGTTCAGAGTCTTCGCCTGGTTGTCTGACGAGCAGGAAGTAAGGACAAGGGCCAGGGCCAGTACCGCTATGAGAGGCACGGCCCATCTTAGCATTGATTTTTTCAATTGATTATCCTCCTTCGTATATGTTCGACTATTTGCTACTCATGTTTCGCCACAAATTTGTTCCAGAAACCATTCTGCAAGCTAGTGTCTGCAAGTCTCATTTCTATCACCTCCTTTCACTTTGTTTCTCTCATCGTAACGGGTGGAGATTAAAGTGAACTTAAGGTGACGTTAAAACTGGGTAAATTCTCAGGCGCGGACCAGCTCATCTACCAGTCTCTCGACCCGGGCCTTGATTTCATCTCTAATCTTTCTCACCTGCTCTATCGGCTTTCCTTCGGGGTCGTCGAGTTCCCAGTCCTCCGTAGGGACAAAGCTGGCAGGACAGGCTTTGTCAACGCTGCAGCCCATGGTTATGACCCGGTCGGCATCCTCCAGCATCTCGAAGGTCAGCATCTTCGGCTTCCGGCGGCCGATGTCTATGTCCACCTCACGCATTGCTTCAACCACCGTAGGATTGACCTTCTCGGACGGTTGAGTTCCGGCGGAAGAGCCTTTGGCCCTTCGCCTAGCCATCCGGTTGAAGAAGGCTTCAGCCATCTGGCTTCGCCCGGCATTATGCACACATACGAACAATACTTTTTTGATTTCGAGACCTCCAAAACGACAGACCTTAGGCCGCAACCGTCCATCTATCAACAAGGATACGGGACCGACGTTAAGGGCGGGTTAAGGTTTTGTTAAGGTCTGGTTAAACTTCAGGAATTGACTGTGTCGGGGTCCGTTTTGATCGGCAGGCTGAAGCTGAACGTGGAACCTTTGCCTTCCTGACTCTGCGCCCGAATACTGCCGCCGTGCGCCTGGACCACGTGTTTGGCGATGGCCAGCCCCAGGCCACTTCCGCCCGTCGGCCGGGCTTTATCGGCTTTGTAGAAGCGTTCGAAAACGTGCGGCAGGTCGTCCTTAGAAATTCCGATTCCCGTATCGGAAATGCTGACGCTGACGGATTCGGCATCGGCCCTGGTTGACACCGTTACCTTTCCGCCGGGATGGTTGAACTTGACGGCGTTGTGCACCAGGTTGATGAGCGCTTGCCTGACCCTGTCGTGGTCGGCTTTGACGACCGGCAGGTCGGCGGCCAGGTCGGCGGTTATGGTCACCTGCTGTCTTTGCGCCAGCGCGTTCAGCTGGGTGATGACCTCGTCAGCCAGCAGGTTGAGATTCACCGGTGACATCCTGAGTTCGGCGCGCCCAGTCTCAATGCGTGATAGCTCCGTAAGTTCGGATACCATCTGCGTCAGCCGCTCAACCTCGCTGTCGATTCTGGTCAGAAAATCCGTGGCTGCCTCCTTGTCATCAATAGCGCCTGCTCTGAGGGTCTCGACCATGGCTTTGATTCCGGCTATGGGCGTTCTCAGTTCGTGGGATATATTACCCACCAACTCTCTGCGCATGGTCTGCAGGTTTCTTACCTCCGTCAGGTCCTGAAACAGCAGCAGCGCCCCGGTCAGCTTGCCCTCCACGATCGGGACAGCAATTGCCCTGAGAAACCGCTTTGAGACCGCCGACTCAAACTGGACGGTCTGTGTTCGGCCTGTGCTCAGACATAATTTCAACACCTCGGCCGGTTCGTGGTCGTGCACGGCCTCTATCAAGGGCTTGTTTATCACGTCCTTCTCCCGGAAGTTGAAAAGTCTCCCAGTGGTCTGGTTGGCCAGGACTATGTTCCCATCCGCGTCCGTCATAATAACGCCGTCGGCCATGTTGGCCAGGACGGTCTGCAGCTTGGCTTTCTCCACGGAGATGTCTGTCACCAGCTTGTTCAGGTTGGATGACATCTCGTTGAAAGCCAGAGCGAGCTGTCCCGTTTCATCTTTGCTTCGTACCGGGATTTTCTGTCCCAGGTCGCCCGACGCAATCATTTGCGATGCCAGGGTGACCTCTCTCAGGGGACGTGTTGTCCTCCGGCCGATGAGCACAGCCGCGACTACAACCAGGCCAGCCGTTGCCAGTATCGCCAGGATGATAACCAGGGTTAGGCGGTTGACGGAGTTCTGTACCGCCAGCAGCGGAAGGGCTACCCTGGCTACCCCGATAGCAGTGGCCTGGGTTTTTACAGGCACCGCCACGTACATCATCCACTCGCCGAGGGTGGTACTGTAACGAGTGCTTTCACCCAGACCTGAAGCCAGTGCATCTATCACTTCAGGCCGCGTGGCGTGATTCTCCATGGTGGCGGGGTCTTCGTCGGAGTCGCCCAGCACAGTGCCGTTGAGGGCAATGATGGTGATACGGGCATCAATTTCATCTCCTAACTTCTTAGCCAGAGTGTCCAGGTCACCACCCTGGCCAAGAAATACGGGCAGGCTGGCCTCTGCAGTAATCTTGGCTTCGTTCTCCAGCTGAGTGCGCAGGTTATCGAGTTGAGAATTGCGGGTAGAGTTGACCAAGTAAACTCCCAGAATCCCCATGCCGACTATTACTACCAGGATGAACGAGATGGTTATGCGCCACTGAATGCCACGGAACATACTTAACCTTCGAGTTTATAACCGGTACCCCTAACAGTTACGAGGAGCTTAGGATTGTTGGGGTCGGTCTCCATTTTTTGTCTTAGCCATCTGATATGCACATCGACGGTCCTGGTATCACCGGCGAAATCGTAGCCCCATACTTTCTCCAGAAGCTGGTCCCTGCTGAATACGAAGCCTTTATTTGTAGCTAGAAAGGCCAGCAAATCGAACTCTTTTGGCGTTAGCTCCAGCAGCGTCGCTCCTTTTGAAGCTTTATGACGGGCGACGTCAACCTCAATATCGCCGACTTTTAGCAATGCCTCTCTTGGTCCGGGCTGCATTTCAATCATCTTAGCCCGGCGAAGCATAGCTCTCACACGAGCCAGAAGCTCTCTCAGGTTGAATGGCTTGGTCATGTAATCGTCGGCGCCAATTTCAAGTCCGACTATCTTATCAGTCTCTTCAGCCTTCGCTGTGAGCATCAGTATGGGGACTATCATCTCCTTACGAAGAATGCGGCAGACCTCGAAGCCGCTCATCTTGGGCAACATTATATCGAGGATGATGAGTTCTGGCTTTTCTCTGCGGGCGGTATCCAGAGCTTCAGCACCATCAACTGCGGTGACGACTTCGTAGCCCTCTTTGCGAAGATTATATTTGAGGGTATCCAGCAGGTTGCGGTCATCTTCGACAACCAGAATCTTGTTGGTATCAGCCATCACCCATAGTATAGAATGAACAGGACTATGCAGTAAATGCCGCTGCAAACAAGAGTTTAATTTGGGACGTAATTAAAGTGAAAGCTTGAGGGAAGATACCAACAATTGGTGCAATGTCGGAATCAGTCCCCTCTTCACAAACAGAAGTTCGGGAACTGTCTCGAAAATCGAGCCATCAGGCGGACTACAGCTATGCTTCTTGATTCCAAACTAACTGAGAACTAAGATTACGGTGATGACCGAATTATTAAAAGATAGCAGCGGTTCCGGCACTTCGCTGTGGTGGAGTGTACCTAACGAGGAACTCATCAACATACTCAACGTAAATGTGCAATCCGGGCTCACAAAAACGCACGTTGAAGATAATCGCAAGAGATTTGGTTCAAATACATTAGAACAGATAAAGCCAACCAGTATCGGCAAACTGGTCATTGAAGGCATAAGGCAGCCAATGATGATTTTGCTACTTTCTATCGCAGGGATTTCTCTGCTCTTTGGGAAGATAGTCGAAGCCATGGTCATGATTTTCGTGGTGGTAGCCTACGTAGCTGTGGAATTCGTCAATAAGTTTCGCTCGGACCGCGTCATGACGCGCTTACGTGAACTAACAGCTCCGACAACCAGAGTGATACGGGAGAGCCAGATACTCGAAGTACCTACAGCGGACGTAGTCGTTGGTGATATCTTGGTGCTTTCCGAAGGCTCCAGTATTCCTGTGGATGCCCGACTTATCGAGTCCTTCGGATTGCTTCTTAATGAAGCCCCGCTTACTGGAGAGTCCAGACCGCAGGAAAAGAGAGCCGATGTCATTCTATCGCCAGCGACGCCTGTTGCCGAACGGGTAAATTGCGTCTTTTCAGGAACCACTGCACTCTCAGGTGAAGGGAAGGCTCTTGTCATGGCGGTAGGCGAGAGGAGCGAATTCGGCAGAATTGCCAAAGAGGTTACTAAGGCACAGAGAGAAAAAACGGTCCTACAGACAGCGATGGGGCAACTTGCCAAGACACTGGCAATTCTAGCGGTCATAGTGAGTGCTCTCATTCCGGCCATAGGGTTTTTGCGTGGCCTTAACTTCCAGGAAATGATTATCACTTGGCTTGCCCTCACCTTTCTGATGATACCCGGTCAGCCTCCGATTATTATAACCATGGCGCTTGCTCTTGCCTCCTTTGAACTGGCAAAGAAAAATCTGATTGTAAAGCATCTACACGGCGCAGAGACACTAGGACAAATAACTGAGCTCCTTACGGATAAGACTGGAACCATTACTGAAAATAAGATGCGGGTTGCCAGCTTCATTCTGTCAGATGGGAGTGAAAATAGGCTGGAAAGTCCTCCAGAAGATGTAAAGAGAAAAATAGCTTTTGCTGTTCCTCGATATAGTAATGACCCAACCGATACGGCAATAAAAGAGGCGCTCGGTAATTTGGAAACGTTAACGGGTGGTAAGCAACCATTTTCATTCAAAGGGTTTTCGGAAGGCACTCCATGGCGCGTTCTGAGCTACAAGGACGGAACTGCAACCTTTCAGGTCATCTCAGGCAAGCCAGAACTTCTTATTGATACCTCAAAGCTACCAGCAGAGCAAGAGAACAAACTTAAAGGTGAACTTGAGAAACAAGCCCAGATGGGTAAGCGCGTCATTGCTTATGCCTTTCGGGAGAATGGGACTGGAAATACTCTTGAAGGCTCCCACCTTGTGGCATTAGCGGTACTGGAGGACGCGGTTAGAGCGGGAGTGGATTCGGCGTTCAGGGAGCTTCAAATCGCTGGTATCGGTACTCTCATTGTAACAGGCGACCATCCCGTAACCACCCGTGCCGTTGCAGAGCAGATCGGACTAAAAGGTGAACCGGTTAGCGGTACACAATTGGAAAGCATGGCTGACGTAGACCTTAACAATGTCCTGAAAACCGAGAGAGTTTTCGCCCGCGTTACTCCATCACAAAAACTAAGGCTGGTGGAAACGCTCAAAGCCAGGGGAGAAGTTGTCGCCGTGATCGGTGACGGCATCAACGATGCACCTGCTTTAAGAGCGGCCGACGCCAGCATTGCTATGGGTGAAATTGGCACCGACCTTGCCAAAGAGACGGCTGACCTAGTGCTCACTGATGACAACTATGTCCATCTTCCTCAAGCAATCTCGGTAGGAAGGAAAGCCCTCGATAATTTTCGGAAAGGGTTGACCTACTATCTCTCGGCAAAAACAATACTGATTTCTATTTTTATCGTTCCGCTTATTCTGGGCATTCCATTCCCCTTCGCTCCAATTCACATTATCTTGACCGAGCTCCTTATGGATTTAGCATCCTCAACTATATTCGTAGCGGAAGCTGTCGAACCAGATATCTTACGGCGTCCGCCGCAGAGAATAAAGAGGTTTCTGACAGCTTCAGTGGGGCTGAGAATTTTGAGGAATGGAGTCGGACTGGCAGCCGGCATTCTTTTAATTTATCTATTTCTCTACTTTCAAACTCATGATACTACACTTGCCCAGACTGCTGCCTTCACTACCTGGCTTTTGGGGCACATCTTCCTAGCGATGAATCTCAAGCAGGAGAAAACGCCACTTTTCAAACAAGGGTTCTTCTCTAATCGATTTGCCATCTTCTGGCTTTCCGGAATGATTGGTCTAACGCTCGTTATGACGCTTGTCACTCCTCTTCACCCATATCTGAAAACGACCAACCTCCCACTATCGGTTTGGTTTGGCATTATTCTTGTCGTGATTGTGTCCACGTTCTGGATAGAAGTGTCAAAACTCCTTGGGTGGAAGCGCAATTACTAGCCTTCCCAATACAATGGAATCAAAGTACCGGTCTTGAGTTTGAGACGAGCAACTGCTGTAGCACCGGAATAAGCCCCTTTCTTCTCAAACAACAGTTCGGGATTTGTTCGCCAAAGCCCACTTTTTACTCGGCAAGTTTGGCAAATTAGGCCCCATTTGAATCTCACTATTGACAAACTAGAGGACAAGTCTTATATTGTAAGTAATTGAATATGAGAAAAGGCTGAGAACAGGATTAGTACAGTTTAAGGCGGAGTTCAGAGAGTCGGAGAAGGTGTGAACCGATACTTGCGCGAGGCTGGAATGGACCTGGGAGCCGCAAACCGAAAGGCTAACACTGAGTAGGCTTTGCCGCAAGGACAGCGTCATCAAAGTCCAGGGTATCGCCAGATTGGGCTGTACCTGAAAAGAGATGGCCGAAAAGGCCGAAAAAGGGTGGCACCGCGAAGGTTAAACCTCTCGCCCCTGAGCGAGAGGTTTTTTTGTTCGGAGTAATGAAGGAGGAATGAAATGGTTATTCATCAGCAGAGATGGTGGCCCCCCCGGGGCCAGATGTCGAATCGAATATCAAGCAACACCGGTGAAACAGTAACTTAGAAAGGAGAGCAAAATGCAGAAAGGAATGTATTTTCTTGACCAGAAGGATATGCCCACTCACTGGTACAACATCATGGCCGATATGCCCGGGGACATGCCGTACGTGTTACACCCGGGGACCGGAAAACCGGCAACCGTAGAAGATGCAGCCGGGCTGTTCGCCAGGGCATGCGCTGAGCAGGAGCTCAACAGGAAAGACCGCTACATCGAAATCCCCGAGGAATTGCAGGCGATTTATCGTACCTGGAGACCAACCGTACTGCATCGCGCATATCGACTGGAGAAGGCCCTGGATACACCGGCCAAAATCTTCTACAAGTATGAAGGAACGAACCAGGCTGGTAGCCACAAACCCAATACGGCGACGGCTCAGGCGTACTACGCTAAGAAGCAGGGCCTCAAGGGATTGAGCACTGAGACCGGTGCCGGGCAGTGGGGTAGCGCCTTGAGCTTGGCGGGGGCATTCTTTGGCCTGGAGGTCAAGGTGTTTATGGTCAGCATCAGTTACCGTCAGAAGCCATATCGGCGCATCGCCATGGAGACCTGGGGAGCCAACTGTGTCCCCAGCCCGAGCACGGAGACCAAGTCGGGACGAGCCATGTTGGAGAAATGGCCTGACTGTCCCGGTAGTCTAGGTCTGGCCATCAGCGAGGCAATCGAGTACATGGCAAGCCGCCCCGACTACAGGTATTCGATTGGCAGCGTGCTTAACCATGTCCTGCTTCATCAGACCATCATTGGAGAAGAAGCCCGGAAACAGATGGAGATGGCAGACGCCTATCCTGATATTATCGTCGGTAACGTTGGCGGCGGCTCAAACTTCGCCGGCCAGTTCTTCCCCTGGATTCGGGACAAAATCAGCGGCAAGAAGCCAGACATGCGCATCATCTGTTGCGAGCCGGAAAGCTGCCCCAGCATGACCAAAGGAATTTACGCCTACGATTTTGGTGACATGGTCGGGCTAACTCCCCTGATCAAAATGTATACCCTGGGGCACGGTTTTGTGCCTCCGCCAATTCATGCCGGTGGACTGCGCTATCATGGCATGGCGCCTACCATATGCCACCTCCATAAGCTTGGTCTGGTTGAAGCCGTAGCTGTGCCTCAGACCAAGGCCTTTGCGGCAGGGGTGCAGTTTGCCCGCACCGAGGGCATTATCAGCGGTCCGGAGCCATGCCATAATGTCAGGATAGCTATTGAGGAGGCTATCAAGTGCAAGGAGGAAGGTAAATCAAAGACCATCTTGATAGCTCACAGTGGACATGGGCACTTCGACCTGGCCGCCTATGATGCCTACCTATCCGGCAAACTTCAGGACTATGCCTATCCTGAGGAAGAAGTAAGGAAGGCTCAACTTGAACTGCCCAAGGTCCCGGCAGGCTGAATGGAATTGCTGGCGCCACAGCTCATATTGCTGTGGCGCCAGCTTGACGCACAAGATATAAATACTTGCCGCCACAAGAGAATAGCAGTAATGCCGCAAGGGGCGATTACAAAGTGATCTTCATGTCCTCGTAGCCCAGGCTTATGTCAGCTTCCAGCTCCCGGGCCACCTGAGCCACTTCTTCCTTAATCTCCCGCTCATAGGGATTCCCGATGTGAATGATAATGATGCGGGGTAAATACCCCTTGAGCCGGCGAAACTGCGCGAGCTCCTCTTTTAGAAGCCTGGCACAGAGATGGCCAGCCTTCTTGAGCCAGTCTTCATACTTGTCAGGTCCGGCAACCTCGGCGATGAGCAACTGGGGTGAAACATGCTGCCAGCAGTCAGATACTCCTACCGTGGTGTCGCCGGTGTAAAACAGGCTTTTGCCATCCGCAGACGTGACTTGATAGCCGACGGTAGGTGCCGAGTGCTTTACCGGCACTGCCAAGACGTCATAACCGGCAATGGCTTTTCTGCTGTAAGGCTCAATAGCCTCAAGTATAACAGTCGGTTTCTCTTTGTCGGGATACTCAAAGAAGTTGGCATACATCTTGCCGCCTAGAAGGCAGTCAGCGACAACGTCAAGCGTGTACCGAAGGCCGCAAACTGTCAGCTGCTTTCGCCAGTAGTAGCCGAAGTTAGCGGCCAGAGTGACCAGGTCCCGGGTGTGGTCGAAATGGTGATGGGTGAGCAGAACGGTCTCTATCTTTTTCTGTTCGGGCAGAGAAAGGGCCGAGGTTAGCCCACCGGCATCTACGGCCAGAACACCGTCAATCAGTAGGGATGTTAGCCGTGCCCCTTTTGCCTCAGCTAAATGGGCACCCAGGATTCGGATTTCCACTTCACTGGCTGTCTATGACGCTCTCGGTAGCACCGAGAAACTTCTGCCATTGAGCTAATTCTTCAGCCAGAATCTGATGACCTTTCTCGGTCAAGGCATAGCATCGGCGTTTCTGCCTGGAAATCTGCTGCCACGTGCTCGAGACAAGCCCTCGCCTCTCCAAACGACGTAGTGCGGTATAGAGCGTGCTTGCCGTCAGATTGAAATACCCCTCGCTCCTGCGGTCAAGCTCTCTGGCAATCTCATAGCCATGTATGGGCAGCAGCTCGGCTATGATAAACAGCAATAGAGGCTCCACAACGCCCCGCAGCGATTGATAGACACTAGATTGAGACATAGTTAGTTCAGTATACCATTTTTGGGGAATTAAAACACCTTGTCAACCGAGCTAGCGGCCCGAAACAATGATGCGTGTTCAATCCGCTGAAGCATGCTGCCGACCGAATACTAGGGGCTTTTCTTCCCGTCCTGGCTGCAAAACCTGAGCACCTCGGCGAAATTACTGATTTTCGTGCGGTTGGTGTTCTCGACAAAGCCGTCATAGGTGAGGTTGATCCAGGGTTTGCGATATAAGGCGCTGAACTTATCCGACATGGCAGCCACAATTCCGCCGGGCATGCAACCGTGCGGCATGACCGATATCACGCCGGCAAACTTGGGGTTCTCCATCCATTCGACTCCACTACCTATGCTGAGGACGGCCTCGCTCCCGCATTTCGGGGAAAGCCACGGCCCTGTGCATGCCAGCACCTCCTCAGTTGAGGGTTCCTCCACATCGACCAGGCCCCGGAAACGTTTGATTACCGTGTGCTCGTCGTGCTCCCAGAGGCGCTTTATCGCGTAGCTAGCCACTGCCTTCACGAATTTCCGGTCGCTGACGGCGTCTTCAACGTGACGGTAAAAGATGTATTTCATCCATTCCCCTATGGAAGAAACAACGACCTCCAGTCCGACCTTCTCACACTCTCTGACCAGGTCCTGGTTGCTGAATCGGTTGGAGCGCAGGAAGATCTCGCCATTAATGCCCACCAGGGGCTTGCGGGGCAGTTCGGGGTCAATGAGAGACCTGAAATCGGAGGTTGCCCGGCGCAGAACATCATCGAAGCCTTCTCTCTTACGGACACGAGCGACAATCCTGCCCAGGTATTCCTCAAACAGCTCGTCCGTCGACCCCGGTCGCTTTTCGTAAGGGCGAGTGCGCCAGAGCAGCCTCTGGAGGTAATCGATAGCCACGCATCCTTTCCAGGCCAGACGGGCAAAGCGGGGGCTGACGTTTGAGTCCCGATACGCATTGTTCGATACCGTAGTCCTTATGGGAAGGTCAAAGCCCACCTCCCTGAGTATCTTGACTTGTTCCAGCGCATATTTGCCAAACCGACAGGGACCGTACGCGCTGGCCATAACCGCCTCGACGTTTTTCAGGTCAGCGCCATCTTCGTAACAGAACCTCAGAAAGTCGCCCAAAGTCACCCGATAGGGCAAACATTCGACGCCCGATGTTATCTTGTCGGCATACAATAGATTGCGCTCATTGGCCTCGGGAAGCACAACTGCCCTGAAACCACTCCCCTCCAGAAGGGCGGCGACAAGCTCAATGTGCGGCGCCATTCTGGGAATAATAAAGCTCTTCTTGACGTCAATGACCGGCGGCAATGCCTTCCTGTACACATCTTCTTTACGCGGCGTTTCGTGCTTGCCGGCGGAACGCGCGAATCCCTGAATGGTGTCCACGAAGGCCTCCAGGCGGGTAACGATGCCGGCCTCAGCCGCATGTTCGTCGATCTCCAACTGCCCGAGAGGCTTACCTCCCATGATATCTTCCACCAGGTGGATTATGAAAGAGTTCGGGCCACACCCGAAATTCGTCAGCCACAACCCGTAAAGCTGTGGGTCTGAGACAGTTATGGCCGCGCCTGCCACGTATTTGTTTTCATAGTACCAGTAGGGACGGTCCGAATAATCCCTGGCATTCACCGACTTCAGGGGCAAAAAGTCCAGCGGTATGGGTACCACTCCCAGCTGAGCGAGCTTCTCGGCTATGCCCAGATTTGCCCCGCTGTCCTGCGACATGTAAGACCTGGCAAAGAGGACCACGCCCAGTTGGCCGCTTTGACGCAGTTGCTCCAGGAGTTCCCGGCCCAGCGCTGCCTGGTCAGCCTCGAACCTTCGCTGAGATTCAATGGCGGCCAGGGCTGCCTCTTTGCCTTTCTTCCTGCTGAACCCCATTTTCACAGCGACATTGGCCAGGTTCTTTATCACATCATCATCGCCCCGGCTGAAGTCAAGTATGGGTATCAACAGCCGCTCTCCCAGGCCAAGCACGTTTCGTATTATGAACGGAGAAGCCTGAACCAGGGGACAGGAGTATTTCTGGCTCTCATCTCCGTCTTTCCTGCCCAGGCGAATGGCGCAGGGATAAAGGACGTAATCCACATCCTTGAGCATTGCCGCGTGCCCGTGAAGAAGCTTCATGGGGAAACAGCTGTCCGTGTAGCCTAACTCAATAGCCTGCTCCATGATTGCGTTGTTGGTCTGGCTGGTAAGGACGACCCTGGCATCGAGGGCGTTAAGGAAGCCGATGAGCAGCGGCGCGTAATCGTATACCAGGAGCCCCCTGGGAATGCCTACCCTGGGTCCTGTGCCCGCATCCTTCTTGTACTCCCGAAACAGCAGTTGCTCTCGCTTATCGAAGAATGTCTCTCTCTTAGCATGGCTGGCTATGGCGTCGTACTTGTCGCACCGGCTGCCATAATAGCTCGCCTCTTCACCGGGCAGCTCCATCCTGGTGATGGTACAGTTGTTGTCGCAGCCTTTGCACACGAACGTTGTGAGCTTGCACTCTCCATCCACGACTTCCTGAAAACCCTTGAACTTCGATTTCTGGCCGGCCATGGCCTCCTTGGCCAGGAGAGCTGCGCCTATGGCGCCGCTGACCTCTTTGTGCTCCGGCACAGTGAGGTTCTTACCCTCAAGCTGCTGGTGGAAGGCGGAGACCACAGCCTTGTTGTAGAAGACTGCTCCCGTCAGGATAACTCTGTCGCCCAGCTTTCTGTGTTCCACCACCTTGGAGAGATAGTTCTTGGCTATCGAGTTGGCCAGGCTGGCCGTGATTATTTCCAGGGGCACTCCATCCTGCTGTGCCGAAGCCACCGCCTGGCCCATGAACGCCGCACACCTGGTTCCCAAGTCGATGGTGTGAGGAGCAGCAAACGCCAGGTCGGCAAACTGACCATCGGTCACCGAAACGCCCAGCATCTCGGCCAGCTCATCAATGAAGCTCCCTGTTCCCGCGGCACAGGCTTTGTTCATGTGATAGTCCACGACGATGCCGTTTCTCTTGATAACCAGCTTGGAGTCCTGCCCGCCGATTTCGATTATGTCGGCTTCAGGGTCCAGTTCGGCAGCAGCTCGGGTCTGTGCCGTTATCTCATTTTTTATCAGGTCTGCCCCGATGAACCCGCCCACCAGGTATCGGCCCGAGCCGGTCACGCCAACACCGGCCACTCTGACCCTGTCTGCCCCCTGCTGAAGCAAGTTCCTGAACACCTGCCTGATAGCCTCGACCGGCCGTCCCGCGGTCATCAGGTAGTTTTTCGCCAGCAATCGCGTGCCTGACTCATCCATTATCACGGCTTTAGTGCTGGTGGAGCCCACATCGACCCCGACGTAGCCGACACACTGTTCTGCTATCCTCTGGCCGTCCACTTTTTCTTCGACGGCAATGACATCCAGCCCGGGCATTTCAAAATAACGCTGCTTGACCTCTGCCTCCGACAGCATAACGCCGCGGGAGGCTTTCCCTATGGAAAGCAATGCCGACCCCAGGGACTCCATGTGAAGATAGTCTTCAGGGATGACTACCTCAACGGGATGTCCGTTCCGGGCGGAGATCATATCATTGAGGGCTTTGGCCACGGCCGGATTGGCCGCGACACCCCCGACAAAGCAGACCGGCTCCTGGAAGGCCCCTTTCTTGAGAGAGGACACCATCCGGGCTACGCTCTCGCACAGTGCGTAGAGCATGGCATCGAGCGGAACGCCTTTCTGCTGGAGATGTATGAGGTCGGTCTTGGCAAAAACGCTGCACCGGGCAGCTATCCTGGGCGCGGTGCCTTTGAACTCCAGGGCCAGCCTGGCGAAGTCCTCCATGCTGATGCCAATCCTGTACGCCTGCTGCTCCAGGAACCTGCCCGTGCCGGCAGCGCAAAGAGGGTTTGATGCCACCTTCCACGGCTTTTTCAAGCCATCTTCCAGCTCTATCACCAGGGTGCTTTGACCGCCGATTTGTATGATGGTCTTGACGTCGGGGTAACGATGGAGCAGCCCGGAGGCGATCGCCAGGGAGCTGCTGTATTCGGTCCAGCCCAGTTCTTCGGGGATGACGGACTTGCCCGAGCCCGACACGCCGGCGGCGGCAATCTCCTTAAGGCTGAGCTTCTCACCCAGCCTGGCGATAAGTGAACCCACCGCGGCCCTGGGGCTGGAAGTCACCTTCTCGGTATCAAACTGAACGACTCTGCCTTTGTCATCTATGAGGGCCAGCTTGGCATTGACAGAGCCGACGTCTACGCCTAAGTAATAACCCATTCCTAGACGTTCAATTGTAGCAGAAAATCGC